>MDSY01125768.1_pt1 | contig 20629 bp, 32 predicted proteins | sample 811131 | NCBI WGS metagenome assembly MDSY01 (sample SAMN05326643, study PRJNA326480) | marine metagenome | isolation source: seawater | place: Atlantic Ocean: South West | collected 2010
AAAGCAACTATTGGAGATAACTATGCTAGTGATTTAATAGGAAATATTCCACAATCAACAGCTCAGTTTGTTACAGATATTGCAACACCATTTCTCTCTCCTGTTGATACTGTAACTACCTTAGGAAAATTAGGAGCTGGATTAGTGCAATTAGCTATTCCAGGAGAACAAGGCAACGAAGAATTAGCCAGGGCTGTTGGATCTTACTATGCAGATCGTTATGGTGGAATTGATAATGTTCTTAAAACTCTAAAAGAAGATCCTGTTGGGATCCTTTCAGATGTTGCTTTGATGGCCACAGGAGCTGGGGCTGGTGTTAAGGCAACAGGTCAGGCAAGTAAAATACAAAAAGTCGCTGATGTTGGGGAAACAATTAAAAAAACAGGTATAGGAATAGATCCAGCAACACCAATATTTTCAGGAACAGTAAGTACAATGGGCAAACTTAATAATGCCCTGGATGGATCTGTAAGAGGAACCAAAGCTAAGCAATTTATTAAAGATATTCCATCAGAAATACTTGGAAAAATGACAGGTACAGGAGCAGAGGTTTCTCAACTTAGTTATGAGGCTGGGAGAAAAGGTGGAGAGGCTAAAAAAAGATTAAGAGATAACAGAATGGGTGTTGTTGATGAAACTCAGGTTGTTGATGAGGCTATGGACATATTAGGCAAACAGCAAAAAGCAATAGCAGATGATCTTACAACTGCAAAAGGAGTTGGCAATGAAGGAGGAACTTTAAGATTAGAAGAGATTGGTATGGATATGAAAGATCCATTAAAAATTATAGATGATTTTGCCATTGATAAATCTTATCGTGGCATGTCTGAATTTAGCACAGAGGCAACTGCTAAAATAGATGAGATTAGAAAAATCATTTTAGAATTTGGAAAACCAGGGAGAGGCATGAATACTGCAAAGGGTATGGATCTTCTTAAAAGAAGAATTAATGCATTGTATGAAAGGAGCCCAAGCAAAAATGATGTCAATGTTCCTGTTACTCACATGACTAGAAAAATAAATGAATTGATAGAAAAAAAAGTTCCTGAGTATGCAAAAGTAAATAAAGAGTTTGCAGAAACACAAAATATTATTAGAAACACTAAAGCAGTTTTGGGTGGAGAAAAAAATTTCTTACCAAATAGACCTGGAGCAAAAGCAAAAATTTTGAAAAAAATGCAACAGTCTATGAGAAACAAAACCAATGTTGATATGGGAGAAAATTTAAAAGCAGTTGAAAGAATAAATCCAGATCTCAAATACTCACTAGCTGGACAGGCCTCTCAAACTTTTGCTCCAAGAGGTTTAGCTGGATTAGGAGCATCTGGTTTAGGCTTGGGAGCTTATGGAACTTTAGGAGTTCCTGGAATACCTCTGGCTTTATTATCTTCTCCAAGATTAGTATCTGCTGGAGCAGAAGGATTAGGATCAGCAGTTAGAAGAACAGAAGGATTAAGAAAAGGTGTTGCAAATCAGTTTCCTAATTTTTTAAGAGTTAATAGACCTGTTACACAATCGGATCCTGTAGGCATAGTTGAGGAACAAAAAAGACGAGATGCCTATGAAAATGCAATGCAAGATTTACTAAATCAACTAGACAGATTGCAGAGGTAATTATGGAAACTTTATTGTGGATAATTTTTATTTTGGTTATTGGAAAAGCATTGCTCAAGGCTTTTGCTCCTTACACAAACAAAGCTCTAAACGACAAGCTAAAAAAATATTGGGAAGATCTAAAAAATTATTTCTAAATAATTATGCCAAGGCTTACCGAAAGGATAGGCAAATCTGGAGAATATTCAGTTTGTGCCTGGCTATCAATTCATTCAGATCTAGTAGCTTTGATCCCACATTCCTCACATACAGATATAGTTTTTGAGTATGATGATTTTGTAATTAGATGCCAGGTCAAAACTTGTACTAAACAAAAAAAATATATTTCTAGGCATACAGGAAGGCATTATAGATCTGGCTGGTGTTGGGATATTAGAAAAGGATCTCATACCAAAGATAGAGAATACAAAAAAAACCAGGTAGATCTATATGCTCTTTATTGTCAGCCTTTAGATCTAATCATTTGGATCTCAGCCAAAGATCTTGGATCTAAGAAAAAAATCACTTTTAGATCCTCAGATCTAAAAAAATATGACAGTTACAAAGAATGGATCCTAAACTGTAATATGATCATAAAAAGCCCTCTATCAGCCTAAAAAGTGCCTTAAAACACCTTATTTTAGGCATCTTCCTCATCCCTAATTAGGAAAAAAATTTATAAATTATTTCTGTTTTATAGTTGAACTATCAGGCTGTATGCCCCATAATACTTATATGGAGTTATACATAACTACATCAGTTGAGAGGATTTTTCGTGAACAGAATAGTGAACACGAAGGATCCTCTCTTTTTTTTAACACAATAGGATCCTAAGGATCCAGGAGAAAAAAATGGAAAAACATATATTTGAAAAACCTGTTAGCGAAGATGGTTTGCTTGTGGCAACACATACAGTTGGTTTTGATATGTATATTGAAAAGCTAGGGGAAATGCACGACATTTCAAAAGAGTTACTTTTATCTGCTATAAAAGATGATCAAGATATAAGAGATGAGATCATAGGCAACTTTTACAAAGCAATAAAGGAGAGCAAATAATGGCTTTTGACATTCAAAAAAGATCTTTAAAAAAATCTAAAAAAAACACTTGGAGCAGATCAATGAGATCTGCTCCTACTTCAAAAAAATTCGTACAAAAACTTGGTACATCTGGAGCCAGGAAACTTGCGAAACAATATCTTATCCAGGAAATGAGAGAGGTATCTTTATGAGAACAATATTTAGTCTAGCTGAAAAAGGCAAAGCTAGTTATTTTGCTATAAAGAAAAGGAAAGATGAATATGTCTTTTTAATTTTACTTCCTAATGTTGGTGGGATTAGACCTATTTGCAAAAATGAAAAAAATCTTAGATTGAAAACTATTATCAATACTAAGATGGATTGGTGTGATATGAGTCTTAAAGAATATCTCAACAATTTAGAGAATGAGCAATACTATTGCAAAACTTTAAAGGGCAAAACACTTTGGAAAAGAATTAAAAAAACTTTGGAGAAAATATGAGTATAGATGTAAATAAATTTTCAGAGGATTTTTGGATCTTTAACTTTAGATCTAAAATTTTACAAAAGGATCTGCAATGGACTTGGGATCCTAAAGTCAGGCATCAAGCTCTAAATTATGAAACTTGGATCCCTAAAAGATCTGATGTCATATTTCTGAGCAATCCTGATATGGACATCAAACAAGAATTTCTTGAAGATCTAGATCTGGAGATCCAGGCTACAAGAGATTTAATTAACAAAAGAGCTCGTGATAAACGAGCTCTTGCAAAACAGGAGAAGTAATGTTTTATGTAATGACAGAAATAAAATTAGGCAATGCAAAAGATTATATTCAAATCTATAAATCAAAAAGTGCAGTTGCAAGTTATAAAAAAAGAAAAGAAATGCTCGATATGGGTTTAACTAATACTTGGATAGAGGAGAGATAAATGAGAACTAGAACTACTGACAAAAAATTTAATGGCTTGTGCTGGATCACTAGACACATTAAAGATGATCCTTCACAGCCAACATATACAACTTACTTTGCCAAAATTCCTAATGGCAACAAATCTCCCAGGCTAGTTAAAGTTGGATCTGACAAAGATCAACTTAGCCTGGCTGTTTTAAGAGAGAGAGCTAAAGATGAGATCAGCAAAGTAAGTACCAGGGGAAACTCTGATCATACTCTCAACTCATTTTTTGATGAGATCTTCATTAAGGATAGAGAAAGAAAAAAAACTGAAACTCTTAGGCATTTCTTTTATATGTGGGATAACAATATTAGAAATACCCTGGGCATGAAAAGAATGGTAGATCTAGAAACTATAGACATCTACCAGGAGTTTATGAAGATCTCCGAAAGATCTGAGTCAGTTGCAAACAAATGCTTACAACACATTAAATCTTGTTATGCATTAGCTATGGATCTTGGCTTGGTTAAATTTAATCCAGCTAGTTCTGTTAAGAAAAATGCATCAGAAAACAGGATCAGATTTTTCAATGCTGATCAGACAGCTAGATTTAAAAAAGCATTATTTTCATTAGGAGAAGATCACAAATTTGCTACAGCTCTGATCTATGCTCTTTACTTAACAGGAGCAAGATTTGGAGAGCTTAGAGATGCTAAATGGTCAGATCTACATGGAAATAAAATCGTTAGATCTAAACACAAAACTAAAAAAATTACAGGTCAGGATCGTGTTATCTATTTATCTCCAGAGGCTATGGATCTGATTAACAGATTGCCTAGAGATAATGAATACATTTTTAACTGTAAATATGTAAAAACTGCCTGGAATAAAATTAGAGAGATTGCAGATCTCAAAGAGTTTCACTTGCACGATTTAAGACACAACTTTTGTACCCAGGCTATCAACAATGGTATAGATCTAATCAGGGTTGGTAAATTGGTAGGTCATAAGTCTGTAGAAACAATGGAAAAATATGCTCATGTTTTAGATCAAACTTCTGACAACGACATAAAACAGATAGGAAATTTATTAGGTTAATGTTAGTAAAACAAATAACATTTTATTGGGCAAAAGAGATTTATAATTTTTATCATAAAACTCATTTAGCTCCTCAAGGGCATAAGAGATCTTATGTTCTTTTAGAAGATCTTAGAGGATGCGAATTTACCTCACATCCTCTAATGCCATTTCTTTTATCTGATATAGAGTCTGCTGAGTCAGGCATCATGAAAGAGAGATTAGATGATTTGTTATCTGATAATAATGAAGATTTTTTTGTCAGATTAAATGATGATGGAGATCATTATATTTATTCAAATAAATTTAGAGTTCTTGGAATTTGTACGATAGGCAGAACAGTAGCAAGATTTAAAGATCCTAATTTTTATGAAATTACTAGAATTTGTTTTTTACCAGATTTTGATCCTAAGGCTGAAAAAAAATATTCTTATCCAAGTAAATTTATAATGAAAGCTACTGATATGTTTAAAGATGATTTTCCTGATGCAAAAATTGTTACTTACATACATGAAAATCAATCAGGAAAATATTTAGAACATGCTGGATTTAATTTTGATAAATTAATTACCTACAAACCAAATCAAAAAGGTTGGGGATCTAGATCTAAAAAGAAATCAGATCTTAAATCAAAAAAAAGATTTATCCTTTAAAGATCATTTCCCTGAGGATCTACTTTATAAACTTTTTCTAAATGCAACTCCAGATAATGAATTGCTTTTTTTAGATCTTGAATTTGATCAGATCTATCTCCCTTTTTTCTACAAATATATTTGACTACATTTGCTAAGCAAAAAGGGATCTTATTTTCTGTAATAAAATCTATGGGCTCTATTTTAAGTTTGTAATGGGATCCTCCAACTTGCCTATCACTTGCTAAATCTTTATCTGTAATTTTTACAGCCATTCTCATTTGTTCATCTATATTCATTATGCCTCCAGGATTTTTATTAATTTTATAGTTAGACTACGAAAAAATCTTTTTAGATCTAATTCTACTAGATAACTTTACTTTTTATGATCTTATCCCTCATAATGTGGCTTAATTTTTTTTAAGATGGAAATTGCAATGGAAGATCTCAAATGTGTAGATACTAAAGAGGCATCTGAAATTCTAGGTGTCAGCCCTAATACTTTAAATTGCTGGAGATCACAAAGTACCCTGGAAAAACCAAAAGGCCCTAAATGGGTAAATATAGAGAGTGCTGTCAGATATAGAATTGCAGATCTTAGGGAATATCTAAAAAACAATACAATGGGAGATAAAAATAATTAAGTGGAGAAAATATTTTGCCATCTAAACACAGCATCTTGGGGCCATCAGCTCATTTTAGATGGAGTGTTTGCCCAGCCTCGCCAAAAAAATGTGCTGAATATCCTGGAGAAACATCTAGGGCCGCAGTCGAGGGAACTATAGTGCACAACATTTCTGAGATGATCCTTAAAGGAAGATTTAAAGATACAGATCCAAAAAAATATTGGGTAGGACAGCAAATAGAATTAGAAGGAGAGATCATAACTGTTTCCCCTAACAATTATGATTGTGCATTGTTTTATGTTGAGTATGTAAAGAAAAGGACTGAGGAGCTCCAGGGCAGATTATTGATAGAAGAACAAATTGAGTGTTCAGAAATACATGAGGCAGTTTGGGGTACATCTGATGCAATTATTATTGGCAAAGACAGGATAGCTGTTATTGATTATAAAAATGGCAGATGGAATGTTGAGGCAGAGAACAATTCACAATTAAAAATTTATGGTTTAGGAGCATTAGCTAAATATTCAGATGATCCTGAAACTGTTATTGAGCTGACAATAGTTCAGCCAAATACTCCAGGCAATAAAAAAAAGATCAAGACAGTAGAAACCACAGCAGAGCATTTAGTTGATTGGGGTTATGATGTTTTGAAACCACAAGCTGAGGCATGTTTTGAGGATGATCCTAAGTTTGTGGCTGGGAAGCATTGTCGTTTTTGTAATTACAAGCCACATTGCAAAACTAATAAAATTTATGAAAAACAAAGAGGTGGATATGACGAAAAAATTATTGGATGAAAATCCAAAATTGAGCAGAAGTTGGAATGAGCCTTGCTTTACAGCAATTCAGGAAGATGGAAGCAAAATAGAATGGTATGAAAGAGATCTAGATCCTGACACAAAAGGAGTGATGGAGAAACTTTTAATCAATCTACAACAGAGAAATGAGCTTGAGGGTAAATATCAACAAGCATTAATCATTACTCAATCTATGCAACAGATCATGGATCTGCATGAGCTGTTTTACGAGAAGTTACTTAACCTTAATCCAGGAAAAAAAATCGTGGAGGGAGGAACTGTAACTTTAGAAACTAACATTAAGACAAAAGGAGATTAATTTATGTCGTTAGAAAATATAAGAAAAAAAAGTGTGGTCAAAGCTCCAAGAATTTTGGCGTATGGGCCTGCTGGAATTGGAAAATCGAGTTTTGGGGCTACCTTAGATAATCCGATTTTCCTTCTTACTGAGGATGGCCTTGGTACATTGCAAGTGGATCATTTTCCCCTGGCAAAAACTTGGCTGGAAATAAAAGAGAGCCTAACTACTCTGTTAAAAGAAAAACATACTTTTAAAAGTTTAGTTTTAGATAGTGCTGATTGGTTAGAGCCTTTGATCTGGGATCATGTTTGTAAAGAAAATGATTGGGCAGACATAGGATCGGCCGCTTATGGCAAAGGTTATACTGCGGCCCTTGAAATTTGGAGAGAATATATTGCTCTTACAAATGCTTTGAGAGATCAAAAGGGAATGACAATTCTTAACCTGGCTCATGTTTTGATCCGAAGATTTGAGGATCCTGTTACAGAGGCTTATGATCGCATGGAGATCAAACTCCACAGAAAGGCCGCTGATTTGCTCATAGAAAATTCTGATGCAGTTTTTTATATGGCTTATAAAAAAGGAACTGTTCAAACTGCTGGTAAAGGTGGAACACAAACTAAAGTTCTTAATGGAGATAGAACTATATTTTGTGAAGAACAAGCGGCCTACCTGGCAAAGAATAGGTATCAATTAAAACCTGAAATGCCTTTTTCCTGGAAGAGCATTTCTGAGATGATCAGAGCTAATGCGAAAGCAAACACCTCTGAAAAGGAGTCTTGATGGTTGATGATCTTATAAAGTTACTGAAAGAGATTTCTGATCGTTTAGATAACTTTAGAGAGGAGAATGGTGGGCTGGACATGGAAAATGAACAGCATACAGATTTTCCAACAGGAACTATGAAATGTTTAGATCTCATTCAACATGAGATTGATACTTCAATAGATTGGCTAGAAGATCCTAATACTTATGATCCAGGTTAGCCCCTGGATCATGGATCTTTTTTTTTAATATTAAAAAAATAAGGAGGTCAAAATGGGAATACCTTTTGATTTTGATGAAAATGAAAAGCCTGAGGCTAGTGTATCTGGATCCTCAGGTAATTTACCTAATGGGATCTACAACTTAGTTTTTAACAGAGTTGCAGATGCTAATGATAATGCTGATGAAAATGGGCAAGTATCAGGTAAAAATGATTGGAAAGCATTGAAGATCTATTTTACTTTGAAATGTACTAGCGACATGGAAAAGCCAATAGTCTTAGATGCTACTTTTCAATCTGATTATGATCCAACAATCACAGGAAAGGATGGCAATCCTATGAGAGATTGGATGATAGAAAATGGCAAAGCATCTTACAAAGCAATGATGTTTTACTCAGGAGCTACAGATCTTAGAGATCCTAAAACTAGCTTAGTGGGTAGAGAGCTTTCATGCTTAGTAGAAAAAGATGATGCTGGGTATTTAAAATTAGTACCTGGTAGCAAAGGGCAAAATTGGGGAGAACTCCAAGACGAAGATAAACCAGCAATAAATGTAACAGCAGAAAAAGTTGAGGTTATAAATTCTGAAAGTGGTTTAGATAAAGTCGTACCCAAAACAGATCCTCAGGGATTTGATGAGGAAATACCCTTTTAATGTATAAACATAAATCCCCTTCCTTATGTGGATATTGCTTGAAGCCTGGAAGGGGATTTTTTGTAAGAATTGAAAATAAAGTATGGGCATCATGCTCAATGCAACACATGGATAAAATCAAAGAGAGAGTAGCAAAAAAAGAGAATTTAGGAATTAATGCAGTTTCTAATCCTGAGGGTGTAGATTATGCATTGAAACAAGTTAAAGAAAATTACAAATCTTATGCAAAAAAAAATGGATCTTGGATCTTACATCAATGGGATCCAATGGATAAAAAAATGTTTTTTCAGATCTTCTTATCTCATTATCTCTCGTATGAAAGCAGATTAGCTGAGAGAGGTATGGATGGACATAAATAATGTATGGGATGATCTAGGATCTAATGATCATTTAGCTTACAAAGGATCTTCTAGATCTATTGCAGATCTAATCCAGGAGATGAACAACAATGGGCTGGATATTGTCAGCCTGGACACTTCTGGAGAGGTCAATAGAGTAAGGGTAAAGGCAACACCTAACACCAGACCTGATCGTTCTGGAGAGGCATCAGGTTGGTATTTTTTTTATGACAATGGAAATGATAATTTTTTTTGCAATTATGGAAATTGGAGAACAGGAGAAACTTATAAATTTTCCTCTGTAGATACTCAATATATGTCTGTCCAAGAACAGGCAAAAATCAAACAAGAATTAGATAAAAGGTATAAAGAGCAACAGGAAAGGAGGGAAGAGAACTATAGAGAAGTTGCAAAGGAAGTACAGGTTAGGTTTCAAAAAACTAAAGATCTTAAAGAACATGAATATCTCTCATTAAAAGGTGTTAAAAATTATGGGTTTAAAGAGCTAAATGGTAATTTAACAATTCCTTTGCATGATACTACTGATCCTGATTTTCCGATATGTTCTATGCAAACAATCTATAAAGATGGAACTAAAAGATTTGTTTCTGGCTCCAGAGTCAAAGGATCTTTTTTTCCTTTAGGCTTTTCTATAAATGAGATCTCAAATTTAGATAAGATCATAATTACTGAGGGATTAGCCACGAGTTGTTCTGTTTATGAGGCAACTAATCTTCCTGTCATTTGTGTTTTTTCTGCAAACTTTGGCTTGGAATGTCTGACTAATCTTCGTAAATATACACAAGCAAAATTTGTCATAGCTTTTGATAATGATGAGCATTATGTAGGGCAAGAACAGGCTAAGAAGATCCAGGCATCTATTAATAATGTTGATGTAAAGATCCCAAATAAGCCTGGATATGATTTTAACGATATACACAAAGAAGATGGTTTAGCAGAAGTAAAAAGCCAACTTATGATTTCTGCTTTTGACATCAAAGCAATTTCATTAAGACAATTTGATACAAATCCTCCAAAGAGATCCTGGTTGGTAAAAAATTTAATTGAGTCAGCCAAGACAGGGCTCATAGCTAGTGCTGGTGGCATAGGTAAGAGTTTTTTAAATTTATCTTTAGCTTTTAATTGTGCCAGGGGAGAAGGATCCTTCCTGGGTAATCCAATAGAAAAATTTGGAAATTGTGTTTTGCTGGTTGCTGAGGATGATGTGGCTGAGATCCATAGAAGGATCCAAATGTTAGATCCTAACAACACCAGGAAAAATTCTTTATATGATGTTTATATTATTTCTGTTCCAGAATTAGGAAAGCCTTTGACTTTGATTAAAGAAGATCTAAATCAAGGCTTACACATCACATCTGAGGCTTACGATATTATTGATGGACTATCAGCTATACCAGATCTTGTTATGGTGTCTGTTGATCCATTACAGGCTTTTATAGGGGCACAAACAAACAGCAATGAGGTAGGGCAGTTATATTCTATTTATGCCCAGATGATTGCGACAAGATTTGAAACATCAGTTATTGGGATCCATCATTTATCTAAATCTGGTTTAAAAGAAGATCTGCAATTTTTAGAAATGAGGGCTAGTATCAGAGGAGCTAGTTCATTTGTGGACTCTTCAAGATGGGTTTTAGGATTAAGCACAGCAGATCCAGAGAGTGCAAAACAGATCTGTATAGAAAATAATGAAGAGTGGGATCCTCTTAAAGTTATTAGATGTGGCATTGTCAAAGCAAACTCTGAGGCAGATATGAATGTCAAAACATTGATTAGAAAAAATGGGATCCTGGAACTTGTGAGGGAGCCAGGCAACATCATTTGGGAAGAATGATTGGGTACACCTATGGTCAGAAACAGGCAAGGTATTGGGTACACCTATGGTCATAATGACATATCTATTACATATAGATATGGGGAATGCCCCTGGGGGCATTTCCCCTATCAGAGAGAATTGTTTTGAAAAAGTTTTATAACAAACATCCTGACTTCTCGAACTATTGGTGGATCACATCAGCTCTACCTGGAGAGGAGAGTGCTGAGATTAATTTAGATCTAGCATTAGCTAACAAAGATTTTATAAAGCTCAAGGCAAATGCCTGGAGGTGGTTTAGAGATCAGATCCAGAGGAAGGATCTAAAACTATCTTCTAGAGAGCAAATAGTTTTATGGGCATTGATCGAGAGGATCAGGGGTAAAAGTTTTTCAGTATGGTGTTCCTACCTTTACCTCAGCAGAATGCTGAATAAAGATAGGAAAACAATAGCGAAGGCAATAAATAACCTGGCAGAGCAAAATGTAATTTGGCTTGTCCAGGAGGGGAGAGAGAGGGTAGCAATGAGATCCTTACCAGCTCAGAAAAGAGTAAAGAAACATATCATCCTGGTAGGGTTAAATGCCTATTTAGGGGATTTAGAGGGGGAAAGTTAGAAAAACGAGCTCCATAGAGGCTCTCTAAGGGCTAAAAAGGGTTAGGGTAAGGGTTTAGTATCTCCAAAAGAAAAGGGCTCCCTGAGGAGCCCTTTAAGGGGAGTTTTAGTTATAGTCAGAAAACCCCCACACAGAAAATTTGACTGGCCTCTTTAGTTATATTGTTTAGAGTCGCTATAACATTACGCATTGCAAAAGAACGACTATTCATTAGATCTAATTGATTAATCCCAGCGATTATTATTTTCTGGAGTTAGATCTACAACACCTGGCTTTTTAAGTTCTTTTTCAAAACCAGAAACATCATCCATTAATTTATGGATAAAAAATTGAACTTGGCTGTTTAGATCTAAACCATTTGCAAGATCTTCCTTTAAACTATTTAAAGTAGCAACTTGGCTTAGGTTATCTGGATTTAATACAGATGCTTTCAAGTGAAAATACTTGTTATAAGCATGTAAGAGATCCTCAACAACACCCCTAGAAATAGAAACTAGATCTTCATAATCTGCCATTTCTTGCTCTAAAGGATGACCTTTAATTTTTAATTTTTCCATCTTATCTCCTGGGCATTGCCCAATTAGTTAATTAATAAATACATTAGAGCAAATATAGTACTACTATGCAAGTTTATAAGATCTATTTTTTTCACATCTTGGCAAATGATAATGTCTAGAAATAAAATGCCTTAAACTGCCATTGAGTAAAAGTTTTTCAATCTCAGAAATATTTTTGCCTTCTTTCATGTGATCTCTAATCAAATCTAATCTTTTATTGATCACATCTTTATCCAGGCTAACTGCATGAACTTGATTTAATCGTATGCCTGTAGTTTTAGGGTGTAAGCCTAAAGCTCTTGCCTCTCTTAAAATATTACAAACTAAAGGCTTGGATCTGTTTATTTTTTTAGCAACTCTTTCCAGGGTATAACCTTTATTAACTAATTTGATAACTTCAAAATGTCTAACTTTAGGTCTTAACTTAAATTCAACATAATCCAAAGGATCTAAAATATTATTTTGCCAACATTTTATTAAGACAGATCTCAAAAATTTATTTTGTATAGGTGTAGATTTTTTTCTGAATGCTTTTAACCAAACATGAAATCCTGGAGTACCATATAAATTTTCTAAAGCATATTTAATTTCAGGAGCTACCATTTCTATATCTGCCTTCTTTTTTAATTTAGATCTACTAGCTCTGGGCAAAACTTCTAAACCATAAATTTTAGCTTTTTCTAAAAGTTGCCTTACCCTCTCTCTGGTAATATCAAATTCATCTCCAACTTCTCGAAGAGTAAGATAAGGATCTGAGTTCCAATAATGAACAAGATCTCTATTTCTCATTGAAGAGAGAAATTTCATTTTCCTCCTCATTAGTTTTTCTCCTTGAGATAATTTTTTATAAGCCTTTTTTAATTTTTTTGGCAATCTTTTCTCATTGGATCTATACAAAGTTTTAAACATATATGTATGTAATTTGAGATCTCCTTTTGTGTCGTAATAAAAAGTTTTACTAATTCTCTTTTTTTCCATCTTTATCCTCTTGTTGTTTTTTCTTACCAAAGATCCTTTCAAAGTTTTTTTCAAACTGATCTTTAGGTACATTCATTGGTCTTTGATCTGAGCCCTTACTGAGCTCAATCATTATGTTTTTATAAATTTTTTCCATAATTCTCCTTAATGTAATTTATAAATTGTTTCATCAAAAAAGATCTATTGGCTGAGATATATTCCTCATACTCAATAGGATCTTCTCCATAAGCCCTTCTCTCTGATAAACATTCTGCGTGTTTCTCTTTACAGAATGCCTGGAAGAAAGTTTCTTGATCAAAGTCTTTAACTTTGGATCCTTTGGTTTCATCATTCATAGTTACCTCTCAAAATAAAAACATTACCAAATAGGTATAAACAATTATGGCAAGGTACCAAAGGATCAAATACCAATATCCTTTCATCTGCCCTGACCTCTATATGGTTTGTAGGATCTTCTTTTATGTTTATTCATAGTAGCTGTTGAAACATTTTTCCTGGATCCCTGGGAAGTCTTTTTCCCACGAGCTCCTGTCTTTTGCTCATGCTTAACATTTTTGAAGATTTTAGCCATTGGTGGAGATCCTTCTTAATCCAGGCTGGGGGAGTTTGCCTGGTTTGTCTTGATTTTAGGAGAGAGTGAAGGATCTCCTGTATCTTGTAAGCCTATTCTAGTTTGTAATTGATGATTTGTATAACTCAATAATGCAACTAGCAATCTGGTAGCCTCTGGTTTCAAGGATCCTGTTTGCCCTGACTCCCAGAAGTTTATTAATTGTTTTATGACTGCAATCATTACTTTGTCATTTACTGCATAATCGTCAGCATAAGCATCAAAGAAATCTTTTGCCATAAGTTCTATGTCATTTTTAGTAACCATTTATATACCTCTCTTTTGAAAAATAAAAATAGGCTCATATTTGAAGCCTCCCATAATGCTACTTAGCCTGAGCAAAAGAACATCATTAATTTTGAAGTTCTCCTGGTAAGCCATTCGTAAAACATCAGTTTCCAAATTTGGATATGTTTTAACATTAGCAATATTGATCATCATCAAGCCATCATTTTTTAGACAGCTATAACAATTCTGCATAGTCTTTTTTAAAAAGCCTTCTAACCATTCTTTTTTGGTGGGATATTTTTTCCAGCTTTGTGTTTCTTCGTTGCTATATTCTTCTGTATTGAAATAAGGTGGAGATGTAAAACATAGATCTACATTATCCTCAGGAACAAAATCCTCTGAGCCAATCATGTTTAAATCTACTTCCATATCAATATGATTAAAATCTTCTTGGATCTTCTGTAAGCCCTGGTAAGTTAGTTTGCATGGATCTGAGCCAATATATTTTTTTACAGATCCAGATGCTAAAGCTCCTATCAATCTGCCTCCATAACCACAACTCATATCCCATACAATGCCATTCCTGGCATATTTATAATAAATTGATGCTGAGGCTACAGGTCTAAAATTACTCACAGCCTGGACTCCTGAGGCAGTTCTAATAGCCTTCCTAAGATCTGCATCAGACATAAAGCCATCTAAACCAACTTTGCCTCCCCATTTAATTCTTGATGCCAATGCTTTTTTTAATAACTTATCGTCTTGAAAAATATCTATTGGTCTTTTCATTTTCAAAACTTGCACTTCCCAATGATGTGGAAAATAGCTCCAGGCTAATCCTATGCCATGTAAATATTGCAAAACTTCATTATTAAAAATGCCATTCATAAAATCAGATCTCCTGATCTTATCAAACTCAATTAGTTTCTCTTCCTCAGTATATGAATAATAAGGCATTCCTCTCTCTCTAGCATATTTGAAGGCAAGATCTAACTCATCTTTTTTAGATCTCTTAGGCAAGAGATCCTCGCTAAATAATTGTTCCTGGATCTCCAATTAATATTCCTCCACATTAATTTGATATTTATCTGGATTTTCAGATCCATTTAAGATCTCAGGATCCTGTTCTCCTCTTTGCAATGCTAAGTGTTCATCTCTCAGCACAGCTCCCATTTTTTTTATCTCAGGTGTAAATTGTTTTGGGATCCATAAAGTTACTTTTACTAATCCTAATTCTTTTTGTTTCTGCTCATATCTTCCTTGGGGTTTATATTTCATTTTTCATTTCTCCGAAAATTTCTGGGTGGTTTATTACATGATCTGCAACTTCACATATAAGGCGATTTTTTATCTCTTCACTTAATTTGTAATGTTCTATTCGTTGTTTGAATTGTGATGGGAAGTTCCAGATAGGAATACTATCTTCCCATTTATAAAAATAAAATCTCAATGACATTTTTTGCCCAAACAACTCAGACAATGTTTCAGAATGACAAACATGCAATGATAAGCCAGATCTTGTTGCTCTGGATCCAGGGAGCTCATAAACATTATTCATAATACTCTCTCATCCTTAGTTGATCTGCTCTGAAAGTTCTAGTTTCAACTTCTCTCTTCTCCTCATCATAAAGTTTGTAACGATCTCCAGGCAAAACTTCCCAGACAGTACATTTAAAAGTAGTACCTTTTCTCCAAACTCTATCATTGATCCTGTAAGTAGATTTTGGCTCTACATAGCCATATTTATAAATACTCAAACTTAAAATGGATTTTTGTATTCAATATCTTTTGGCTCCCAGCTACTAACTTTTTTCTCAACTCTTTGGAAATCAGTTACAAGCAAGGTTTCGCATCCAGGGATCTGCTCTTCACATTGGATCTTTACATTGTCATAACCTTTAGATATTAAATTATCTGCCTGGCTGACAGCTAGATCTTTATTTTCATAAGCAATAACTAAAGAGCTTTCAATTATTGGCTCAAAAAAACTAACTTTATAAAACATAAAAACCTCCTTGGTTTTGTTCAATAGTCATATTATCAGGCATAGGAATACTATTAGTCAAACTATATAAAAGGTTTGGATCTCAGGCTGTTCTTTGAAATCAACAACATTTATAATTATCGGAACAAAATTGAACTATGAAAAATCAAAAGAAAAAGCCTGGGAGAAAAATGAAAACACTTGGGGAAGAGCATGTTGAACAGATCATTCAGCTTGGAGCTCAAGGTTTAGGCATCATGCAGATCTGTCAGGCTTTAGATATATCATGGGATGTTTTTAACAGAGAGAGGGGTAAAAAGGAAATATCGGATGCATTAAAAAAAGGACAAGCACTAGGGATCAAAGCAGTTACCAATTCTCTCTTCAATCAGGCAACTAATGGCAAGAATACAGTAGCCTCCATTTTTTACTTGAAAAATCGAGATCCAGATCATTGGGCAGATAATCAACAAACAGAGGTCAATATTAATTTAAGAGAGATCTTAGACAATGCATCAACAAGAATTAGTGAACAGCAAGTGAACACAATAGATGTAACACCTGAAAAGCCTATAGATATAAGGAATGACAAGGAGATCCTCATCCCTAGTAAGAATGATAGTAAAATAATCCAGGATCCAGAGGAGAGATCCTCTAGATCTACAGATCTAAAAGATGATTGAGCAAAGTCTATTCTCCATCTTATCCAATTTGCTTTTTCATTTAGAGGGAGCCCAGATTTTTCTCCGATTTGGGCCCCCTCGATTTTCCTGGAGCCCCCATAATTATAATTAACAGTAGGATTAAAATTTTTTAATTTTTTTTATATGAAATATTCAGCACAAGACGAAAAAAGGTTAATGTCAGAAATTTGGAGTATGGAAATTAAGAACTCTCCTCTTAAATTTGTAAAATTTATTTTTGAGTGGGGCAAAGAAGGAACTCCCCTGGAAAAATTTACAGGCCCAAGGAAGTGGCAAGAAAAAATTTTAAAAGAAATGGAGATCCATATTGCCAGGAACAATGGAGAAATGGATCCATCAATGTTTAGAAAAGCAGTTGCCTCTGGTCGTGGCATAGGAAAGTCTGCTTTTGTGTCCTGGATTGTATTATGGATGTTATCTACCAGGCTTGGATCTACTGTTATTGTTACAGCAAACACAGAACAACAACTTAGATCTAGAACTTGGGCAGAATTAGGAAAATGGACAACTCTTGCTCTTAACAATCATTGGTTTGTTAGATCTGCAACAACAATAAAACCAGCTCCCTGGTTTGAGGAACTTCTGAAAAGAGATCTCAAAATAGACACAGGTTATTATTATGCCCAGGCACAACTTTGGTCAGCAGAAACTCCTGATGCTTTTGCTGGTGTGCATTCGCATTATGGCTGTATGCTTTTGATGGATGAGGCATCTGGTATTCCTCAAAATATTTATTCTGTAAGTGAAGGATTTTTTACTGAGCCAATAGAAGATCGTTATTGGTTTTGCTTTTCTAACCCCAGGAGAAATACAGGGCCTTTTTATGAGTGCTTTCATAGTGCCAGGAGCTTTTGGTCAGGAGATCAAATAGACTCCAGGAAAGTAGAAGGTACTGATAAAGAGCTTTTTAATTCTATGATTGAGCAATATGGAGAAGATAGCACAGTTGCCAGGGTAGAAGTTAAAGGAGAATTTCCTACTGCTGACTCAGACACAGTAGTTCCCCTGGATCTTGTAAAGTCAGCAGTTGAAAGAGATGTTGCCCTCCAAACATCAGCTCCAATTATTTGGGGTTTAGATGTGGCCAGACAAGGAGCTGATAAATCTGCTCTTTGTATTCGCCAGGGAAACCATGTGCTTGAAATACAAACTATAAATTCTCCAGATCTAATGCAACTTTGTGGAAGGATCAAAGCCAAATATGACGAAGAGCAGTCTATGAATAGACCACATGAAATTCTAGTAGATGCAATCGGATTAGGAGCTGGGGTAGTAGATAGACTCCTGGAACAAAATTTACCTGTCAGGGGTATTAATGTTGCAGAAGTACCTAGCACAAAAGGAACATATCTAAATCTTAGAGCAGAGCTCTGGTTTAAAATAAAAGAATGGTTGGGGGGAAGAGATGTTAGGCTCCCTGATGATGATGGCCTGGTAAGTGAGATCTCTTCCCCTATCTATAAATTTAACTCATCAGGAAAAATAAAAGTTGAGTCAAAAGAAGATATGAAAAAGAGAGGAATTAAATCTCCAGATAAAGCAGATGCCCTGGCATTAACAATGGCTAGTGAAGGAGCATCTTTTGGAGGATCAAAAGAAAGTTTTATGGGGTATAATTTCAGAAAACCTCTTAAATCTAAAATTTTACGAGTAGGATAAAATCATGGAATACCAAAAATTAGATGAAGATCTAGATCTTCAACAAGAACAAGATTACACAGAACTAGCATCAATCATAAAATCAGAAATGGATGATGCCCAGGATTTTTCAGAAGAGCTGGGGCAAGAGAGATCTGAAAATACAGATTACTATCTAGGAGAGGAGCCAAGTGATACCAGCGAATTGCAATCAGAGTATGTTTCAACAGATGTTAGAGAGGCTGTATTACATATTTTGCCATCTATTATGAGGGTGTTTTTTGGCACAAAAAAAGTTGTAGATTTTGTTCCTACAAGTGAGGAGGATGTACCTTTAGCAGAACAACAAACAAATTATATTAATTACATCATTAATCAAAAAAATAATGGTTTCCAGGTTTTTTATAATGCTTTTAAAGATGCTTTGATCAGGAAAGCTGGATTTGTAAAAGCATATTATGATGATGGCTTACAAGTTACTAATCACACTTACACAGGATTATCAGAGATCCAAAAAGATGCATTAATTTTAGATCCTAATGTTGAGGTTGTATCTCAAGAGGCAGAAATGGAAATGGTGGAAACTGTTAATGAGCTAGGAGAAACAATCGTGCAAGAAACTCCTGTTTCTTTTGATCTGAAAATTAGAAGGATCACAACTAAAAGCAAAGTTTGTATTGATGCTGTTCCTCCAGAAGAAGTATTAATTTCTAGAGATGCCAGGACAATAGAAACAGCAGAATATGTAGCTCACAGAAAAATTTGTCCTGTTTCAGATCTTGTAGCAATGGGTTATGACAGAGAGGAAATGTTAGAACATGCTGGAGCTGGTAAATACGATAATGAAACTTACAATGAAACAGTTGCGAGAAATCCATTTGCAGAGCCAGATAGCACAGATAGACCTGATGATGACATGCAAAATGTTTTATATGTTGAGCATTATGTTTTGTATGATCTTGATGATGATGGTATAGCTGAAAGAATTAAAGTTTGTACGATTGGAAATGGTTGTAGGATCATAAATGTTGAGCCATGTGATGTTTTACCAATCGCAATGTTCCAATCAGATCCAGAGCCTCATACTGTTGTTGGACAATGTATGGCTGATTATCTAAAAGGGATCCAAAGTGCAAAATCACAAATTATGAGAGATACCCTGGATAGCCTGGGGCATTCTATTTTCCCCAGGATGGTAATTACTGAGGGGCAAGTAAATATTGATGATGTTTTAAATACAGATATTGGACAGCCAATTAGAGTTAGAACTCCAGGGGCAGTACAGCCTTTGAGTGTTCCCTTTGTAGGCAAAGATGCTTTCCCTGTTTTGAATTACCTGGATAGTGTCAAAGAAGATCGCACAGGCACATCAAAAGCCTCTGCTGGATTAAATGCAGATGCATTGCAAAGCTCAACCAAAACAGCAGTTGCGGCCACAATGTCAGCCTCCCAGGGCAGAACAGAATTAATCTGTAGGCATTTTGCTGAAACAGGTATGAAACCATTATTTAAAATTATTTATAACCTGGTTGTTAGACATCAAAACCAGGAAGAAATGTTTAGATTAAATAATGAGTTCATTCCTGTAGATCCAAGATATTGGGATGCAGATAAAGATGTGGAGATCTCAGTTGCAATTTCTAAAACCTCTGATGAGGAAAAAGGTCAGTTTTTAACTCAGCTAGTGCAAATTCAAAAAGAGGCATTTCAACAAATGGGAGGCAACAATCCTCTTGTTACTCCACAACAATTCTCAAACACACTAGCCAAATTGATAGAACTAGCTGGGTTTAAAGATGTAAATCAATTTATCAATACAGAGGTCGTTGTTCCTCCACAGGATCCTAGCCAGGAGAAACCAAGTGGAGAAGAATTACTCGCAATGGCTGAGTCTGAAAAAGCTAAAGCTCAAGCAAACAAGGCCATCCTGGATGCTGAAAATGACAGATTAAAAATGATGATGGATGATGATTTCAAAAGAGATCAAGCCAACACAGATGCTCTGTTAAAAGTTATGGAATTAAATGCTAAATATGGAACTGAACTTCAAATGAGTGAGATCAATGCATATTTGGAAAGGGATAAAGAAGAAATAAGACAAAGGAATAAAAATGGATCCATTGATGGAAATCTTCCTAACACAACAGAGATCTAAATCTAAGATCTTTCACTTGGAGGCATTTGTCCAGGACTATGCCTATATTGGCACAGACATAAAAGCTGACTCATTAGACGAGGCAGAATTAATTTTAAAATCTGTTTTTGGATCTGCTTTTCCAGGAGATGATCCAGAAATTTTTTGCTTATCAGAGGAGTGGGTACATTAATGGCAACTAAAAAAGATCCAAGATTGAAAAGAGCTGGAGTATCTGGCTTTAATAAACCAAAAAGAACACCAAGCCATCCAACTAAATCTCATGTTGTTGTCGCTAAAGAAGGCGATAAGATCAAAACGATTAGGTTTGGACAGCAAGGAGTAAGGGGCGATAGAACTATGACTAAGAGAGCTAAGTCTTTCAAAGCTAGGCATAGAAAAAATATCGCAAAAGGTAAAATGTC
>MDSY01129767.1_pt1 | contig 20629 bp, 11 predicted proteins | sample 811131 | NCBI WGS metagenome assembly MDSY01 (sample SAMN05326643, study PRJNA326480) | marine metagenome | isolation source: seawater | place: Atlantic Ocean: South West | collected 2010
CCAGATCCCGCATCCATGGCGACGGCGAGTTCCGTGAGCCTTCGCAGTGCTTCCATGGCGTCGTGTTGCCTCAACGAAGGTGTTGGCGGCTTCACGGTGAACATGTTTTTTTCGTTGTTTAACGTCCAGCCGTGTGTGTTAGTGAGCTCGTTTACGGCGTCGCTCGTGTTCATTCCTAAATTCCTACTAGCCACCTCAACCTCCACGGTGGTGTACGCCCTTTTCATCAAATCAAGCGCGCGTTGCTTTTGAGTGGACGCGACGTGCGTGACCAACGGCTGAAGCGAGGAGGACCACGCTCCACTCGCCGCAGCTTGGTGTACACCAGGGAAGTCACGCGCGATGGCGCACGTGACCATGGCCAACGCTGCTTTCGTCTCGTCCAAAGCTTTCCCAGATTCAGGCGCCCTCTCGTGCGTGATTCGCGCGAGTTGCAGATCGTTGTTGCTAAGATGGCCTAAAACGTGCGCGGCCCAAGGCCATTGCTGGTCCACACCTTGTTCCAGCTCCAGCGCATCAAGCTCACGGGCCACGTCCGCGAACGACCCAGAGTTGAGAAGCTCAGCAACACGTGCGCTAGCCATCGTCACGCCCCAGACGAAGTGATGAGATTTACGAAGCGTTGCTCAAGAAAAGAAAAAGAAAGACCCGATTTTAAGTGTTCAATCATCAAAAAGGCTTCTATGCAGCTCTATCTCCTCTTCTCTAATCCCCCCCTGAATCAAACAAGTAGTTCGCCGCCATCTCCTCGTTCTTCTCGCACGCGAAGAACGCCTCTGCGGCGAGTTCGAACTGGAACCCCAACGCTGCCAAACGTTCAATCGCAGCGTTGTCCTCCTCGCTGATTTCAATCTGATTCGCGTTTCCACCCGCTAATCCCTCCATGCCTTCCATGCCCTCCAACCCCGCCGCGAGCCCCTCCAGCGCGCCTTCCGCCATGGGTTCGTTCAAAAGCGCAAGGAACTCCTCCTGATTCCCGTTAATTAAGCCGTACAACTGCGGGTTCTGGCGCTGAAGCTCGGCTAGCATCGGTTGTAGGATCTGCGGGTTGCCCTGCACCATCGCGCGGATGGCTTGGAACTGGGGGTTGTCTCTTAAGAAATCTAGGATTCCTCCGTTGAGGCCCGCGGCGCCTTGCCCCACGTTAGGAATGCCATCCGGGAACAAGTTCAAGGGTTGCGTGTTCGGGGCGTCAGGGTCGGTGGGGTTGGGGGTAGGGGCACCGGCAGCAGGAGCCGCAGCAGCAGCTGGAGCAGCAGGCGCAGGTGCAGGCATCACATTCTCAGGAATCCCCGTCAACAGGTACTCCACCGCTCTGTCCGGGTTGTTGAACGCCGCTCTTAAGGCTTTGACGCACATGTCACGCTCGAAGCCCATGGCCATCATGTTGGCGATGGTTTCTTCCAACGCAGAGCCGGCAACCAACGTAGACGCAGCTGCTTCGGGGGTGGGGGCGCCGCCCTCGGGGGCTGGCGCGGCGACCGGCGCGGCGGGGGGGACCGGGGTCGTCGCCGGTGCAGGCGCGGGGGTTGTCGTAGCGGCCGGCGCGGGTGCGGGCGCCGCTACTGGCGACAACGGAGGCTTGGGCGCCGCTTTCGCTTTCTGCTGCATCACCACCACGAACGAGGCTTCCGTGACCCCGGCGTCTGCTAACGTGGTGTCGTCTGTTAGCACCTTACCTTTGTGCACGAGCACCATTGTTTCAACCGCCTGGCCCTGCTTCTCAGCGACCGTCTTTTTAACCTCTCCGATCTTGAGCGACGGTTCGAGCTCCACTTCGAACTTGGCGTTCGTGCTGTTGGGTTGGGGGTTTGGGGTGGGGGAAGTCGCGGTCAGCGGCGGTGACGAAAGCAAAACCAAAAGAACGCGCGGAGGGTAGATGGACTAGCAACCCGGAACACCATTCGGCGGGACCCTCCGTCGTTTGGTCGAATCGAGCCCAACAATAATCCCTAGGGCGCGAAAAGGATTAATGCAAAGATCTGGCCCCGAACGATGACTGTAGCCACTGCGATGGACAGATGACGAGGAAACACGGGTGGGGCAGATCTCTCTTTCGCACTTACAGTGTTTTGAACGCCACCTTCATGGTGACCGTTCTCTTGACCGAGCGTTCGGATGACCACGTCACGCGTGCCCTCCAAAGTGAAGACACGAACGCTTTTCGAAGAGAAAAAGGGGGCGCTGAAATCGGAGAATGCTTGTCCTCGGAAGTCACCTCAAAAAAAGCCACACTCTCCTCTTCGCGCGTCATGGCTCGCGGAGCGCAGACGCAAGTGCGCACGGAGGTGGATAGTGAGGGAACTTAAGCGGTGCTCGTACCGTAGACGGAAACTCGATTGGAAGGAGTGTAGCCTGTGTCCCCACGGCAAGTTGAAAAGCAACTGCGTGGTGTGCACCGCCTGCCCCGATAGCAAGCAGAAAAACAGCTGCGCGGTGTGCAGCCCTTGCCCTCACGGCAAGCGGAAGAGCACCTGTGCGAAGTGCTACCCCTGCCCACACGGAAAACTGAAATACAGCTGCGCAGCGTGTAAGTCAGCTCGCGCGGGTCAGCACGAGATCAAGCAAGAGCCCGAGCCGTTCACCATCCGCGGCTACTTCGGCATCGGCGACTAAGAAAAGCAAAGTTGAAACCCTTTGTGAAAAAAAAACTACGTCCATAAATATTTACAACAGGCGCTCGCCGGCTCGTTCTGTACCCTGACTACGTCTTATTCGGCACCTCCTCAGCCTTCCTTAGATCCGAATCCTCCGCCTTTTGCCTCTTGTGCAGCCTCGACATTTTCCGTTGCATTTCAATCACTTTCCGCACCGACGCCGTCCCGTCTGCCGTGTCTTTCGCTTTCTCCAACTCCTCGCCCATCTCCTTGATCTGCGCGGCTGTTGATTTGCTCGCCAGCCCCAACCCAACTAAAACAGGCGGGGGCGTAAACGTAAACACGATGATCAAGATCCACCGCGGGACGGGTTTTTTCGATTTCACATAACTGTGGTACGTGTCTAATAATAACGCGTACGCGGATACCAAAACGCTCACGGCGATTATAAGAAACAATAAACCCTCCAGCACCTCAACCTCTTGCGTGCCTTTAAGCGCGTAATCAAACGCCATGGAAACCCACACCACCATGAATAGACAGCACAGAAGCACCGCATCCAACAAATCCATGTGCTCTAATTTGAACGGGTGCGCGTAGAACTGCGCTAACAGTGCGGCGCACAGCGTAACGAGAAAACTCAGCGCTTGCCACCCCTGCATGGTGCGCGCTAAGTACACCTCCGCCCTGCGGTCGTTCATCAGCGTCCTGAAGGATACCAAACAAAGCCGTCTAATCAGGTACACAACCTCCCACCAGTAGTACTGCGGCTCGAAGCGTCGGTACAGCCTTCCGTATACCTTGGGGTGCCACCCCTGGCGTTTTTCCGGGTTCTTCGCGTTGTTCAGGACTAACAAAGTGGCCAACGGATACCCCAGCCCGTACAGAATCAACATGATGACGAAGTAGGGCACCAATTTTGCGTGTTCGCCTTCCCAGCACTTCTGCGCCGGGTCCGCGGATAACACACTATTGCCGAACCAAGGGCCGCTTAACCAGAACTCCGCGATGTTCCGATCGCCGACCGGCGTGCACCGCAGGGTCTTCAACAGCGCCGCCGTCGTCGCGACGTACATCAAACGCATGTCCTCGAAAAAGTGCTTTGTGCACTTTTGAAGAAACGTGAGGGGCGGGCCTTCTTCTTTTTGCGACGGAGACCGCGTGGGTTGTGCTCTGGGCGTGGACTCTGTTGACGAACCATCGTTGGATGCCTTCCTCTGGAACCTTTTTGACATCCGTCGCCCCGCCCACCGCAGCGCCGCTTTCTTCACCGGGTTCTTTTTATCTCCGAATTTACTGTCAAGCGCCTCTTCCGCCTCCACCGGCGACTGAAGGTACCACCCGCCACGCGTGGATTGCTCGTGCAAACCCAGTTCGTGTCTTAACTGCCCTAACTGCCCGCTCTTCGCGTTGAAATCGGATAATTGTTCGCCTCTTTTGGCCCCGAGGGCGTATTTAACCCTAATAAACTTGACGATTACGAACGCCAACGCGTCTGCTATTTTCGGCCAACACCACCTGAACACGATATCCACCAACACCACATCCACTAACACGTAAGATATGGGCGTCACGGTGAAGAACACGGCTTTGTGCACGAACGGCATTTCGTCTGCACAGCTCGGTATGAAAAGATCCAGCGGAAAGTTCACAATCTCCGTGGATTTCAAAAAGTATTTCGTCCGTATGGTTCCCCACCCCTGTCTGTTGCCCACGATGGACAAGCACTGGATGTAGGTTAAAATTATGTACATGCTCGGCAGGACTATTGTCGATAGCTTTTTAACCACGTAGAACGCGATTAGGAGGAAAAAGTACGCCGCGATTAAACTCATTTCGTGGTCGCTGTCAACACACTTGACGCACTGCCGCTGGAATCTGTAGTACCCGGAAGAACAGCGCGAACAGGATTGCTGTTCGAAGCCGTCTAAACATTTGTCGCCGCCCAAACACGGCGAACTGTAGTTCATCATCCTGTGGCACCGCAGGAAGAAATCTGTGTACGGCGCAGGTGACCCGTAGTACAGCAGCTTTGAGGTTGGTCTGTTTGTGTCACCTAAACAGTTTGCGCCCGCTGGACATGTCACACACGGCGACCCGGTCTGATTCACAATTGGATCGTATAATCCCTTTTCGCAGACACATTGATCCAGTGACAAGCCCGATGCTTGTTCTATGCCGTCCGCGTCTGTTTCCCCTACGCGTTGTGTCGTGCCTGCGGGGCATTGATTGCACTGCACCGCCCCCGTGGTGTTCGCATACTTCGAGCCGTCCTGGTACGAGCACGGCACGCACGTGGCTTGCCCCGACCGGGAGTTGGAGGAACCCACTTCGCATTGCACGCATTCGTTCGCCTCCCCCGCAGCGCGGTACGACCCTGGGGCGCACGGTTCGCACACGCCTAACACGGTAATGGAGTCAATCGTAGTGGTTCTGGATTCATTCCAGAAGTAACCTCCTAAACAGGTCACCACGCAATCGCCGAGAGACGCGTCGTACGCGCTGTCGGTGGGACAGGTCTGGGTCAATGCGCGCGAGTGATGCGCAGGTGCCGTCGCGCGTAAGTTCGACGCGTCGGGTTCTGAAAAGGCACCCCTCGTCGGGAGCGCAGTCGCGGTGGAAACCAGAAAAACCAGGGCGATCCACACCGTGCGTGTTATGCCGCGACGCCGACGACACATATCCATCGACGCGTGCCCGACCCGCAGCGGGCGCGCGCAGTCCGATGAGACACCTCGATCGATGACGTTGAATTATCGATGGCTGAGAAAAGAACGCAGGGTGTGCGAAAAGTCGAACAACAAAAAATCACGAAAGGAATAGAGATCTCTCTGAGTATGTTGAACCGCTAAATCTATTAAATCACACCACACGCTACTCATCACCCCCCTGCCCCCCTTCCGGAACTTTCTCGCACGCAGATACGATCCGCTGGAGCTCGGCGATCGCGTCCGGCCCGAGATCGTTTTTACTTTCGTCAGAAGTATCAGAAAGCGAAGCCACGAGTTGTAGGTGGTATTTCTTGAGAAGCGCCAGGTCGTCTTTTGTGACTGCGCCACACACAGCCCCCACGTCGTCGAACTGATCCAGCGCAGCACTTAATGACCTCCCGGTAAGCGTCACCGCTCGTCCTTTTCCAATACACAACAGCAAAGGAACACATACCGAAAACGCGCTCGCGAAATTTTCAGAACCCGTCGCTTCCGCAAAAGAAGCTTCCAAATTCTTTTTATGCACGTGCGTTACGCTTCGCTCGGTTTTACGATCGCTCCCTTTAATCTTTTGAGCGTGACCGTGCTCCGATGTCAGGACTTCGTGCAACGCGTCGATCGCAATGAGAATCGCTTTGGGGTCCTTTGAGCTGTTATTAATTTCTTTCACCAAAGCGCTCGCGGCGTCGCGCGCGTGCTTCGGAAATCCAGATTTCGCGGTGTCTCGTTGTTGTTTCGTCAGCGTGATTGTGTTTTTAGCATCGAATGTAATGTCTGGGATATCGCATTCCGCTCGTGATATGAGGAAGGCATCTGCAGCAGGGATTATTTTCGTAAACGCACAGTGCGCTTGCGCATGTAAATCACCCTTCAACAGCTCAGAGCCGCGGGAAAAGGCGCAGGCGGAAGGGTAAAGCTCGTCAAATTTCTCAGAAGCAGCCGAGCGAGTCGCTTTCGCCGTCTTTGCGCTCTCCGCCGAGGCCGAAGCCACGGTATCAGTCATGGCTTTGGCGAACGCGTTTTGGCACACTTGCAGTACATCGCTAGCAACCGCTTCGAGGAACAAATCGGACGCGCCACCCGCGACGCCGCGAATGACGTGTTCCAGGTCCCGACTGTCCGGCGCGTTTTCGTCGTCGTTGTTTGTTTTCGATTTTCCACCTTGCGTCTTTTCAGACCCTTTTTTATCCTTAGCCGCCGAACCTGATTTACCCTTCCCTGCCTTTTTCCCCTTGCCTTTCCCCTTGCCTTTCTTGCCTCTGTCGTCGTCGTCCGAATCGAGATCCTCGGTGGTCAACGTGAACGCGTCGTCGCCGTCGGAGCCGTCGTCGTCGCGAGCGGAGTTTTTCTTTTTTCCTTTCTGAGTTTTAGTATCCGACTGTTTGGGTTCAGGTTTTTGGGTGTCCGTCGGTGAAACACTCTCATTTGAACTCATCGACCTGTTCGCCAGCTGCCTTTGTGTGCCTTCCTCCTTGCCCCTCGCGGTGCCAAGCTCGGATGCTAAAAACCGGACTCGGTCGAAAAAAGAGGGGGTAGCGCACGCCACTAAACCCTGTGCGCCTTTGACGACGCGCGCGACGCTTTCATTATTTTCGGTTGAGACATTTTCCGTCTTTTCCTTCTTCTTGGAAGGTTTTGAAATGTTCTTGCTGTTCTTCGCATCACCCCCCCCACCGACCGCAGAAATCACAGAGAGAAGGAATCGCGCATCAGAAGCAGGCAAGTCTACGGGTAACAGCGAGTCGCACTCGCACCACCCGTGGTTTTCTGCCAAAGAGTCCCGCACCGCCGAATCAAACTGCTCAACCACGGATGCGCTGACGAAGGATTCCGGAAGAAGGACGCCCTTTTTTTTATTTTCCATTTCTCTGCCGTCCAGACTCTTGAAATACGCATCGCAATCCTCCACGCCCATGCGTTTGGCTTGCTCCACGGTTATCATCCCGTTGGCGTGATACAGCTCAGCAACAGCAGCGGTCTGCGCCCTGGAATACACCGCGGGGTGCCACGCCCCGCCGCGAAGCGCGCCGTCCGCGACGACGACGGGGGAGACGTTCTTACTCCCATTACTCCCAGCTCCCGCCTTCCCTTTCCCTTCCTTCGCCAGGTCACCGAGCACCGCCCCTGTGAGCGCGGCATTCGCGACGTCGCACCGGTCGGACTGGCGGAGTGCATTGTTCACCAGGGTGTCCCGCGTCGTGGGGACTAACGCAGCGCGCATGGCGCCTCTTAATTGCGCTTTCAGCCGCCGGACGTACTCCGGAGTGTACACGCTTCCGCTTTCCATTCGTCCGGCGATAATTGCGCTTTGAATTCTTTGGCTCAGCGCTTTGCTCATCAAGTCCGCGGATAAGCCGTGTCTTCGCGCTAGGTTTCCCACCTGCACCACCCCCGCTTCCCTCAGCTCCTCGTCCACCTCGCGCGCGATGGTGTCAAAGTATTTCGGGGTGATGAGCTCGCCCTCGACGAGATCGATTTCGTTCGTTTTGTCGAGTGCTAAAGCCCGTGCTCTCCGCTCGCAGTGCACCACGTCCACGTTCAACGCGGGCTGCAAGTCTGTGACTTGCACTCTACCGCCTGACTCGCGAACTTCTCGTTTTATTTCCTGGTCCAACCTATCCTCGGTGAGGTACTCCTTGCCGTTCAACGTGTACAGCAGCGTGTTTGAGAGTAAATCTAAGCTCTTCAGCTTGTTCACCAGCTCGATGACGTTCGATTCGCTTAAACGGATAGAGCTCTTCTTCTCCTGCGCCGTCGCCAACGCGGCTTGAAGCGCGAGGATCTCATTCATCGCGGGGCGCCGGGGAAACGACCGACCAGGCCGTCCGCGGTGCACGGTCTGACTGTCCCCAGATCTAACCCGCGGCCAAATATTTCAGGAGTGCTCGAATATTTCCAGTCGGAGGTGACTGGTTTCGGCAAATCAAATCTGTCCATCTATCGTCACTCCCGTCTGCGCCTCGGGGCGCGTCGAGTCACTCTACGGTCGCGATGAACTCTTGGGTAAAGGACTCCGTTCCCGCGGAGCTGTCGCCCGCGGCGGTGGTTGTGGCGCTGGAGCGCGATTTGCTGTTGTCGTCTTTGTCACGACCTGTCGGGTCGGTGCCCCCCATCGCGCGATCGGCGGTCCCAACGAAAGCGGGGCCCGGCGCAAGAGCAGCAGCCGAGGTGGTGGCGCTGGTGCGCAGAGGCGATTACCTCGCCGCACTTCGCGGTCCTCAGGCAAGATCGCTTCTGCTCGGGCCAGATGCCGATGCAGACACCGCGCCCGAAAGCGCGGACCCTTCATCGGATGCCGAGTTCTCCGCCGCCGCCGCCGACGCGTATTCCACGATCGCCGCAAACGTCTCAAACGCTGCTGATGCCGCGGCCGCCCTCGGCGGCGTGGAGCCCGCGGCTCACCAGCTCCTCGTGCTTGCCGTGGGTGTCGCGTCGCTAAACGCGTTTCAGCAAGTTAACGTCACCGGCCCAGACCTCGCGAACGCGCCGCAGTGTCCGACCTCGCGCATCACCAAAAACGCAGAAACCGAAACGCAATGGAACAGATTCGCGTTGACAAAACTTGCGGTGGACGGCGAGGACCTGGTGGGGCGGTGTCGCTTGCCCCAGTACCTGCTGCTCGCGACGATTTTACTACCGGACCGAAGCGCTGACACCATAGAGCAATTAGTCTCAGAGGATGTCACGGGCGCGAATTTACAAGACGCGCGCGCCGCGGCAGCGAAACTTTCGTCGAAGGAGTCGAGAAAAAACGCGGGGCGAGTCCGGCTGTGGTCGGAACCCTCTATGGACAGTCAGTCTGAAGATCCTAGCTCCAAAATTACTGCCTCCACCACTACCCCCCCGCCTTCCCTTTCATGGTGGGCTGCGAGGGTAGTGCTGGCACACCAGCGGCTGCTATCTGGAAGGTCGCCGACGCTACGACGGCGCGCGCTCGGACTGCACGCCACGTCGCTCGCGCACTTCGCGCCGGAGAACAAACCTGCACGCGTGTTTGGCGCCACGGTGGCGAGTCCAGAAAGTGACGTTTCATCTTCCACATCTTCTACACCAAAGAACCCGCAGCAGTTACTATTCGCCTCCATGTCCCTGTTGGAAGCGTCCCTGATGGAGCACGAGTTTGGGCACGTGGACTCGGCGCGGGCGTTGCTTGACTTTTCGTGTGTCGCGCTAGGCGTGAAGCTCGACCTGGTGGGCAAGATGGGCTTCCGCACGGTGCACCAGCAGGACGCGAAGGCGCAGATGGTTCTGGACGTGGTGTGTGACGGGCTGCCTACTTTTAAAAACGCGAACGACGAAGAGGCGGGGAGTGACGATGAGATGGATGATGAAACTACCTCTATTGGAGCTATGGACGATACCAAATCTACATCAAGCCACTCCTCCTCCGCCATGGCGAGGATCGCGACGGAGCTCCAGGGTTTAAGCGCGGACGGCTCGCAGGTGTTGACGGCGCCGAGGTTGGAGGGTACGCAAGGTGACGGTTCAGATGATAAATCAAACGGTATTATCCTCCCTGCTGCGGCGCAAGCTTTGATATTAGCAACCGCGGTGACGGTTAAGAAGTCGCAGTCGGACGACGGGACAAGGAGCTGGTCGGTAGCGCCGTATCACGAAGTCGTGCAACATCAGCTGCGATCTCGGCCGATTCTTAGAGCTGCCGCGGCAGTGTTTTCCTCAAGACATGAGAGAGAGCGGGCACGGACAAGGGAAAGGTCGCTTTTGATGCTTGAGGATCTCGTAAAAGGCCTTGATTCAAGTGACCCGCCTGCACAGCAACGCGCGCGGTACCAATACAGTGTCTGGTTCCCCCCGTCGTCGCAACTGCGAAAGGAGTTAGGGGAATCGCTCATCGCGCTCGGGATGGTGGGCCCCGCGTTGGAGTTGTTCGAGGAAATCGAGCTGTGGGACAGTTTGGTTGTTTGTTTGAGTCTGCTGGGGAAGAAACAAGCGGCGGCGGATGTGGTGCGACGCAGGCTGGAGGTGGACCCTACTGATGCCAAGCTTTGGTGCGCGTTGGGCGACGCGCTAGATGATGAAAGCCATTACTTGAAGGCGCTGGAGGTGAGTCATAACAAAAGTGCAAGAGCGTTCAGGTCACTCGCCCGAGGCGCGGTTGCGCGAGAGGACTGGCCTATTGCCGCGCAAAGGTGGTCTGATGCCATGCGACTCAACCCGTTGTTTCCTGACGGCTGGTTCTCCTGCGGCTACGCGTTGTTAAAATCGGAAAGGGAAGACGAAGCGTTGCAAGCGTTTATCCGGTGTACGCAAATCGATGAAGAAAATGGCCAAGCCTGGAACAACGTCGCGGCGCTTAATATTCGCAAAGATCGTTTCGACGCCGCGCACGTCGCGTTACGCGAGGCGACGAAACAAATCAGGAACAGCTGGCAGACCTGGGAAAATTTAGCGATGGTATCCGCCAAGGTTGGGCACTTTCAACAGAGCGCGAGGGCGCTTGTGAAGGTTATGGAGCTCACGGATGGCGCTAAGTTACACTTGCCGACTGTTTCAGTTTTAGTGGAACGAGTCGTTGAAGCGCGGAGAGGCATCGCGACGTGGCTGGGGGTGGAGGAAAAACACGATGAAGAGACGCAAGCACAGGAAGATAGAAAGAAATCCTCTTTAGGTGCTATTGCCGACGTGGACGACTCTTCATATTCAGAAGACGAAGAGACTTGGGACGGGGTGGGCGGCGACGACGGCGAAGACGCGGGGGACGCCGCCGCCGATATGCTGGATGCGTTTTTTTCAGACTCAGACGATGACGAGGGCGGTGATGGTGGATACAAAGACACTGCTACTACTGCACACGTAGACACAAATGTAGACACTTCAGACCCTTCAGCGCAAGATATCCACGGCCAGGTGTTAGCACGAGAAGTGGTTAGATTGGAAGCGTCTATTGAGGAGGTGTTCAAGCGCGCGCTCGGCGGTGGATCCTCTGGGGAGCGACCGGTCACGGAGACGGGTGATATTTGGCGCCTCCTCGCTGAGTTTCTTGAAGCCAAAGGCGAGTTGGTGGTTGCGTCCGAAGCGCGGCTGAAACGCGTCAGGGCGCTGGACGGCTCCGGGTGGAGGAAGGATCAGAGTAGCTTCGTGGAGTTCGTAGACGCGTCGCTGGAGATGTGCAAGGGGAGTTTGAGAGCTTGCAACACTTCTTCAGAAGATGAAAACGCCCCGTCTGTATCGGAGATGAAGCGACAAGTCTCGCAGGCGCGTATGCATTTAAGGGGCGTGATGAAAGTCGCGGAGACAAAAGGGTGGCACGAAGAGCTTCAGGAGGTCTTTACTGAATTAAAGAAGTGTGCAGAGGACGTAGCGGCGGCGGAGGCGGAGGTGGAAGCGCGCGGGGAATGATTTTAATGAATGAGACAAATTATTAACTCGTCGAATCGTGAATTCATTCGACGACCCTAACGCCAAAAAAGTGCCTCGCTCTCGGAGATCCGGATCACTCGAGAGAGCGCATCCGTGACGCTCGCTCGCACTACGAAGATCGCTCGGGTTCCTTGACCCTACGACCTCGTGACCGTTCCACCGACTGCGCCCCAAACGCCCGGCTTGTTCACCGCTTCCTTCCGACTGATCGTGAGGGCACCCCACAGATCTTTTAGCCGGCGCCCTTCTTGGAGTGAAAATGGCGATGCAGGCCCCAGCCAACGCGCCGCTGGTGTGCCACGGCCACAGCCGCCCGATTAACCACCTCGAGTACTCCAACGTCACCGAGGATGGCGTGTTCCTGATCTCTAGCTCCAAAGGTACGTACAACTTGATCTGTCGGACTCATGTGATCCCCGGAAACCGTCTCATCCCGCGGCAGCCTTTCTTGTTCTCTCGCTCCAATCTAACCGCCCCTCCCCTCTACACACACAGACGGCCAGCCCATGATCCGCAACGGCGAGACGGGTGATTGGATCGGCACTTTTGAAGGGCACAAAGGGTGCGTGTGGGGCGCAACGTTGAACACCCCCGCGACGCACGCCGCGACGGCATCGGCTGATTTCAGCGCCAGACTTTGGAACGCCATTTCCGGAGACGAGTTGTACAAATTCGACCACAAACACATCGTGAAGAGCGTTTGTTTTTCCAAGGACTGTCAACGGTTGTTGACTGGCGGGAGTGAGAAAATTTTGAGGATCTATGATTTAGGGAACATCGACGCCGAGCCTTATATCATGGAAGGCAGCCCTTCACAGATCAGAACCGCGCAGTTCACCGCCGATGACACGCTCATCATGTCATCCTGCGCGGACGACAAGGGCATTCGCGTTTGGGACGTGCGCACGAACGTCGTGGTGACTACCCTGGAAACGGACACCCCCGTCACGTCGATCGAAATCACCGAGAACGGCCGGTACATCACCACCGCGGATGGCAAAAATGTCACGTTCTTCGACGCCAACACGTTCACGCCGGTTAAGAAGTGGACCCTGCCGTACGAAGCGGAAAGTGCGAGCGTTTGCGTCGCGCAAAACCGGTTCGTCGCGGGGGGGGCGGACATGTGGGTGCACGTGCACGACATGGGATCAGGGAACGAAATCGACGTCGGAAAGGGGCACCACGGGCCGGTGCACTCCGTGCGCTTCGCCCCAGATGGGATGTCTTACGCCTCGGGCTCGGAAGACGGAACCATACGGCTGTGGAAAACGTTCCCAGGGGGCGAAGGGAAATAACTTTAGGTTGTGGAAAATTTTCTTTTCTTTTACATGGTTGGCGTCAGTCTCTTTGCTTGTCTTTATGTGTCTAATCACTTGTCTTTTTCTCTCTTCCTCCCCTCCCCTCACCTGGCTCTGTAAATGCGCTCGTAGTCGTCCTCGTCCTGGCTGCTCGCGATGTTTGGCTCGTCCTCGGGGGTCCACCACGTGTGCGTGGTGTCGATCCGTCTGACGGTCCGCGATGGGTACCGCATGACCAGCGAGGACGATTGCGCGCCGTTCTCGTCGAAGCGCACGCCCCTCAACGCTCGCCCGTCGCTCACCCCTGTGGCGGCGAATAAAATGGCCTCGCCGCCGCACAGATCTTCCGTTCTTAGAACTCGTGTGAGGTCGCACCCCGCGGCGCGCATCGCAGCCGCGTCAGCGGCGTCTCGCGGCCACAGCTGCGCTTGCATCTCGCCGCCCGCGCACCGCAACGCCGCCGCGGCGACGACGCCTTCCGCGGCGCCGCCTACCCCGAAAAGCGCGTCCACTCCCGACGCCACGTCGCACGTCGCCAGCGCGGCTTCCACGTCGCCGTGCGCGATGAGTTTTATCCGGGCGCCGGCGAGTCGCAGCTCTTCGATCAATCCAACGTGCCTGTCGCGCTCAAGCACCGCGCACGTCACATCTTTGACCTTCTTGCGTTTCGCCTTGGCGATGGCGTGCACGTTGACGGTTGGAGATTTGGTCAGGTCGATGCACCCAGCGGCGTCCGGCCCGACGGCGATTTTGTCGACGTAAAAGCCAATAGGCCCTGGGTTAAACATGGCGTTTCGCTCCGCGACCGCTACGACGGCAATACCTCCTTCCTTCCCGCCCGCGATCAGGCTCGTGCCTTCCAGCGGGTCCACCGCGACGTCCGCTTGCGGGCCGTCGCCCGAACCGACTTTCTCGCCGGGGAACAACATCGGGGCGTTGTCCTTCGCGCCTTCCCCGACGACGATTATTCCGTCGAAATCAACCTCCTTCAACTTTGCGCGCATCGCGCTCACCGCGGCGCCATCCGCGGCGATCTTGTCACCCTTCCCCAGCCACCGCGCTGCAGCTACGGCGGCGGATTCCGTGACACGCACCATCTCAAGCGCGAGGTTGCGGTTCACGGACGATAACATTTTGTGTTGCGCGGAAGTTTCGTCTCCGTGAAGTAAAGCAGACAAGGACGCCGCTTCCTCGTCCATGTCCAAACCTGTCGCGGCAACCGCGATGACGCTCGCGTCTTCGTCCACGGAATAAATTAAGCCTTTGTACCTCGCCGATCTTTTTTTGAGCTCAGCAGCCTTCTCGAGATTGCGTGCATCTTCCTCCTTCCTCTCGTGGTTTCGCTCAGCAACCTTCTTGCCCAGGCGTTCAACGTCCTCCTCCAGGTCGGCTAGTCCCTTCTGCTCGTCCAGCGTTAGTTTTTTCTGCATGTGTGCACCCCCACCGTCCCGCTTATGTTTGCGCTCAGACTTTATTCCTCGCACGCGCGCAAACTCCTCGTCGCCGCTGTCTTCGGGGGGGGCTTCCGCGTCGGGGTCGGTGGCGCGAAACGAGATATTTCTCCTCGGAAAGGCCGAAACGGTGGGGCGATTGGTTCTCGCGCCGAGGGACGAGCGCACGCGCGCGACGACAGCGCCAATCACAGGTAAACCAACGCCGGACATGGACGAATACGAAAGAGAAAGGTGTAACACGACGCGTTCGCGCGCGGGTGGTACTGCAAAGGCAAAGGTCGATGGTCTTTGGCAAGTCGTTGTTGTAACTCGCCAAAAAATATATATTATTCCCTTGGTTGTTCCAAGACTATTCCAAGGGAACGAGGGAAATATGCTAAGCTAACAATCAACTCAATCACCTCACCCTCACCCCTCACCCCTCTCGAGCGTAAACACCACCTTGGTCTCGAGCATGGCCATCACGGTTCCGTACTTCGGATGCGTGAACGGTTTCGTTTGTAATTCTGAAATCTCATCGACGACTTTCAAGTCGTCTGGAAAAACCTCGCCAAACGCGACAAACCCTTGGTCCCACTCCGGGTGGGGTTTCGTCGCGATTAAAACGTCGTCTCCGCCGGGAATATAACCGACCGTGCCTCGGCGCCAGGTCGAGGTGCCCTCTAGCCTCGGTTTGCCGAACATGCCGCCCGCCGCACTCAAACCAAACAAGTTGCCCTGCACCAAGCCGTACTCGCGTTCCGCTCGGTGGAAGTGACACGACTCTTTCCCGCAAAAAGCGTTTGGAGCGCACCGTCCGCTCGTGACCGTTTTTCGTAACGCCTTTAAGGTTTTCGGGGCATCCGCGTTTTGGTGTAGGTGCATGCGGATGGTTTCGTTGCGTTTTGTGCCAGTGGGGGATGTCCACTCCACGGAAAAGGAAACACCCGACGTATCGGCGTCGGTACCCGGTTTTATACTTTCGTCCATATTTCCGATCCAGTGCTTTGCCACCGCGGCGCACGCACAAGCACACTCCTCATTCATGAACCCGGGATTCGCGGAACACTCGCCACTGCACGCCCACATCGCGCACTCCTCAGCACGGGTGTCTACGCACGACACGTCATTATCAGCGTGAATGTAGCGGTGCGCGTCGTCTTTTTCCGCCGCTACCCGCGCAGCGTGTTCGTGTCCAACCGCACGTTCCACAGCTTCTTCCTGTCCGTGTTCGATATCCTCGGCCATGTGCTCCACGGCGTCGAACACTTCTAATTCCGCCTCCACTACGGATTCCACTGTCTCCTCCACTTTGTGCAACTTCGCAGAGTCTCGCGAAAGTAAAGAAAACAACCCGGGACCGACCAACCCCGTCGGCAAAAACGAAAACCAAAAATAAACCACTACTGATAAAAAAACCAAAAACAAAAAAGTCGACCGCCGCACGCCGCATATATACCGTCCTTTTTTATGTTTACTTAATCGCTTTGTCGTGCGAGTATTAGAGCCTCGTGTGCGTAGCGAGCGCGACTTTGATGTCTCACCACCTGGTGGCTCCCCCGCAAACGCGTTCGCGAGAAGCGACCTTCCTCGGGCGACAAAATTTATACTTTTCCCAAACGCCCGCGCCTTTGCTTCCGGAGATTTGAACTCGTCGTCGTATCGATTGTTTCCATGAGCTAACCCGCCTGTTTCCACGTCATAACCTGATACACTTTGCATGCCGATAACGCTCCCGAACGCCGCCGTGCGTCTCGTGGAGTCTCGCCGCGTTCGGGTTCGCATTCGATTCGGCATGATTTGTGTTGATAAATTATTTTGCTCGGCGGGCGATTCGCCTCGCCGCATCCATCGTTCCACGATTCCCGGGAGCTTGTCGTAGGACGCTTTCAAATTATTCACCACCAGTTTCTCCACCGCGGGTCCGAAGCCTTTCATCGTGACTATCGCTTCGCCCTGGGCGCGGACAAGACACGTACCGTGCGTTTCATCAGCTATCAAAATCGTTCCTGTCACGACGCATCTATCCGTGATGTTATTCGTGATGTGGAATGTTTGTGAGAATGGAGCCGTCAGATGAGACCCATGGGCCCATCGCCTTTTGTCGATGAACTCCGCGCGTTTATTGCCTAATACCGCTCGCCTCAACGCCCATGGTATCTCTATGCTCGGTACCATTCGCGTCACCGTGTGGTACTCGCCATCGATCACGTCACTCGATAACAACTCCTGCTCCACCGTGCCCATCGCATCCGAGTGGAACGCCTTGTACGCGTCGCTGTCCTTCTCCTTTAGGAAGGTCGTGGCGTCCAGGGGGAGACTGACTTGCACGTCGAACATCACCATTGCTGAAGCTAAACCGTAACCTTGCACCTGAGCCTACCGCCTGGGTCACCACCCGCGCCACCTCGTCTGCCCAGGGTGCCGTTCGCGTTCCTTGGACTCACGAGAAAAGTGAAAATGATTTTACGCGCGAAAATCTTGTTATCGGTGATCACCCCCACGAGACAATCCCGCGCGCGCGTTCTCTGGCACGCGGACACGAAGTTGCAGTTCACATTGCTGCGTGACGCACAACCACTCCGCACCTGAGAGAAATAATTCTACCATGGGCGGCGCGAAGAAGAAGCCCTCTGGTGACAAGGAAAATGGCGGATCGTGCAAGTTGTGCGGCATGGCTGCGAAACATTAACATTCGTGCTCGCAGTGCCAGGAGTACAACATCAAGGTAAAGTACTGCTCCTCTGAGTGCCAGAAAGCGGACTGGAGGGAGCAAAAGCTGGTTTGTGGTGTTCGGAACCCAAAAATCACCCCCCACGCCTCTGTTGCGACCGGCTCGGCGTACACTTCGCTCAACGATGAACACATCGAAAACAGGTGCACGCGATGCTTGCGCGATTGTGACGGCGACGCACGATGCCGTGTGGCGCACCCAATCATGGAGCCCGACATGCAGCAGATGATGGGCACCGCGAAGGGGTGCACCGAAAATTTATACTGCAGAGCCTGTGAAGGTAAGTTCCAGTTAATGACACGACGAAACGGCAAGGTTACGCACGGGAGCGGGCTGAAGTAGTGCTTCGAGGGAAAGCACACCACGGAGCGCATAAAAAAAGACGATAAAAGGCGCGTGCTTCCGATAACAGTTCATCTGACTTCAAAATAATTTACAAGTGCAGATCAATTTAGTACCGGAAGACACGGTGCGCCTGAATTTTACAAGTGACGACCCGTGGTACGACGACTCGAAGGGGTACGTTTTCGTGGCGAAGCTACCGGAGTTGCGACACTTGAAGATTGACGGCATGAGATTCAAGGAAATCCAGGTGGATTCCGAAACAACCCCAGATCTACGCACGTTACGCGTGGTGAATCTCGGCGACGATCGCGATTTTAACGTAACAGCCCCCAAACTGAAAGACGTCACGATTCACTACTTCAAGCCCCCTGGTGGACGTGCAGACCAGATCAAGGAAATGCTACGGTGCGCCACGAAATTGGAAGAGTTCGACTTGTACGAACTTTGGATCGAAGACGATTTGAAGGTTGCGAGTAACGCTTTAAAATCAGTTTATATTCACCGGTCAGATGCGGTACAGGGGCTGCAGTTCTGGGCCCCAAGCTTAGAGTCACTCAAACTCCAGGCTAACTTTCGCATCGAGCGGTTGACGTTTTTAACGAACCATTACCTGAAAGAAAGCCTACCAGAAGACCACGTGACTCCTATGAACATTGATTTACCTCAATCCGCGGTTGATGACAATGAGAAACATCCCAACGCTGTTTTGAAGATCACCGGTGGCAACCACGGTCGTAACTTCGGCGCAGGTGTAGTGGCGGCGCACCACAACCTGATGTCCCAGGTCATGAAAAACGCGCAGAACCATGGGAGCCAGTTCGAAGCCTTGAAAGCGGCGGTCGAGAAAATCAGCCGGAAACAGTTGGAAGACCCGTACTTTGGAAGCGTCCCGCGCGTCGTTGAAGAGCACCGAGTGTTGGATCTCCGGCGAGGCGCTCCTGGCATGACCCGAACTAAGCCGGGTACGTGTACCACGGCACTGTGGGGTCACTAGAGCCGAACAGTGGGTCGAGCCGAGGGTCGGGGTTGAGGGGGGGGTTCTTTGGATATAAAATATAGCTACGAAAAGAAGATGCAACGCTTGTTTAATAATATTTTTCCACCCTCTCTAACCTACACGGTCTTGCTTTTCGCTTTTCTCCACAGCTTCACTTCGTTGACCCATTTTACCGCTAGTTTCGCGAACAGTACTGACGTCACTAAACACGTGGCGTATAAAACGTACATAACTCTTTGGTCCATGTTCGCGAGCGGCACGAGAATGGTTTCGCCGACGAAGAGCCACCCGCTCGCCACAAACGCTCCCAAAATATACCCGACCAAAACCTGCGGAAAAGTGTGGTACCCCAGGGTGACTCTCAACCAGGTGAACACAATACCCGTTAAGAGTAGACCTATCGCTAGGGGTTCTACTACTCCCATAGCAACCGGCCACGCCGGGTGATTGGGCCCTAAAAACCCAGGGCCGAACAAAGCGCCTCCTCCCAGGCCACCTCTTAATAATAGTGACAAAGCTGAATAGACAGATAGGTACGAAAGAGACACCGCGTGCGAGCTCGGCATCCCCGGGTCGGCTTTCAGCGCTCCACTGGGTCTTTTTTCGTTTAGGATTTTTTTCAAAATCTTCCCGAACGCGCTGTTCACGACGCTGCCGATCAAGCACCACACCACACTCACGTTTGGGTGGGTTATTAACGTTATTACAGCCGTCCCCGCGACCAAAAACTTTGTGGACTCGTTTAATGTGGCGAGTAATGAGAATCTGGATTTCGGCGAATCCATGGCGTGCATGGGGGGCATGGGAATCGCAGGAGGGTTTGCGTCTGAGTTATTACCACCCGTATTACCTCCCATCGCGTTTGCCATGGGAACGTGAAGATTGTGGATGATGTTGTCTTTGAACATCTTCGCTCGTGACGAGTTGTTAAGTTGTGACCTCCCGAAACTCTTGGGATGGATCATTTGCGAAGGAACCACTACTCGCGGGGTGGTCCTGTTGCGCGCGGTGTACCGGGCGAGGAGTGGCGGATGGGGGCAATTCCAAGCCGCACACGTGACGTGCATCAATCACTCCGTAGTACGGGGAGGTGTACACGCAGTCTGAACGACGCGCGTGTGAGTGTGAGGTTCATGCGATGGGGACGCGGGGGAAAAACGATTTCTCGGAAGAAAAATTGGCGCGACAAAAGATCCGCCAGTTGGCACTGCTTCAATCTAAGCTATGTTGTTGCCTTGGCATTGCGATCGTGCCGTGGCTCGGCCTCAAAGCACGCCGCACGTGTCGCACGCGTTTGCTCGACCGTCGCGTCTGGTCCGCCACGGTAGAACATGACCGCCGTGGGGCTGGGCGACGGCCACGTCGGGCTTCCCAGCGCTTCCACGAAGAAACGAAGGCCGATCGATGGCGATCGCGCATCGAACGGCACCGATTCGAATGGCACCACAGCCAACGCCTCTGGGGTGATGCGTGAGAATACGTTCGTGGCAGTAGACGTGAACGGCACAAACGGCGTATCAGGTAGATCAGACAGTAAAGCTTCCGAAACACAAAGTGACAAGCCGAAACCGCCTCCAACGCCGTTCGAAGAGCTCACCGCTTTGGCCGATCGCGACATCGAGTCCGAATTAGATTTAGATTCCCTGTGGCGGAAACAAAACGCGGTGTGGGCGTTGCAGAGGTTGCCGGATCCGGAGGGTATTCCGAAACGCACGCCGATAGGCCCTAGAGGCCAAGATGGCATTCCTAAAAACCCGTCGCCCGATATCACGGAAAGGTTCGCAGAAGTCGCGCGGCGGTTTCCAAAGCTGCGCGCGACTTTGGACTCGAACGGAACGGCGCGGCGGTTGATTGCCGACCCGAGAGCGTTAAGGTCGTTCCTCGACGTCGCCACCGGGCACGGCAACGGCAATCGGTCAATTGACGACGTGCTGATGACTGCTAATTATGAAAAAATTGCCGCGTTAGGGGATCAGAAGAACATGAAAGCTTTATCTGAAGAGCTTTCGGTACTAGTGGAAGTGCGGGACGAGATGGAGAAGCACAAGCACGGGAAAAACTGGACCCCTGGTTGTGACCCGCTTCCGTTGGAACCGGACCAATGGGAAAGCGAGCGGTTTTTGGCGCTACAAG
>MDSY01084133.1_pt1 | contig 20628 bp, 18 predicted proteins | sample 811131 | NCBI WGS metagenome assembly MDSY01 (sample SAMN05326643, study PRJNA326480) | marine metagenome | isolation source: seawater | place: Atlantic Ocean: South West | collected 2010
ATTAATAAGGCGAAGAAGGTGCATTTTTGCAGTTTTCCGTCAAAAAAATATACCTAACAAACATCAAGGCTAATGCCTCTTAATCGTGCAAAGGTCTCAAAGTAAAAGGTTTAAACAAATGAAGCGTGTAGGACTTGTAGGTTGGCGCGGTATGGTTGGATCAGTGTTGATGCAACGTATGCAGGAAGAAAATGATTTAAAATTGATCGAGCCAGTGTTTTTCACGACTTCTCAGTCTGGCCAAGCCGCGCCTGATTTTGGAGTAGTAACACCGGTATTACAAGATGCTTACAACATTGATACCCTTAAAACCATGGATATTATTATCTCATGTCAGGGTGGCGACTACACAGATCGTGTGTTTGGACCTTTGCGTAACGCTGGTTGGAGAGGCTACTGGATTGATGCAGCGTCTAGTTTACGCATGCAAGAAGACAGTGTGATTGTACTAGACCCGGTTAACCGTAACGTGATTGACCAAGCCTTAGCGCAAGGTAAAACCGACTTTATCGGTGGTAACTGCACGGTAAGCTTGATGATGATGGCTTTGGGTGGTTTGTTCGCTGCTGACCAAGTTGAGTGGATGTCGGCCATGACTTATCAATCGGCCTCTGGCGGAGGTGCTCGCCACATGCGTGAACTGTTGAAGCAAATGGGTTACATTAATAAATCCGTGTCTGGTGAATTGGCTGATCCTGCTTCTGCGATTTTAGAAATTGATCGCAAAGTGTCTTTAGCAATAAACTCTAATAACAACGATTACAGTCAGTTCGGCGCGCCGTTAGCAGGTAGTTTGATTCCTTGGATCGACTCTCAACTGGCCAATGGTCAAAGCCGTGAAGAATGGAAGGCCCAAGCAGAGACTAATAAAATTTTAGGCCGCAGTGAGGCTAGTGGTAATATTATTCCAGTAGATGGTCTATGTGTTCGCGTAGGTGCTATGCGATGTCATAGCCAAGCCTTAACCATTAAAATGAAGCAAAACGTGCCGATCGATGAGATCGAAGATATGCTTGCTAAAGCGAATGATTGGGTTAAAGTTATCCCTAATGAGCGTGACGTTTCTATGGCCCAGCTCACCCCAGCTAAGGTTACCGGAACTATGGCTGTGCCAGTAGGCCGATTGCGTAAGCTCAACATGGGGCCTGAGTATTTGTCGGCGTTTACTGTAGGTGATCAGCTTTTGTGGGGTGCTGCGGAGCCTTTACGTCGTATGTTGCGAATTTTGCTAGAAGTATAAAGTGCTAAGCTGTTCACACTGCTTAGAAGCATATACCGAAGTTATTAACTGCAGTAGCTGCCAGTGTATAGGCACTAAAAATTTTACACCTGGTGCATGTATTTCTCCACTGGAAAACGCAAATATTCAACTGCAGGTATTGGTCTAACAGGATATTATTATTATGGCTCAACTTATTACAGAAACTGTGATTGATGTACATCACTGGAATGACACGCTGTTTAGTTTCAAAACTACCCGTGATGCAGGATTTAGGTTTAAGAATGGTCATTTTGTTATGGTCGGCTTGGAGCATGAGTCGAAGCCTTTAATGCGGGCATATAGCATCGCCAGTGCAAACCATGAAGATCATCTCGAGTTCTTCAGCATTAAGGTTGAAAATGGACCACTGACTTCTAAGCTGCAGCACTTAAAAGTAGGTGATGAAGTTCTCATTGGAAAAAAACCCACGGGAACATTAATTACGGACCACATGTTGCCTGGTAAACATTTGTATCTCATTGGTACAGGTACAGGTTTAGCACCCTTTATGGGTATTATTAAAGATCCCGAAATTTATGAACAGTTTGATAAGGTTATTCTTGTTCATGGCGTGCGATACGTTTCTGAACTGGCTTACAGCGGCTACATTAAGAATGAACTACCAGTGCATGAGTATCTAGGTGACTTGTTAAAAGATAAACTCTTTTACTATCCTTTAGTTACGCGAGAACCATATCAAAATAACGGTAGGATTACTGATGTATTGAGCAGTGGCAAATTATTTTTAGATCTGGATATCCCCCAGCCCTGCAAGCAAGATGATCGGTTTATGCTCTGTGGAAGTCCAAGCATGCTTAAGGATATGTGTAAAATATTAGATGATAGAGGTTTTTCTGAGGCGAAAAACAGTCATATGGGAGAGTACGTTGTAGAGCGAGCTTTTGTTGAAAGGTAACTTGCATCTATACAAATAAAGCCACGCATGCGTGGCTTTATTTAGATCTAACTTAAGACCTCATTTTATTCTGCTACAATAAACATACCGCGCATATTGTAAGAATGCCCTGGTACAGAGCAAAAGAACATGTAATCTTCACCTTCAGTTAAACCAGCTGTAGGAAAGCTAAAGCTAGTGCTCTGGCCGCCACCAATTACAGAAGATGCGGCCAGTACTCGACTATCGCCAGTCACTACATAATTAGCAGCTAGGCCGGCTTGTATCCCACTTGTGGCAACGGCGTCTATGTCAGACGTTTTAGTGAGTACCCAGTTGTGGCCCATTACGTTTGCTGGCAATTTGCCAACATGGGTAAGGTTTACTGTGATCGACTCACAACTTTTCTCTACGTTAATGTCTACGGCGCTGAACTTTAAATAATCGCCAACTTCCAATTCAAACGAACAAGCTGCCTGGGCTAAACTAGCCGTAACTGAGAAACCCATACCAACACCAACACATAGCATTACTTTAATCATTGTCTTCATGAAAACTCCATTGATTTGAATTTATGACAGGCGACCAATGGTCATATGGTCGCTAATCTTGACTTACTTATACACTGGGCTTGGTGCTTGAGCCCGTTTGGTATTCATTTATATTGCCTCCTTCACATTGCTTGGCCACACCTAGCCATTTAAACTTGATAAAATTCATATTAAACGGTCCATGTAAGTTAGTCCGAATTCACGCCCTCTGCCGTTTTAAGACAATTCTATTTAGCGCTATTTTCGTGGCAACATGGCTAACATTTAAACCATTGACTGCTCAACTGGTATAGTACCCCAGCCCGCTCACCACGCCCACTCGGTATGCCCCACATGATAGTAAAGTTTGGTAAACACGCTGCCAAACAGTACACTTAAAAAACGCTGCAGTGTCATAGTATTGCGCTCTGTGCTGAGTAGGCCTTGGGTAGTGTGAAGAAAGTTATACCTGTGGAAGTGGATCATCATGTGCACAAGGTTGACATTAAATAGCATTGTTCAGTGTCTAAAATATCAGTAGACAGCAACTACTATCGAATAAAGGCACATTGGCATCTTTTTTTGTGAGCCCAAGGCTGCGACAATAGCAATTCAGATGGTTGGAGTACAAGTTCACATGATATCCACAAAAATAAAGCTCACGTTTCGTCTGCTTGGCTTAGTAAGTGTTTTTTTAAGCGCAAATTCTCAGGCCATAGCCTTAGGGCAAATTCACCTTGCTTCCTCGCTGCAACAACCACTGCAGCTGCATGTTGACTTGATTGAATTAGAAGGTGTGTTACCGGGTTCCATGGCGGCTAAAGTGGCGGGCCCTGCACAGTTTTTGGCAGCAGGGTTAGACTATCAGCCTTGGTACTCTGCGTTGGATGTTAGTATTATTGAAGATGACGGCAGTTATCTTGTACAGGTTTCTGGGCAGCAGCCTGTTGATCAAAAAAAACTCGATTTTATTTTTGAGATAGATTACTTAGGAGGTCGGTTATTAGCTGAATATGCTGTTGAATTACCTGATTTTGTAGCTGCCACAAAACTTGATCAAAACTCTAATAATCAGTCTATAAAGTCGCCTGTTCAACAACCACAAGTTGAGATAAATGTTGTTGCTCCAGAATTAGTACTCGAAGAAACTATAGCGCAGCTAGAGGTCCCCCAAAACGTGATAGCCATTGCAGAACCCGAAGCTCCCGAAGCTGAAGCTGCTACTATCGTAGTTGTTAAGTCGGGACAAACTTTATGGCGTATAGCGGTTAACAATAGCCCAAAAGGTCGCAGCCCTTGGCAAACGTTAATGGGCCTGTACAAGGCAAATCCTACGGCCTACAAGAATGGAGACATTCGTCAAGTGCGCGCCAATAGTCGACTTATCTTGCCAGCAGTAGACGAGCTTTTGGCGCTCACTGCCAAGCAAGCTAAGGCTGAATATGACGTTTTAGTGCCTGCGCCATTGAAAGTAATACAAAAGAAAAAACAACCAATTAAGCCAGCGGTGTCTAAGCCAGATCAGCAAAACGCACAACAGGTTCAATTTCAGGAGCAGGTAAAAAGTCAGCAGGAGAAACTTAACGGTTTGGCTAATCAATCTAAAGTGTTGCAGGCCCAGGTGGAAGTTTTGCAAGCTGATAATAGCACGGCGTTATCCCAACAAGAGTCACTTGCTAAAACGAGTGAAAACCTTGCCAGCGGCGTTGCTGTGCAAAAGCAGGACATTGACAGTCTTAATGAAGAGAGAATTCAGTTAGAAATAAACATGCTCACGTTGGACCAAAAGTTTGAATCGACCCAAGCAGACCTCAACCAAGCTCAGCAGGACCTTGAACGGGCCCAAGAGGCCTTGGCATCGACGCAAGATCAAGCCAGCCTGTCTTCACCCATTACAGCGAATGATGAAGATCTGCTGAACCAAGGTTTAAGTATTGTGCCGATGATGGTGTTTTTGTTGGTGCCTATTATCTTTGTAGGCGGGCTTATTTGGTGGATTATAAAGCGTGGAAAAAAAGTTATTCCAGTGCAAAAAAAAGCCCCAGAGATTGCTGATAAGCAACCAGTCACCCTTGACCCATTGCCAGATTACAACACTAAACCAAGCGCTCAAGTGGCTGATTTGCATCAAGGTGCTAAAAAAATGCAAGGCGGCATGCCGGAACGTAGTTTTATTGAAGAATTGTTGCAGCAGCAAGAAAAAGATGAATCTGAATCAAGTGGCCAAGACTTTAATTCAAAAATTGCCGATGACCAGGTTCATTTGTCAGCAGACATAGAAGCGATGTTGTCTGGTCAAAAGAAAATGCACAATAAGGCTGATGAGCCTGTGGAATATTTGTCCCATGAAGAAGAAATGAATACCAAGCTTTATTTGGCATTAAGTTATCGTGATATGGGAGAGGTGTCTCAAGCCCAAGCTACTTTGCGAGAAGTGCTGCGTGATGGTAATTCAGAACACAAAGCACAAGCCAGTGATTTATTATCTAGTATCAGTAAAGTTTAAGTTTATATGGCTACAATATTTAAAGCTGACGCTTCGGAGTTTTTAGCATCGGGGCAACAGCGTATTGCCTTGGGAGTTGCATATAACGGGCGCCATTATCACGGTTGGCAGCGCCAACCCCATGGTCATATAAGTGTGCAGGAAAAGCTTGAAGATGCACTCACTATCGTTGCTAATTATCCAATTAAAGTAATGTGTGCAGGGCGCACAGATGCTGGAGTTCATGCCAGTGCTCAGGTGGTGCACTTTGATACTAATGCACAAAGACCCATGCGGGCGTGGACTCACGGTGGCAACATGAACTTACCTGATGACGTGGCCATTCAATGGGCGCATCTAGTAGATGAGAAGTTTCATGCTCGTTTTAGTGCCACTGCTCGCCGATACCGTTATGTGATCTATAACCACCCTATGCGGCCTGCGTTAATGGAAAAGGAAGTTACTTGGAACTTTCGTCCATTGGAAATCAGTAAAATGCAGCAAGCTGCGGCGTATTTGCTGGGAACCCATGACTTTAGTTCGTTCCGTGCTGCAGCTTGTCAGGCGAATACACCAATACGCACCATGCGTCACCTAAACGTCATTAGTGCAGGTAACTATATTGTGTTAGATGTGTGTGCTAATGCGTTTTTGCATCACATGATTCGTAACCTTGCCGGTTTGCTGATGAAAATTGGTGCTGGTGAGGCGCCACCTGAATGGGCCTTAGAAGTGCTAATGGCTAAGGACCGGCGGGTAAGTGCGGCAACGGCAAAACCATATGGCTTGTACTTTGTAAATGCTGAATATGATGACTCTTTTGGTTTGCCAAAGCAGCCTGTGGGGCCGCATTTCCTAGAACCGTGGATGAATGCCTAAAAGAGTCTCTTAATAAACTTAGATAGTGCATCACAAGGCCTATTTATCTGCTACCATTGAACCCTAATTTTTAGCAGTTTATCGATAAATAACAGCGACTCATTGTGACTCAACCCCGAGTAAAAATATGTGGTCTTCGCCAAGCAGACGATGCAGTCTTTGCAGCTAGATCTGGTGCAGACGCTATTGGATTAGTATTTTATCCACCAAGCCCAAGGGCTGTTGATATAGCTACTGCTGCCAAAATTGCGTGTGCCTTGCCTCCTTTTGTATCCTGTGTTGGTTTGTTTGTAGATGCGACTGCTCAAGAAATAGACCAAGTTCTCAGTCAGGTGCCCCTGTCTGTATTACAGTTTCACGGTGATGAATCGGCGCAGTTTTGTGAGCAGTTTCAGCTGCCGTGGATTAAAGCTGTAAGAATGCGGCCAAACATCGACCTACATCAGCAAAGGCAATACTATAACCAAGCCCAGGGGTTGTTGTTAGATGCTTATAAACCAGGAGTGCCTGGAGGCACGGGAGACCAATTTGATTGGCACCGTATACCTGATGACATTGCTGATGATGTAGTGCTTGCAGGTGGTATTGATGTTTACAACGTACAGCAAGCGATACAACAAGTTAAACCTTGGGCGATTGACATTAGTGGGGGTGTCGAAAGCCACAAAGGTGTTAAAGATCATGCTAAAATTGCTGCCTTTATGCGCCAAGCAAAACCCTATTTATCGTGTTTACCTTCACAATTATCAAACCATGTTGAAATAAAAGGAACATCTAGTGACTAAAGCATCAGTATTGCCAGACGCTAATGGCCATTTCGGGCCCTATGGCGGACGTTTTGTATCAGAAACCCTATTTGCAGCATTAGATGAACTTAGTGACACCTATGATCTTTTGTGGCAAGACCCTGCGTTTCAGGCTGAATTTGATTTAGACATGGCTCATTATGTGGGTCGTCCGTCGCCGCTTTACCATGCTAAACGTTTAACAGAGACCTACGGCGGTGCGCAAATATACCTGAAGCGAGAAGACCTGAATCATACAGGTGCGCACAAGATTAACAACACCATTGGCCAAGCTTTGTTAGCAAAACATATGGGCAAGCCTCGGATTATTGCAGAAACAGGTGCGGGTCAGCATGGTGTCGCTAGTGCCACTGTCGCTGCTCGTCTTGGTTTAGAGTGTGTGGTTTATATGGGCGTTGAAGATATTCGACGACAGGCACAAAATGTTTGTCGCATGAAGCTTTTAGGTGCGACTGTTGTTGGTGTGACTTCGGGCACTCAAACTCTAAAAGACGCCTTGAACGAGGCAATGCGCGACTGGGTAACAAATGTCGATAATACGTATTACATTATTGGTTCTGCTGCAGGCCCGCACCCTTATCCCAAAATAGTAAGGGACTTCCAAAGTATCATGGGTCGCGAAGCGCGTCGCCAAACCCTTGAGCGAACAGGTAGGTTACCTGATGCTGTTATAGCATGCGTAGGTGGTGGTTCAAATGCCATTGGTATGTTCCATCCTTTCCTTGAGGACAAAGATGTCCGTCTAATTGGTGTTGAGGCCGGTGGTAGCGGTCTCGAGTCAGGTCGTCATGCTGCGCCACTTTCGGCTGGCACGCCTGGGATTTTGCATGGTAATCGTACTTATTTGATGAGTGACGAAAATGGGCAGATTTTGCCTACTCACTCAGTCTCTGCAGGTTTGGACTACCCAGGTGTTGGTCCAGAGCACTCGTACTTAAAAGACACTGGCCGTGCAGAATATGTGATAGCTACAGATACTGAAGCCTTGGATTCTTTTAGGGAGCTATGCTTGCTTGAGGGTATTATACCGGCTCTTGAATCAAGCCATGCAGTTGCTTATGCCTGTAAATTGGCTTCTCAAATGCGTCCAGATCAAACAATTGTTGTTAACTTGTCTGGTCGTGGTGATAAAGATATGCAGACCGTCGCCGATATTGACGGCATTAAAGTTTAAGGAAAAAGATCATGAGTCGTATAGCAGCTTGCTTTGACGCCCTAAAGTCCCAAGGTCGTCAGGCCTTAATTCCCTTCGTTACCGCTGGTGACCCTAACCCTCAAGTAACCGTGGGGTTAATGCACCAGATGGTCTCTGTGGGTGCAGACATCATAGAATTAGGTATTCCATTTTCAGACCCGATGGCAGATGGCCCTGTAATTCAGCTGGCCTGTGAAAGGGCCTTGGCCCATAAAACTTCGCTGGTTATGATTTTGGCCATGGTTGAAGAGTTTAGAGAGCAAAATGACACTACACCAGTAGTATTGATGGGTTATCTAAACACGGTAGAAAAGATGGGTTACGACGTCTTTGTAGCGACGGCCAAAAAAGTAGGTTTGGACGGTGTTTTGCTAGTAGATTTACCACCAGAGGAAAGTGAAGATTTTGGTAAAGACCTTCGCCAAGCAGGTTTAGATGCTATATTTCTCATTACGCCAACCACGACAGAAGAGCGTATAAAAAAAATCTGTGCTGCTGGCAGTGGTTATTTATATTATGTTTCATTAAAAGGTGTCACAGGCGCTGCTGCAATAGATACAGACGCTGTGGCAGAAAAATTAGCTTTGGTTAGGCAGTTTACGCAGTTACCATTAGGTGTAGGTTTTGGTATCAGAGATGCAGACTCGGCTGCTCGTGTGAGTCAAGTAGCTGATGGTGTTGTGGTGGGTAGTGTGCTGGTGAATGCTCTGGGAGATAATGCGAGTGATCCTCAAAAAGGCTGTGCTCAAGTAGTGGAAACTTTATCAGCAATGCGCCAGGCTATGGACGCAGCTGTTTAATACATTTAATACGTCAATCCGCGGCCAAGAGTTGCGGTGGGAGAACCTATGAGTAGCTGGTTAGATAAAATTGTACCTGCGGGTATTTTGACCAACCTAGGTAATAAAGACCGGCGCAGTAATATTCCCGAAGGTGTATGGAAAAAATGCCCTAAGTGTGCAGCCGCTTTGTATAAGCCAGAGTTGGAAAAAAACTTAGAGGTGTGCACAAAATGTCAGCACCATATGCGTGTCCCTGCCCGTGATCGCTTAGCCATGTTTTTAGACGCACATTCAAGTACTGAAATAGCGGCAGAAATAGAGCCTGTTGATAAGTTAAAGTTTAAAGACGTAAAAAAATACAAAGATCGATTGTCTGCAGCTCAAAAAGCCACTGCAGAAAAAGACGCCTTAGTCGCAATGAAGGGGCAGCTGTTAGGCCTAGACGTCGTTGCTGTGGCCTTTGAATTTAACTTTTTAGGTGGCTCTATGGGCGCCGTTGTTGGTGAACGTTTTGTACGCGCAGCCAATGTTAGTATGGAGCAGGGCATACCGCTTGTGTGTTTTTCTGCCTCTGGAGGTGCGCGTATGCAAGAAGCTTTAACGTCTTTGTTTCAGATGGCTAAAACGAGCGCTGCTTTAGAAAAGCTAAAACAGCAGGGTGTGCCGTATGTGTCTGTGCTTACGGACCCTGTATACGGTGGTGTTTCTGCTAGCTTAGCTATGCTAGGTGATGTGAATCTTGCCGAACCTGGGGCTCGAATGGGTTTTGCTGGCCCCCGTGTTATTGAGCAAACTGTACGTGAAACTTTGCCCGAAGGGTTTCAAAAAAGTGAATTTTTACTAGACCATGGTGCTATCGATATGATCGTTTCCCGTCATGATATGCGTGCCACAGTGGGTCGTTTACTAAGCGCCATGACTCAAAACCCTGCTCCTGTTATTGAAGCCTAACTTCTATGTCGCAATCACTATCCTTTGTCCAAGCAGATGATTGGCTGACTTGGTTGGAGCAGCAAAACCCAAGCCACGAAATTGACATGGGGCTGGAGCGAATTCGCCTGGTTGCTAAGCGCTTGCTTTGTGATGCACCTATCGCTAAACAAATCATTACTGTAGCGGGTACTAATGGCAAGGGTTCTAGTGTTGCTTTCTTAACCTCTATATTGGCACAAACTGGACTATCCTATGCCAGCTTAACTTCACCGCATTTTGTACGCTTTAATGAGCGCATTCAATTTCAAGGTGTGCCAATTGATGACGCTTCTTTGTGTGCAAGTTTTGAACGTGTAAATAGAGCTCGTTATGATGCTGATGATGGTGTGGCAACTATACTGACCTATTTTGAGTTTAATGCGCTGCTGGCCTTTGATCTTATGCAACGTGCTGACTTAGATGTTGCTGTGCTAGAGATTGGCTTAGGTGGCCGGTTAGATGCGGTGAACTTGATTAATGCTGATGTGGCTATTGTTACTAGTATTTCGTTAGATCACATGGATTGGCTTGGTGATGACGTAGGCTTTATTGGTCGAGAAAAAGCGGGTATATACAGAACCAATAAACCAGCTATTGTTGGTGCCTTGGATTGTCCTTCCACTGTGGTCCAATATGCCCACGAAATTAATGCTCAGTGCATGCAAAATGGGGTGGATTTTAAGGTAGAGGGCAACACCTGGAGTAATACATCTGGGCTAACTATTGAACTTCCTGAAACTCCACTGCCCGCTATGAACATGGCAGCAGTGGTGCAAGCGGTTAGTTGCTTAACCTTTGATATAAACCCTGCCGACATTATAGTTGGGTTAGATAAAGCACGCTTAATAGGCCGCTTTCAAAGGCTTGAATGGCAAGGAAAACACGTTATTTTAGATGTTGCTCATAACCCTCAAGCAGCAAAAAATATGGCCAATACACTTGCCAAAGAAGCCTGCGAAGGTAAAACTTTTGCCGTATTGGCTATGTTGGCAGATAAAGACTACCAACAAGTTATCGCTGAGCTAAGTTCCAGTTTTGATTACTGGATATTAGCCAGCAGTGAGGGTGTACGAGGCTTGTCCAGTAGTGAGTTAGCCAATCAAATGGCTAAAAATGATATTGCTGCGCACTATGTAGCAACGTGCGACACGCCTGTTCAAGCGTTTAATCAAGCGATATTAATGGCGTCAAAAAAAGACAGAATTATCGTATTTGGTTCATTCGTGACCGTGGGTGCAGTGCTGGCTTTAATCGAAGTGTAGGCAGGTTATTGACATGAAGGAACAAGATTAGTGGAGGCAACAGTGAAATATCGCATCATAGGTAGTTTGATACTGTTGAGTTTGGCCATCATTATTTTACCATTTTGGTTGGATGGCGCAGGTCTAAAAGAGTATCAATCTGCCCAGCAGCAGCCTGCTATGCCTGAAGTTTTAGACGTTAATGCTACGGAGTCGTTTGATGCTATTAATGCCATGGGAAATGTTGATCTAACTGATCAAGCAGTAATTGAATTGAGCCCTGCTTTAATTTTAGCAGAGTCACTTACTCAAACTAAAAAAACAAAGCAAGTCGATAAACTGGTGGAGCTTAACTCAAGTGTTGGCTTACTTAACCAACAGGGGCTTCCTAACGGTTGGGTTGTGCAGTTAGGTACGTTTGGTAATCAATCAAATGCGATCCGTTTAAAGGGTAAAGTCATTAAAGCAGGATTTGCGGCTTATATAGTGCCTAATGACACCTTGTTCAAAGTGCTTGTCGGTCCGGAGCTTAGTAGAATTAAGGCTGAAGCGTTACAACAACAGCTTAAAAGTAAGTTTAAGATGACTGGCATGGTGACCCTATACGAAGTGGAAAAGCCCTAATAAGTAGCTTTATTTTAGTATTTTAATCAGTGAGTTAATGAAGGTCATGTATGGAAAGCCTCAACGTTTTTGACTGGATACTAGTCGCCATTATTGCAGTTTCTAGTATATTTGGGTTGCTGCGCGGTTTTGTTAAGGAATTGCTATCGCTAGCAAGTTGGGTCGCTGCATTTTTTGTGGCGCGTTTATTTTCTTTCAAGCTTAGTAGTTTCATGATGGATTGGATCGACCAGCCTCAATTTCGTGTGATCGCTGCGTTTGCCATACTGTTTGCCGCTACTTTAGTAGTTGGCGCACTCATTAATAATGTTTTTTCTCGTTTAGTGTCAGCCACAGGTTTAACAGGTACTGACCGTTTATTTGGTATGGTGTTTGGTATCGTGCGTGGTGGGTTATTAGTTGTTGTCATGGTGTCTTTGTTGTCGCTAACGCCGATAAGTAATGATCAATGGTGGCAAAGTTCGTTGATTATTCCTCACTTTATCTTGGTTGATGAGTGGTCCCATAAAGTATCTAGTAGTGCTTCCGGCCTACTAGATATGTTGCAGCCAGCGCTTTTTTAGCGTTGTAATGAGGGTTTAAGCATGTGTGGTATCGTTGGTATTGTTGCCAAGTCTTATGTTAATCAGGAAATCTATGATGCCCTGACTTTTTTGCAACACCGTGGTCAGGATGCTGCGGGGATGGTGACCTGTCATGATGGCCGGTTCTTTTTACGTAAGGACAATGGTTTGGTGCGAGACGTTTTTCGTACTCGTCACATGCGACGTCTAGTGGGTAATATGGGTATCGGTCATGTGCGTTACCCTACGGCAGGAAGTTCTAGTGCTGCTGAAGCACAACCCTTTTATGTTAACTCGCCTTATGGCATCGCGTTAGCGCACAACGGTAACTTAACTAATGCTGCAGAACTTTCCGAAAGCATTTTTAAAGCCGATTTACGCCACATTAATACCAATTCAGACTCTGAAGTACTGCTGAATGTATTTGCTCATGAACTCCAGCGCCTGGGCCAGTTAGTGCCTAGTGAGGAAGATATATTCTATGCTGTACGTCAGGTTCACCGTCGTTGTGTGGGTGGATATGCTGTTATTGCTATGATTACAGGCATTGGAATTGTGGGTATGCGTGACCCGTTTGGCATTCGTCCATTATGTTACGGCATACGCGAATCTGAACATGGCGCTGAGTATATGGTGGCTTCAGAAAGTGTAGCTTTAGATGCTGCAGGCTATACCATGGTGCGCGACTTAGCCCCTGGAGAGTGTATTTACATTACTGAAGCTGGCCAAGTGTTTACTCGCCAGTGTGCAGAAAATCCAGTATTGTCACCTTGCTTATTTGAATACGTTTACTTAGCCAGACCTGACTCCGTAATGGATGGCATCTCGGTATATAAAGCGCGTTTAAAAATGGGTGAGTATTTGGCTGATCAAATCATACGAGACTGGCCAGATCATGATATCGATGTTGTGATTCCTATCCCTGATACTAGTCGCACTTCTGCAGTGGAGCTTGCTAGTAAGCTAGGTGTAAAGTTACGCGAAGGCTACATTAAAAATCGCTATATTGGCCGCACCTTCATCATGCCTGGTCAAACTCAGCGGGTAAAGTCTGTACGCCAGAAGCTAAACCCTATAGAACTTGAGTTTCGTGGCAAAAATGTTTTGCTGGTCGATGACTCTATTGTACGAGGTACCACGTCTACCTTGATCATAGAAATGGCACGTGAGATGGGTGCCAATAAAGTTTATTTTGCCTCGGCAGCGCCAGCTGTGCGTTTTCCTAATGTCTATGGTATCGATATGCCCTCGGTAGACGAGCTCGTTGCTTATGGTCGCACAGATGCAGAAGTAGGCGATATTATTGGGGCTGATCGTATGATTTACCAAGACTTGGCAGATTTGGTTCGTTCGACACAAGGAGGGGGTAGTAATATTGCCAACTTTGACTGCTCTGTCTTTGATGGCAATTATGTGACTGGGGATGTGGATGATGCTTATCTTGCTAATTTAGAGGCCTCCCGTAATGACCAATCCATGCATAATGTGGATGTCATTGATGATGATGTATCCGTTGCCACTAATATGCAAAGTAAGTTGTAATATGGAAAACCTGAGCTTAACTCAGCGACAACAACGCCAAAAAGAGTTTTTAAAGAAGGCTGCGTTAGGTACCCGTGCCATCAGGTCAGGTTCTGTTTCTAGTGTGGAGCAAGAACATAATGATGCGATCTATGCCACATCGAGTTTTATTTATGGCAGCGCACAAGAAGCTGCTTCATGTTTTAGTGGCGTCACTGAAGGCAATATTTATTCTCGCTTTACTAACCCAACAGTCCGTACTTTTGAACAGCGTATAGCTACCATGGAAGGTGGTGAAAGAGCTGTTGCTGCAAGTTCTGGCATGGCTGCACTCACTAGTATCTTTTTGGGACACCTTAAACAAGGCGACCATATTGTATCTTCTCGCAGTATTTTTGGATCTATCGTTGGTTTGTTCGACAATATTCTCGCCAAGTTAGGCATTACTACTACCTATGTCAACCCTGCTGATGATCAAGCATGGCAAGCTGCTATTAAACCTAATACCAAAGCATTATTTTTAGAATCACCATCAAACCCTCTAGCAGAGTTAGGTGACATTGCAGCCTTAGCTAAACTAGCTCACAGTCACCATGCTCTGTTAGTTGTAGATAATTGTTTTTGTACCCCAATTTTGCAAAACCCTTTAGCCTTAGGTGCGGATATTGTAATGCATTCTGCTACTAAGTATTTGGACGGGCAAGGCCGCTGTGTAGGTGGCGTAGCCATAGGCAGTGAAGAACTTATGGAACCAGTATTTGCTTTTTTGCGTACTGCGGGCACCAGCATGAGCCCGTTTAACGCATGGGTGTTTATTAATGGCTTAGAAACTCTGTCTTTGCGGATGCAAGCGCATTGTTCCAGTGCATTAAGGTTAGCGCGTTGGTTGCAGCAACAACCCCAGGTTGAGCGAGTTTATTACACCGGTTTAGAAAGTCACCCGCAGCACCAGTTAGCAAGACGACAGCAACGTTTATTTGGTGGTGTGGTTTCTTTTGAAGTGAAAGGTGATCAAGCTGCTGCGTGGCGTTGTATTGATGAAACACGGCTGCTGTCGATTACGGGTAATTTTGGAGATGCAAAATCGACTGTCACCCATCCAGCAACCACCACACATGGAAAAATGACAGCTACAGCCCGTGGGTTAGCAGGCATAAAGGATAATTTAATTCGTGTGTCAGTTGGTCTAGAAGACTACCAAGATATTGAGCAAGATTTGGCCCAGGCTTTGTCGAAATTATAGCTTTTTAGAAACTAAAGGTTGAAGTTCGATGCGGTTTCGGCCGTTGTTTTTGGCACTGTACAAGCCACGATCCGCCGAATCTAATAGATCAACATAACTGGTGTTAGTATTATTTGGATAATAAGTAGATACGCCAACGCTCATTGTGACCACATTAGCAGCGTCTGAAAATGCGTGTGGAATGGCCAATGAATCAATTGCTTTGCGTAACTGCTCAGCAACTATCATGGCGCCCATAGCAGGTGTGGCTGGTAAAATAACAGCAAATTCTTCACCACCATATCGCGCTGGCAAATCGCTAGGCCTTTGTAAAGTGTTCATGATTGCTTTACTAGTATTCACCAAAGCTTCATCGCCAGCCACATGGCCGTAATTGTCATTAAATGCTTTAAAGTTATCAATATCGCATAAAATTAATGACAGAGGGGATTGATTTCTACCTGAGCGAGACCATTCCAACTCCAAAGTTTCGTCAAAGTGGCGACGGTTATAAAGCTGTGTCAAACCATCGATCGACGAAAGCCGTTTCAGATGGGCACTGAGTTCTTCTAACTCCTTACGCATGTCAGCTATACGCGACATTGCACGTAATTTAGCAGTTAGCACTTTTTGAGTGATAGGCTTTAGTAAATAATCATCGCCACCAGAATCGATGCCTTTAACAATAGCATCTTCAGTGACGTTAGCGCTTAGAAATATTATCGGAATCCACAAGTTACCTTTTTGGCAATTTTCTCTTATATGCTGCACACACTGATAACCGTTCATGATGGGCATGTTAACGTCCAATAAAACTAAGTCTGGGTTATGCTCAACAAACTTTTGGATACCTTGCGCACCATCACTGGCTGTAACGACACTATGGCCTGCACTTTCTACATATTTTTGTATTACTCGCAAAGAAGTAATAGAGTCTTCAACCAGTAACACCTTCATACATAAACCCTAATCTAACATCTAATGTTAGTCTAGCCTAAATTTATTAAATTTGGTTATTGATATGCAAAAAAAACCCCTAATTTTTAACTAAAAATAAGGGGTTTTTTTGGCTTAGGCTTATTGGTTGTGGTTAGGCCACTTCGAGCGTAGGAATAACTTTACTAGCAGCAGAGGTGTAGTCGGCTAGTTGATCAAAGTTCAAGTAGCGATACACTTCACCAGCCATAGTATCCAGCTTGGTTGTATACTCAAAGTATTCGCTAGGAGTAGGTAATTTACCGTTTATTCCTGCAACAGCAGCCAGCTCTGCTGACGCTAGAAATACATTCGCACCAGTACCTAAGCGGTTAGGGAAGTTACGGGTAGAGGTAGACACGACAGTAGAATCGTCTGCGACTCGTGCTTGGTTACCCATACATAAGGAGCAACCTGGCATTTCGATCCGGGCACCAGCCTTACTGAAAATATTGTAATAACCTTCTTCAGTGAGCTTGGCAGCATCCATTTTTGTAGGGGGTGCTATCCACATACGTGTTGGAATGGGGCCCATAGCAGCATCAAGTAATTTTCCTGCAGCACGGAAATGACCAATGTTGGTCATACAAGAACCAATAAATACTTCATCGATTTTTTGGCCTGCAACGGACGATAGTAAACGGGCATCGTCTGGATCGTTAGGCGCACATAAAATAGGTTCAGTAATCGTAGACACGTCAATTTCAAGAACTTCAGCGTACTCAGCATCACTGTCTGCGCGCATGAGCTGTGGATCAGCTAACCATGCTTCCATTGCCAAAATCCGTCGAGCAATCGTGCGTTTGTCACCATAACCTTCTGTAATCATCCATTTGAGCATGACGACGTTAGAACGTAGGTATTCTGCAACAGATTCTTCATTTAAAGTGATAGTACAACCCGCAGCTGAACGCTCGGCTGAGGCATCAGACAACTCAAATGCCTGCTCGGCTGTAAGGTCTTCTAAACCTTCTATCTCTAGAATGCGGCCAGAAAAAGCGTTGACCTTGCCTGATTTTTCTACCGTAAGTAAACCTTGTTGAATGGCGTAGTAAGGAATGGCATGCACTAGGTCACGCAATGTAATACCTGGATTACGTTCGCCAGTAAAGCGAACCAACACTGACTCTGGCATATCTAAAGGCATAACGCCCGTAGCAGCAGCAAAAGCAACTAGACCCGACCCAGCTGGGAAAGAAATTCCAAGTGGAAAGCGGGTGTGTGAATCGCCACCAGTACCTACAGTGTCTGGCAGTAACATGCGGTTTAACCAAGAATGAATAATGCCATCCCCTGGGCGTAAAGACACACCGCCGCGGTTCATGATGAAGTCTGGAAGAGTGTGTTGAGTTTGTACGTCTACAGGTTTGGGATAAGCTGCTGTATGGCAAAATGACTGCATGGTTAAGTCTGCAGAGAAACCCAAACAGGCGAGGTCTTTTAGCTCATCACGAGTCATCGGCCCAGTAGTATCTTGCGAGCCTACGGTGGTCATTTTTGGCTCACAATAGGTGCCAGGGCGAATGCCTGTTGTACCACAGGCTTTACCAACCATTTTTTGGGCTAGGGTATAGCCTTTGTTAGACTCTACAGGTGGTTTTGGAATCTGAAAAACATCTGTTGCTGGCATTCCTAGAGCAGAGCGAGCACGTTCAGTAAGGCCACGACCAATAATTAGTGGAATACGTCCACCAGCCCTTACTTCATCTAGGATAACGTTCGTTTTCAATTCAAAGTGGCTTAGTTCTGCACCTGTTTCATGGTTACGTACTACGCCTTCATAAGGGTAAACATCAATCACGTCACCCATGTGCATGTTAGACACATCCATTTCTATAGGCAGGGCTCCTGCGTCTTCCATGGTGTTAAAAAAGATAGGTGCAATTTTAGACCCAAAGCAAAAACCACCCGCTCTTTTATTGGGTACTGCCGGAATGTTGTCACCGAAGAACCACAACACCGAGTTAGTAGCAGACTTGCGTGATGAGCCAGTCCCTACGACATCACCCACATAAACTACTGGGAATCCTTTGGCTTTGATGGCTTCAATTTGTTTAAGAGGACCGGTAGTGCCATGATCATCAGGCTCAATGCCGTCACGTTGCATCTTTAACATGGCATTGGCGTGCAGGGGAATGTCCGGGCGAGTAAAGGCGTCGGGTGCAGGAGAAAGATCGTCCGTATTGGTTTCGCCAGTTACCTTAAATACTGTGAGGCTTATTTTTTCTTCTAACTTAGCCCGAGACGTAAACCATTCACCGTCAGCCCAAGACTGCATTACTTGCATGGCGTAGGTATTGCCAGCCTTGGCTTTTTCGTCAACATCGTGGAATGCATCAAACATTAGTAACGTATGAGACAGTGCGGTAACCGCTGTGGCTGCTAAAGCGTCATTATCTAAACATGCAATCAGCGCTTGAATATTATAACCACCTAACATGGTGCCTAAGATTTGTGTCGCTTCAACAGGGCTTACTAGGCTAGAAGCTACGTCACCAGTAGTGATTGCTGATAAAAAGCCCGCTTTTACGTAGGCAGCTTGATCCACACCTGCAGGCACACGGTTACGCAATAAATCTACTAATGTTGCTTCTTCTCCCACTGGTGGATTTTTTAGAAGCTCAATAAGCTCGGCGGTTTGTTCTGCATTGAGTGGCTCTGGCGGAATGCCCAAGATGGCGCGTTCTGCAACATGGGTACGGTAAGCTTTTAGCATGGTATAGCCTCTAATGACTCTGAACCTTATGTGTCGACGATTCAGAGGTGGTCAATGGGAACATCAATAATTTTTTTCATATTACCATAATGACTCAATAATCTCTAGTTGTAAGGCGTGTTTTTTGGTGTAGTGTGTTCCCATAACCTATTGAAATTGTTAGTAATAATTTCAATAGGTACAGTGTATTGAGTGACGTGTATTTTACCAACATGAACTTGGTCAATGGTTAGATGGGTAATCCTAGACGCTGTTGATGAGTGTGGGTACAATGTTGCTCGTTATTTTATTAACCTAGGTTAAGTTTGTGCCACTATCGCAACTAAAGCAGTTTTTAGGATGTAGTACCCCCAAAGCTTGGGTTGAAACGGCGTTACAACAGCAAGATATTTTGCTAATTGATCACGCGCACTGCGAAAAGAAGGCTGCATCAACTGCTATGCAATTAATGTTTCGTCACCCTACCCGGGCTGACTTGTTAACTAAAATGTCACGCTTAGCCAAAGAAGAGTTAATTCATTTTGAGCAAGTGTGCCGTACAATGCGCGAGCGTGGTATTGTTTACGATCATCTTGATGCGTGTCGTTATGTGGGCGGATTAAGACAGCTTGTGCATACCCATGAGCCAGCTAAATTAATGGATACATTAATTGTTGGTGCTTTTGTTGAAGCCAGATCATGCGAACGGTTTGACGCGTTGATTCCATATTTAGATGAATCATTAGCCAAATTTTATTCCTCATTACTGAAATCTGAAGCAAGGCATTATCAAGATTACTTGTCTTTAGCCAAAGATGTGGCCATGGAAAAAGATGCTCCAGGATTAGACGATTACAATAGGCGTATCACCATGGTAAGAGACTTAGAAGTCCAGCTTATTAATACCCCAGACCCAATGTTCCGCTTCCATAGTGGTTTGCCGACTATCGCCAACTAATAATATAAAAATCAGGATTTTATACATGCACAATAAAGCCATTCAGGCCAATTTACTAATGTTATTGGCTGCTGCCATTTGGGGTTTTGCCTTTGTAGCTCAACGCGTTGGTATGGAAACTATGGGGCCTCATTGGTTTAATAGTTTACGCTTTTTCATCGGTGTGTTGGCTTTGATTCCTGTGGTGATGTGGATAGGTAGAAGTAAAGCCCAAAGCGCAGACCAAGGCCCTAAAGTGTCTACCAAAGCTTTAATGCTAGGTGGCCTGGCAGCAGGTATATTACTATTTATCGGTGCTACATTTCAGCAAGTAGGTTTGCAGTACACCACGGCAGGTAAGGCTGGATTTATCACGGGTATGTATATTTTCTTTGTACCTTTAATCGGGCTTTTCTTTGGCATGAAAACTGGTTTAGGCACATGGTTGGGGGCTGTTGTTGCTCTATTGGGTTTATATTTTTTAAGTATTAACGAAGACTTTACCCTAAGCAAAGGCGATACCTTGCAACTGATATGTGCGGTAGCTTTTGCTGGCCATGTGTTAATGATTGGTTATCTTGCATCACGTATGGATACAGTAAAGTTATCTCTAATACAGTTTTTTGTAGCAGGTGTCTTAGCCATGATATTGGCTTTATATTTTGAGCAACTATCTTGGGCAATGATCAGCTCTACAGCAGTGCCATTATTATTTGCAGGCGTTATGTCTACAGGCATTGCCTATACATTGCAGACGATAGCGCAGCAGCATGCTCACTCTTCACACGCTGCTATCATTTTAAGTTCTGAAGGTGTGTTTGCTGTGATCGGTGGCTTCTTATTACTTAATGAAGTGCTGCCACCACAGGGCTTAATGGGTTGTGGGTTAATTTTGGCAGGTATGCTGATGTCTCAACTAATGCCTCGTTTAAGATGGCCTAAACGTACTGTAGCCAGTTAACTATACCCAGTTAACTATACCCAACTTAACCCAAGCCTAACCCAAGCCTAACCCAAGCCTAACCCAAGCCTAACCCAAGCCTAA
>MDSY01022342.1_pt1 | contig 20610 bp, 15 predicted proteins | sample 811131 | NCBI WGS metagenome assembly MDSY01 (sample SAMN05326643, study PRJNA326480) | marine metagenome | isolation source: seawater | place: Atlantic Ocean: South West | collected 2010
CCCCCCTTTTTCCATATGTCACACTTCCCATGTTTTCCCATTCATCACACGCCACCCCCCCCACCTTTTCTCGTTTTCTGTGTGTGCAGCGGCGCTCAAACGTCTCCAGCGGCAGGCTGCGTCGCCGCCGCCGCCGCCGCCGCCCGTGGCGCACGCGACGGCTATGCAGCTCCATCGGGAGCGTACGGTGGCGGTCTTCGGCACACAGCTCAAGTCTGCACTCACGCACAGCTTATATGAAGCGGCGAGGGCCTCATCCACCTTCACCGCTGGCCCACCCGCTGGTGTGCGCTTGCCCACCGCACCGCCGCAGCACATCTACGCCATCGGGCCCAAGAAGGGGAGCTACCATGTGCTCCAGCCAGTTCTCGACGCTGGTGCCACGCCGGGTGTCTATACGGATGGTGCCTTCGGTGGCGCGTTGCAACCGGGCCTCGCCGTCAGTGGTACATTTAGGGGTGCCGGTGCGCCCTCCTCGGCCATCGCGGCGGCGGCGGCGGCGGCCGCACGCGCGTCCGCCTCTGGAGGGAACGGTGCCACCGCATCTTCAGCGAGCTCTGCCAAGGCTGCTGCCTCCAAATCGCATTCCTGTGTCGCGGCGGCGGCGGCCGCCGCCGCCGCCGCCGCAGCAGCATCGCGCGGCGGCGGCTCACGGGCAGGGGGGGCTACTTCGGGCGCGAAGAGTTCGAGTGGGGATTCTCCGGCCAAGGTGCGAGCGAGCGTCTCGGCGAGCGCAGCCTCGAGCCCACGTGCTTCCCGCTCGCCCACCGGGGGGGTGAGCACCGTCGGGAGGGGAGTGACGAAATCGACCAAATCGACCAAACCTCTCCTGGGGAAGGCGAGCAAAACGGCTTCTTCTACGGCGGTGGCCGCCGCCCGCTCGGCGGCCAGCGTGGCCACGTCTGCTGCCGCAGCGAGAGGCGCGAGCAATGCGGCTCGAATGGCAGCCCCCGCAGCGAGCTCGGCAGCCCCCGCAGCCAGCTTGGTGGTCCCAGCACCCGACAAGCGCGCGTGCACATCTGTGCCCGCGGTGAGCGCCAAGCGCATTCATATTCGAGTCGCTGGCATCCGAACGAGACCTCTGACCGGAGTCAAGCGAGCCACCTCATCGACGCCCAAATCGTCCGCGCAATCGGACGCCCCGCTCAAAGCCAAAGCAGCGGCGCTTGCAACTCAGCCGGTGTCAACTCGGGAGGCGGTGTCAACTCAGGAGGCGGTGTCAACTCAGGAGGCGGTGTCAACCCAGGCGGTGCCAACCCAGGCGGTGCCAACCCAGGCGGTGCCAACTCAGGCGGTGCCAACTCAGGCGGTGTCAACTCAGGCGGTGCCCAGTGCCAACTCGCGCGCGACGCCGAACGCGCCGGCTGACAATGAGCCATCTGCTGACACTGAGCCATCTGCTGACACTGAGCCATCTGCTGAGCTTCAGGGTGAGCGGAACGTTCAGATGGGTGTCTCTGCTGTTGAATCGGGCATCTCGGCTGACAAGGGCAGTGGATCTCACAGTTGTAGCCGCGCCGATGGATCCAAAAAAAAAAAAAGCGCGAGCCGAGCGACTGAACCTACGCGTGAGCTGGACTCGCCCCCCCTGGACCCCCCCGCCCTCGCCTCCCCCACCCTGGTACCCCATGTGTCGGATGAGCCAGTTGGAGCCGATGTGGTGATGGGCGATGCGATTCGCAGCGGAGCGATCGTGGACGAGACTGTAGACGAGATCGCAGATGAGATCGCACACGAATCGATCGACGAGCCAAGAGGAGATACGGTAGGAGACGCGGTAGGAGAGCATATGAGAGACCAGGCAGGAGAGGTGATAGAACAGGTGGTAGAACAGGTGGTGGAAGAGGTGGTGGAAGAGGTGGTGGAAGAGGTGGTGGAAGAGGAGACGAACGAGCTGAATGAAGAGGAGACGAACGGGCGGAATGAAGACGTGACCAAGGAGCTGATTGAACGAACAGAAGCGATCGATGATGATCTCGATGATGATCTCGATGATGATCTCGATGATGATCTCGATGATGATCTCGAGGAGCCGTTAGGTGAGTCGTCTGCCACCGAGCACTCGGGGGGTGGGGAGGGGCGGGGTGCCATCGAGATGGCCATAGAGGAGAGTGCCGCTGTCGAGTTGAATCGGTCTGCTCCGACTGCCATCGTCCCTGACGCCTACTTGGTGCCGACGGATGGAGGCTACCGTGTTGCGCCGGTTCTGAAAACGTTGCCTCAGGCTGACGCCTTGGAGCCGCACGAGGAAGAGATCGTCGACAATGCCCCCGAGCCAGCGTGACTAGAACCATGGACACCGTGTCCATCTCAGTCATCAGTCGTACGTATTCAGTTCATTCGACTCGTTTATGATATTCATCTGATAGTATAAGTATTAGTATAGCAATAGGAATATCAATCTGGAATAGCATATATCTAATGATAATACAAAATACTAAAACGCGTATACTTTATAATACAAATACGCACATAGCTTAAGTTTAAGATATATATACATCTTCTTCTTATGGCATTTTCCCTCTGTACCTGACCGCACTGGCACATACACAGAATACCGACTCTTGTCTTCGCGCCCCCCCCCATTCCCATGATGTATATACCGCCCGATTGTGACTACACTAACTCGGGTAGGGGCTGACATCACTAGCTCGCTAGAGATGAAGACAACTACCGAGCTCTGCCGAAAAGCGCCGACGTATACAGGCCTTGAGATATATATACATATATAGTGATCTAAAATATTGTCGAACATGCTGCGCTCAATCGTCAATGTCGTGCATACATCTACACATGCATAACCACGCTAGCCAGTACTCCCGCTTTGAGCTCGATCAGCAGCAGTAGCTAAATTCATGTGAACCCAAGTGAAGGCATCCAATTGCACTGAGTCTACTGCTGCTCGGGCTATAATAATTGGTCGGTGCTTGTGGTTCGATTCGGAGCCTCGCGCGAGCCGTTGCCATTTCAGCATGCAGCGCAGTCATCATCGTTGAGGCCGCAGACTACCTTCCGGATCTCCTGCAGCAGCGCCGGCTCCTTTTTGTAGATGTCCTCCACTTGACTTGCGGTCGAGATCACGATGGCCTGGAGGTTTTCCTTGTAGACCTCGACGATTTGGTTGAGAGAGTCATATGCCGTCTCTCCAGCGTGAGAGAGTGCGAGAGTGTGCTCCTTGATCTCTTCACGGAAGGTGGCGAGATCTGCGAGAAGAGAGGTGCAGTCCTGCTGCAGAAGGCGCCCGTCCTTGTCCACTTCTTTGAGCACGCAGCGTACTGCTTTCTGAGCGCGCTGCGTTTGCACCTCGAATGACTCGGCATCCTTCTGGAGTTCCGTCTCGTACTCTTGCTTGATGGCGGTAATCTTGGCCTCGGTGAGCTCACGCCGCTTCTTCTTGGCGGCCTTGTTCTTCTGCTCAGTCGCCGACGCCTGCTCACGAATGAAGCCTTCAAAGATGGACGCATCGAATCCGGACACGGCAGACTCGCTCGAGTCTCCGTCCTCGCCGTCCTCGCCGTCCATGCAAGCCCTCGTCGCAGCGGCGCGCGGTCGAGGCTTCTGGCGGCTCCTCATGGCTGCGCGCGCAGGTGGCTTCTTGACACCACTCGCGGCACTCACGCCGGGGGCCTTCCTCTTTGCACGGCCATCTGCGGCGACCGTTGTAGCCTTCTTCTTTTGCTTGCCGAGCGGCTTGCGAGGCGACGCGGTGACTCGTGGACGAGGACTCGGGGAGGGCTCGTCAAAGTCAAGCTGTGACGAGTCGCTGTCCGTGTCGGAGCAGCCGAGAGAGAGCGTCATCGTCCGCAGGTGCTTACAACCACAAGTGGGCACTGCTACTAACGGGTGCTACTAACGGCGCTTTACGAGTATGCGCAGATGCACGATTTTGGCGGCATGCGTTTCAACTTTCTACAACTTGTACAGTACTGATGGTTTTATATGACAGTATCGAGTAGTTAATCAGATTTGCGCTCGCTTTCCCTTGGAGCGCGCCGCCGATTGGTTTGCCCGCTGTTCGAAGGACGACATCACGCCGTAGGAAATAGGACGGGCAGTCGTCGAGCCCGACGCCGTCGCGTGATGGCAACGCTCGACGCGATTTTCACGTCGCTCGAGGTGGGCGAGGAGGACGAGGCGCCACCAGAGCTACGCCTCTGCCGGAAGAGCGCACTCGAGTCCGTCGAGAGCCTCTTCAAGGACGACGAGTCGGAGGGCGCCGATGGTGACCGTGCCACCGAGCCATCGTGGCAGGCGAGGATGGAGCCGCGGCGGCACTCGATCGCCACGAGCGGTGACCCGCGACATCTCTACCACGATCTCAGCCGAAAGTCGCTCCTCATCGGCGATCGCGCCTTCGACGTCTTCCCTCCCTTCAAGGCTCGGCAGCAAGCGAACGCTCCCGGTGTTGGATCGCCTCCTTCCGCGGGACCTTTGGCTGCGCCTGCGCCATCGCCGGCTCTGCCACCGACGTCAGTCTCACAGCGCACATCGCCTGAGCTCGCCCAGTACACGAGCCCCATCAGCGGCGCCCAGCCGCCGATGGCAAGCCAGCCATCTATGGCGGGCCAGCTGCCGATGGCAGGCCAGGCGCCGCCGATGGCAGCATCGGTCGATCCCACTGGTTATTTCGTGCCTCTCCCCGAATCGCACATGTACGAGCAGCCGGGTCGCTACGAGACCCTCCCGCCGTGGGGCTGGACGGTCCCATCGCCATACTTGATGCATGAACCCTATGTCAATGGCGCCCATGCCGCAATCTACCAGGGCTACGCCCCGCCATACGGACCGCCGATGGCGGCGGCGCCGATGGCGGCGGCGCCAATGGTGGCGCAGCCAATGATGGCGCAGGCAATGGTGGCGCAGCCAATGGTGGCGCAGCCGATGGTGGCGCAGCCAATGGTGGCGCAGCCAATGGTGGCGCAGCCAATGGTTCCACAGCCAATGGTTCCACAGCCGATGGTGGCACAGCCAATGGTTCCACAGCCGATGGTGCCGCCGCAAATGCTCCCTCCACCACCCCTGCCAATGCTCATTGGCGCTTGCCGAATGCAGCCGCCGCTCCCGTCAGCACCCGCGCCGACCGTCCGCCACGCCAAGGGTTCCGGCGGCGCGTGCGCCACACACACCGACGCGGGCCGAGCTCCAGGCGTTGGGAGCCGCCAGGGCCGGCGCGGCGCCGGTGGTGCGAACGGAATGTGCGGTGGCGGGAACGGAAAGGGCGGGCACGGAATGGGCGGGCACGGAATGGGCGGGCACGGAATGGGCGTCGGCACCCTCACCAATGGCGTTCTGACGCATGCTTCGAACCGGCTCCAGACGCCACTCGCAGAGCTCGCCAAGGAGCAGCACGGCTCCAGGCGGCTCCAAGAGGACCTCCCGCGCATGTCCGACGCTCAGCTCGAGAGCGCGTGCGCGCAGCTCGCGCCCCACCTTCTCGAGCTCTCGTATAACACCTTTGGCAACTTTCTGGTCTCGCGTCTCGCGTCTCGCCCGCAGGCGCGACCCCACCTGCTCTCTGCCCTTCGCGGGTCCATCCTCTCGCTCGTGCGGCACACGCAGGGCAGCCGCGTCGTCCAGTCCGTGCTCAACGCCTTACCGCTCGCCGAGGCCGAGGTTCTCGTCGAAGAGCTCCGTGGTGAGGTGGTGCGGTGCGCCGAGGACACGCACGGCTCCTGGGGCGTCTGCGCCGCATTCAAGGCGACTCGCGCTGTGTGGATCCTCCAAGAGGTGGCCGACGCGATGCCCGATCTCTGCATGCGGCAGCACGGCGTGCGCGTCATCCAGACAATCATGCAAGAGGCGGCGGAGCACGCGATGGATACGGCGCCCGCGGTCGAGGCGCTCCTACGTGACGCCTCCGGCGAGTGCGCCTTCGAGCTCTCTCTCCATTCTTACGGCAACTACGCGGTGCAGGCGTGCCTCCGCCACGGGCCGCCAGAGGGCCGCGAGCAACTGCTCAGCATACTACTCGAACGGATCGTACCGCTTTCGGCGGGAAAGCACGGCTCGAATGTGGCCGAGGCTCTGCTCATGCGCGCCTCGGCAGCGCAACGGCAGCAGGTGCACGACGCCATCTTTGGTGAGGGCGCCGCGCCCGCGAGGCAGACGATGCTCCGCAGCCAGTACGGCAACTATGTGATACAAGCGGTGCTACGGATGCTCGATAACGAGCAGCGCGCGCGCGCGCTCCAGCTCGTGCAAGAGGAGACGCAACCGGACAATTTTGGACAGGCGGTGCAAACGCACTGGGTAGCCGCCTCCGCCTAGAAGGTGCTGAGCCGCCCGACACGTTTGGGGGCGCGTTTGGTTGATATAGGCACGGACAGCGGGGCGGGAGTAGGTTTAGGCCTCACCTAGGGGAGCGATCACCGATCAGGGCTGTGTAAGTCACTGGTCGGAGATCCATTTTTTGTGACTTTCCATGCGATGAGTAGTAGTACACATCCGTTAGCCGCCACTTGGCGTGTAGCAGTGGCAGCTTGTATCCATGACATGTAGCAGTTCATCAACGATGAAGGTTCAAAAGTTTATTCATATATAAATATTTTTGATGAACCTGAATGCTAATACAAATATGGTAATCAAACGGCTGGCTTCAGGCTTGATGCAGAAGTCACATGGATGAGATTCGCTCAGAGGCACCTAGACTGTTCTCACTAGCCCAGGAATCGATACATGCGCGACATCTCCTGCTGTGTGATCTCCTCACCAACGGGCTCGAGGATCTGTTGGACACCCACGTATTCGGTACGGTGCGGGCCGCCATCATCTGACGCCTCGAATTCCGCTTGCAGCGCGGCATCCGCCGCGAGCGAGGCGTCGGGCATCGTATAGCGCCCGCGCGCCGACTCCTCCCACACGCGGCCGCTGCTCAGCGTGAGCTCCGGCCGCCGCCTCGGCAGCACTCCGGAAAGGAGGTCGTCGAATTTGCCAACCCCTCGTTGCGCATCATCCCCGTGGTGCGCATCACCCCCTTGGTGCGCCTCCGCTTGATTCGCCTCCCCTTGGTGCGGCCACACGTAGCGTGGAGAGGGGTAATCGGGGTTGCACCCAAAGGCATGGCACGGGCTCATCGGCGGCACGCAGCCGTTTGGCCCCTCGCAAAATTGCCAGCTGAGCACGTACTGGCTTTGAAAGCGTCGTCCGGTGGCGGCTGTGAAGCCGACCCACGCACGCCCTGGCTCCAACGCCGCCTGCCCCCCCAGGCCCCCGCTCGCAGCCCCCCCCTGCTCGAGGCCGAGCGTGTGCCCAATGTCGATCGGTAGCGCGATCAGCGGCACATCCTGCTGGTCGACAAAGACCTCGAGGGTGCCGGCTCGCGGGCGCACCCAGGTGCCCATCGCCTTGGCGTGTGGGAACGGGGCGCCGGAGAGGACGCCCTCCTCGACCCAGTACTGAAGGTGCGCCGCCGAGGCCACGGGCGCGCCGCTCAGCCGCTCAAGCTGTACGCCGGGCGTGTAGCGCACGCGTACAAGGTGGGCCTTGCCGTCCGCGAGCCCCTTGGGATACACCTCCGGCGGGAGTGCTGCGGTGGCGAGGCTGTGGCCTTCATGGGCTTCTACTGCGCCAAGCGGGCCGCCAGTCTGCACGCTCACGTGGTTGTAGTGGATGTCCCCCAGCTCCGTGTTCGCCCACGAGTCAAACTCGATCGCGAGCGCCTGCGAGAGTCCTCCGTAGCCGAGCGAACCGCCACCGCGGCCGAGCGCCGCGGGCGCGCCGCCGCCGCGCAGCACGAGGGCGAGGCCGTCGGAGCCGGTGTAGGCGCAGCGCTCGTAGAGAAGCGTCTTCGAGACCAGCGCGCGCACACTCTTGCACAGCCGCGCCTCGTTGGTGATCTGTATGGTAAAAAGCGTCTCGAAGCCGTCGACGACGCGCTGCGTGCGCTGGTGCCAGGCGGCGCCGCGTCGGTGCTGCTCAGAAGGGGTGAGCCGGAGCTTCTCGAAGCAGTAGGCGTCGCGCTGCAGCGTGTGCGCCAGCGTGTACGCCGTCGCCGTCACGTCCGTCGCGCTCACGTGCTGGATGGTGAACGGCTTGGTCACCTCCTGCACGACTTCGACTGTCTCGTTCACGTATCGGAACATCTCGCCGCAGTTGAGCCCAGGGGCGATGGTCCCGAATCTGAAGCAGGAGATGCCGCCATCGACGTACGCCGCCACATGCAGCGTGAGCAGCATCGTCGTCTGCCACGAACGGATCATCGACGCGTTCCATGCGGTCGCGTTCTCACCGGAATTGACGCCGAGCCACTCAGTGATTGTGTCTGTGATGTTGGGCGTCCACCGGCGGGGGACCTGCTCACACACGTAGGGCTGGGTCACGTTGGCCGTCGCATCACCGAGGCTCACGTTCGGGTGCACATCCAAGAGGAGGCGCAGCCCAAAATAGCGCAGGTACTCGGCCTCTCGAACGCAGACACGGTTTTGGATGTGTCTCACGACGACCACGGCAACATCCGCCACGGCAACATCCGCCGCGGCCACATCTGCCGCGGCAACATCTGCCGCGGCAAGATCCGTCGCGGCAACATCTCTCACGGCATCTGCATGAGCCGCGTTGGGGGGGGGGGCTCCCCAGCATTGGATGGTGCGATAACGCTGCCTGCCGGCAGTGACGCCGCAGCAGTACTGCGTGCCCAGCAGCTTCTCATCGCCATCTCCGGTCGCCCCCTCACCAGAGCACTCGAGCGTCGAGAAGACCATCCCGCGCTCGACGAGATCGATCCTGGCAAGTTGTGAGGTCAGAGATATGAAAAGTTTGCGGTGGGAGACATGGGAAATCTGCGGTGGGAGATATGTGGGAGATATGGGCAATACTCGGAGTATGCGGTTGTCGGAGGCAATCCCACCTGTCGGGCTGCAGCGGCGCGGGCGGGGTGAGGAGCGGCGGCGGCTGGAGCTGCGCGTCCGCCACCACCTCCTGCCCATCCACACAGCTCAGAGCGCCCGACGCATCAATCGCGCAGCCAACGGTATCGGCAATCGAGAGTGCTCGGAGATTTCTCCACGGCACAAGCCCCACGAGCCATTCGGTAAGCCACGAGGTGTAAGAGCGCTTCTCGATGGAGTCGCCGCTGAAGCAGATCACATTGGCTTGGAGGGTCGAGCGGACGCCACACCAGTGGCGGCCGTCCACATGAAGGCTCTCGAATAGTAAGAGCTGCTCCGCTGGCTCCCGCTTCGGCTCGTTACCTGAGCACGAGACGGTGCCGAGCCTAGTCAGCCCACAGCCAAAGTCGTAGCCGACGCCCCAATGGGCCCATAGCTTCGTATGATCCGGCCAACTCAGCTGCTCGAGCACGATCTCGTCACCGGCGACCAGCTTGTCATTCTCGTCAAAGTAGGTGGAGCGCGTGTGGTACTGGCCGCTGCACGCCGCTTGTTCGAGCGGCACCTCGTCCGACGTCTCACCCTCACTACGGACTGGACTGATCGCACAGACGAAATGAATCCCACACTCGAGCCGCTCGATTGGCGCGCCCTGCGAGAGCTTCAAGTTGATCGATTCCACGCTGATGTGCGTCACGTTGCCCCAGCAGACAAGCTCACGCGCGTACCCGTTGGCATCGGTGGGAGGGGGCGTGCTGTTGGTACCGACGGGATCGACAGTGAGGAGCTTGATGGCGCATGTGTGTGCGAGCCCAGCGCACATCCCCACGAGTCCACCATCGACAGGGGTCGCGAGGCTCAGGCTGCGCGCGCCGGTCTGCCGCGAGCCCTCGGGGACGCCGCTCGCTTGGCCCATCTCGTCGTGGCCGTTGCATGCGGCGAAGCCGGGCGCATCGAGCGAGCAGTAGTGGTGGATCCCGGTGGCCACGGAGTGGTGCGAGTCGCACGCCAGATCCCATGGCATCAGCTCCGAAGACCACCCGGCGGACGCCGAACTCTCCTCCTCCATCTCTCCGTCGATACGGCCCTCCACGCCGCCGACCGCCTCCTCGTACGTATTCGAACCGCCCAAGAGAATGGGCGCGACGGCGTCGAGAGCGCCGCGCAAGGGCCACGACTCGCATCGGCTCGTGGTCAGATCGTAGTAGGTGCCGTTCGCCGCCGCAATCTCCTCGGGGTCGCCGCGGTAGAGATCGGTGTACGGACACGAGATGGCGGTGTGAGGGGTGAGGCAGAAGACGCTCGTGGCATCGGGCCAGCTGGGCTGGACGCACAGGACGTCGACGAGCGTGTAGGGCTCGTCTGGTTCGATCGGCCGGAGCCACGGCTGCTTGGCGAGCAACGGCTCGATCCAAGTCACGTTCGGCCGCTGCAGCTCCCAGCACTCGAAACTCAGCAGGAGCAGCGGCGGCGCCTCCGCTACCTTGCAGTTGTTGTAGAGGCGGCAGCTGCTCGAGGCGACCATTGCTTCGCGCTCGAGGCGGAGCCGGCGCTGCTCCGCCGGCTCGTCCAGCCAGTAGTCGTACGGATGCACCTCCAGCTCGAACTCGTGGTATAGGAGCTGCCGGCGTGGCGATGAGCGCCCTCGAGACTTCCAGAGCGTTGCACGCGAGCTCTCGCCGCGAGAATTGCGCTGTGCGAGCGCGTGATGCCAATCCCAGTGGCCACCGTCTGGACCCCACTCATCCCAGTCGATTGGGCGCATGCTCTCCGCCGCCTCAGCGCTCTCTGCCCTCCCCTCGCCGCCCCGTGCGCTGCCGACGGCTGCCGATCCGCCGCCTGCTGCTGCCGCCGCTTCGGGCACCGCCCGGGCCTCTGCCACCGCTGCGAGCTGCCGGTGCGAGCGTGAGAACGAGAGGGCGTCCGCGTCACCGAGCGTCGTATTCGACGAGTAGAGCTTCGGCACGTGGCAGATGAGCAGTTGCGAGCGCCCATCAAATGCGTTGCCAGCGGCGTTTGGGTCAGGCTTGGGGAACGGCAAGACGCAATCCGAATCTTCGAGATCGCTCAGCTGGTGGAGCGCCACGTAGAGGGTGAGGTCGAAGACGTTGCTCGGGTTGATGCGGCGCCCTAGCATATCATACAGCGAGCCGTCGAGCCGCGAAGCCAGCGACTCCGTCAGCGTCGGCATCGTGCACGTGCGGTTCTGCAAGACGGTGCGGCGCTCGCCGAGCGTCTCTGGTGAAACGCCGCGCAGCCACTGCGTGGGCCTCCGTTCCTCGACGAGGCGTCCGTCGACGGTGAAGCGGCGGATCTGCTCGTCCACCTCGTGGTCGTACTCGTACCGCTTCAGCGTCTCGAACAGGCCGTGCACAGACCGGTGCTCGTTGACGCAAACTGTCTGGCAGACCTGTCGGCACTCGACTGTGCACTTCTCCCTCTCGATGGCCTCCTGCAGCACTTGGCCATCGGTGAAGTTGGCGTAGGCGGCGACGTTCTGCTGGGTGGTGTCTCGAACGATACACGACACCCCACTCACCTCGTCGTTGTAAAACGAACGCGAGGGCAGCAAGTTGTTCTGCCACCAATTGGAGATTGGCACAGAAGGGTCGAACGGTGGCACGTCGCATGAGATCGCATGCCGTGGGGTAATGCAGGTCACATTGGAGCGGTCGGCGTGGAAGACGGTGCAGACGACGTATGAAAGCTCGCTCCTGTTCTCTCTCGCCACGCACGTGAACACGCTGCTGTTGTACCCCAGCTTGGGACGGCCTTCCTCGCCGACGCACGGCGGCGAAGGGCACGGGCAGAGGTAGGCGGCGGCCTCGCCGAGGAGGTTCATGTCCATGTGGTCTGTGGGGCTCCAATTACCGCCGGTGATAATGTCCCACTGCCCCGCCTCGTTGTACCCCGCTGTGAAGTGCAGCTCCGAGAAGAGATTCGTTGAGTGCGTCCAGTTGCCGGCGGCGAGCAAAAAGTCGCCAAGGATGCCCGCGGTGGAGAAGGCGAGGAGCGCGAGGCGGGTGGTGGCGGCCATTGGGAGGAATTCGCACCCAACGCTACCAATCAGCAAAATCTCACAAGCAGCCAGCTCGCTCTGCACCAGGCACTGCGCTCGCAGCGCCGTCCGACATTTGCGGCGCAAATCCGCGCGTTTTTGGTGTTACTAATAAAAGACACCAAGCAAGTACACAGCAAACACTATGTGTATGTACGACTACCTTTATTCTGTGCAGTTGTGCACTCATGTAAGCTCTTAACTTCGTGTAAGCTCTTAACTTCGACCCCGTCGAGCGCCCCACCACTTGATGGCAAGGCTACGGGTACTTGAGACCGTCTACGGGCTTCTCGACAAGATTGCTATTCGCCATTGCAAGCGACGACTTGTACTCGAGATGCCGAAAATCACGCTTGAGCACCTCGAGCTCTGCGCAGATCTCGCCCTGTCTCAGCGCAGCCTCTTCTCTGGCCTGTGTACGCGCCCTCGAGAGCTCTGCGCGCAGCTGTAGAATCTCCTTCTTACTCGCGAGCTCTTCCATGTCGACACCTCCCCCAGCGGCGCCGCCACCACCCTCTGTAACTTGGACGCCAGCGAGTGCTTTCATCCGCGTGACGTCTTTGGTGAGGAGCGCGTTTGCAACCTTGAGGCGCGCAACTTCGCCACGCAGGTGCTTGAGCTCGATCTCGTGACGCTCGAGCTGCAACTCGAGCTGCTGCGGCTGCCTTGCAGCCGCGCTCACACCCGAACGGAAGCCCTCAAAGCGTCCGCCGCCATGAGCGGCGCCTCCGCCAGCGGCTCCTCCTTGGCAGGCGCTCGACTCTCGGACGGGCCGGAGTGCACCTATGGCGGCATCACCACAGATCAGTGGCGAGGTGTCGAGCTCATGGAGCCCAGCGGTGGTGCGCACGCCATCCCATCCCCCAAAGTAGAGGAGTCGCGTGCCGGCGCCGCGCGCGACCGAATGCCGCTGCCGCGGCGGCAGCCGTAGGCCTCCATCGTCGCCGTAGACGCGCGAGCACTCGCACGAGGCGGTGTCGATCGCCCAGACGAGGCCCGAGACGGCAGCCGCGCTGTCTGAGCCGCGCGTAGAGCCACCGTGGATAAAGATACGGTCCGCGCTGAGCGCCGCAGTCATGAACGCGAGCGGCGGCGGCGGCGCTGCCGGTTTGGGCCTCCACCAACTCATCGCGCCAACGTCTAGCACGTAAATCTCACCGAGGGTCGGACCTTCTTGGGAAACGCCGCCTATGATGAAGAGGAGCTGATTCACCACCGCACACGCATGGCCATAGCGGGGCGATGGCGCAGCACCATGAGTCGCCGGCTGCGACCAAACCCAAGTCGACGCATCCAGCGACTGCAAGTCGGCGAGCGCGCCGCTGCCGTCGTCGCCGCCGAAGACCCAGAAGCGGCCGTGTGCAAGTGCCATCGTGTGGTAATACCGCGGCAGCGGCGCTCGGCCACTCACCGGCGGCTTCTCCCAACGGCTGGCCATTGTGTCGAGGAGGTGAACGTCAGCGAATCTTCTCGTTGCGTCTGCGCCACCGAACACGACGAGGTGTGCAGGGACGCCCAGAGTTGCAGCAGCGTGTCCAGCACGTGGTGCTGGCGTGGCGGGCGTGTTGACAAGGCGCTCCCATGCACTGCTGTTCAGGTCGTAGGAGTAGAGATCGTTGAGCACCTTCGAGCCGTCGAAACCGCCAAAGAGGAAGAGGCGGCTGCCAACACAAGTGCAGGTGTGAGACTCGCGGGGGCCAGGAGCCGTGCCAGCCGCGCGCACGGCAGGCAGAGCCTCCTCTCGCCCGAGCCCTCGGAGGTAGTTGCCAAGGCCATCCATGACTGTCCAAAATTTCAGTTAGTGTGTGTTACTGTAGGGTTTCCTAGGGGGTTCCTATGTGACACACCTGTATTTTCGATGGAGCCGTCGGCATTTGCGAGGCTGAGTCGTGCCGATGCGGCGCTGGACTTTGGTGCAGCGCCTGCTGGAGCGGAAACGGCGAGTGCAAAACTGACGCCCAGCGGCGACCCGCAGGCTGTCATCTTCCTAGACATTGACGGCGTCCTCAACCGGACGCACACGGCAACGCACGTCCGCTTGGAGGATGATCTCGTCGAGCGACTGAGGCGGATCATGGAAGCGGTCCCAGAGGCGTCGATCGTCTTCTCCACCTTCTGGCGCCATTTCACCTCATACCTCGCCTACGTGCTCTGGCGCGAAGGAATCCCCGCGACGCGCATCTACGGCGTCACGCAGGGATGGGATTCGAGCCTGGTCGGACCGCACATGCGCTGGCCGTGCGTTGAGGCAGACGCGGCTCGCTTCGGCTCACGCGCGAAGGAGATCAGGCAGTGGCTGCGAGATCATCCAACCGTCCAACACATCCTCATTCTCGATGATAAGGCGTATGCTGCAGACGATCATTTGATGCCCTATTTTGTGCGGACGACAGCGCACATTGGATTGACAGATAAGGACGTGGAGGATGCGGTGGATATTCTGCGCAACCGAACCGTGGACGCAAAGTTGATGTGATGGTGCGCCAAATAGGACAGATCGCAGGTCTGCTGAGATTGATTCTCATGATTCAACGCTAGTTTTAATCGATTATTACGTCCCTATAGCTATACTCAATACTGATACTCATACTGATAGTGATACTCAAGTTAGTTCTATATTAGTTCTAAAGTTGCAATGTATATTCTCATTTTACAGGAGTGTTTTACAGTGTTAGTGTTAGTGTTCATAATTAAAATATATGTGTAATCATCAGAAGATATCTGCATGGCCCTAATTTGTACACGTAATTCTATGTCATATGTGCATTATTATATAATGATACGAACCCTACATGAGGTATACAAATCAAATCGAGCCCTGCTCTAGGGCTCCCTACTGACTTTGGATGCGCGGCTATGCGCAAAGACGCTCTATGCATCCTAGGAGCTGCATTTGCCACCGCCACGCTCAGCCGAGAGTTTTCCTCTCATATGAACCGGTCGCCCGCCATGACCACCTGCCTCGGCCGTTCCCACGACGTCCGCCCAGTGCTCGTGTTGTAATAGATCGGCAATTCGATCCAATCCGGCGGCAACGGCTCCTTTGCATCTGGACTCGGCGGTACGCCCATGTTTGAGCCCGTATTTGCGCCCATATTTGCGCCCATGTTGGCGCCCATGTTGGCGCCCATGTTGGCGCCCATATTTATATTTGCGCCCATGTTGGCGCCCATGTTGGCGCCCATGTTGGCGCCCATATTAGTCTGAATCAGAGCGGGAGTCTGCGGCGGCGGAGCGCCCCCCTGTGCCGCCGTTCCCGGATTCGACGTCACCCAAGCCGGTTGGTTGCAGAGTGTTCGCCCTGTAGCCGCGGGCGGCGCAGCCGCGACAGCGGCGGGCGGCACGATCTGTGCTGGTCTTTGTGACGCGATCGCGTGGGGCGTGATGCCGCCGCCATCGGCCCTCGGGCGCTTCGGATTCGGGGGGCGAGCAGGCCTCCCTCCAGGAGACCCCCCCGGATGAGGTCTCATGGGGCCACCACCAAGCGGCGGGCCCGCCATCCCACCGCTCCCACCGCACATCGGCGGGGAGGACACCATGGGAGCATTGAAGCGCTGAGGGTGCATCTGTGAAGCCATGGAGCTTCTGCAGTCACCGGGAGGTGGAATGCCATGGGACAGGTGGCCATGCGGCACCATCTGACCCATCCCCGGCCGCAAGTGTGCTGGGCCTCCTCCCATCTGTCCCATTTGCGGCGCTCGCATCGCGTGCATGAGCGCCGCCTGCTGCTGCATGCCCATGACGGCGGCTGGCGGCACCGGCTGCATCATTGGCTGCATCATTGGCTGCATTGGCGGCTGCATTGGCGGCCGCATCTGTGGGCGCATGCCCGGGTTGGGCCTAAGAGGTGGGCGGGGGCCGCCGAAGCGACCCCCGGAGGGTCGGGGCCTAAAAGACATGCTGATGTCGTAAACCAGTACCAAAAAGGCTTTACTAGTATTAACCCCCCCCCGAGGCACGCGTCGACTAGTCTCTCAGCACATACCAAGTGAGCTTGCCTCTGCCCGTGGCGGCAGGCTTGCCGTGTGGGTCGCACACGAGGTCCCTGGGGGCGTGCTCGACGCGGAGCCTGCGTCTGTTTTGGCCTGCTGCGGACAGCCGCCCGCGCACTGCAGAGTCCGATCCCCTATGCGCTGCATATGCACAGACGCTCGCTGCAGCCATTGCTGAGTCCTGCTTGCTGATCGGTCCCCCCCCTCCCCTCATCTCCGCAGTGGCTGGCGAGGCGGGTAAGGCCAAGAAGGCCGCCAAGGCTCTGGCGCAGGGCACCAATGGCACTGCCACCGCCAAGAAGCACTTCAAGACCCACTTCTACCGGCCAAAGACGCTGAGGCTGCTGCGCAACCCCAAGTACTCGCGTCGCTCGGTGCCCCGTGTCAACAAGCTTGACCAGTACTCGATCCTCAAGTATCCGCTCACCACCGAGTCGGCCATGAAGAAGATCGAGGACAACAACACCCTCGTCTTCATCGTCGACACCCGCGCCAACAAGCGCCAGGTCACCGATGCCGTCCGCCGCATGTACGAGATCAAGACCGCCAAGGTCAACACGCTCATCAGGTGCGAAGAGGAGATTTGTGAACTGGAAGGGGACGCATGCCATCTGGGCGGGGAGGGAGCAATCAGGACGCCGCAGCCGACCCAGGCTTGCAGTGGACTGGGGGCGGGTCACGGGCGGCGGAGAAACATTCGAGAATAGCCATGATGAGACCCCTTGTCGGGAAGTGTGAGGCGTCACATGCGCCTCTCCTTTCGCCGCTCTCCCTTTCCTGACGCTCCGTCGATCCTTTGCGGATGGCTACCGTGCGATTCTGTGCGGGTGGGAAAGCCACATGACGTCAACTGTATGCTCAGCCGCCTCCCTGCCTTGTTTCCCCGCAGGCCCGACGGCCTGAAGAAGGCCTACGTGCGATTGACCACTGATTACGATGCGCTTGACGTTGCCAACAAGATCGGCATCATCTAGACGCGGACGGCTGCTCTGATTTGAGAGCTACGGCTGCGTATATAAGTATATACCTATATACTCATCGGGAAACCTTGGCTCGCGGGAGTCGATCGTAAAGACTGCTGACTCATATGGTCGGCATCATTCGTACATTGCCACTCCAAGCCTCGTGTCTAGCTACATCTAGGTTGTATTTTTAGATCAAGGCTTCGGCGACATTAGAATCGAAAGTAACAAATTGCTTACCACGTGGGCCAGCCCCGTCGTTTTACTACTACGGTTCCTCCTGCAGTAAAGCTGGGAGAACCTTTTGCATCACGGCGACCATCTTTTTGGACGGCCCAGGGAGACTGCCATGCGAGGTCTGCCGAGCGTCATCGTGGGCTTGATTGCCCTGATGGGCAGACCCGCAGCGGCCACGACCCTCGTTCCGGAGCGCCCGCCGCCGCCTGTAGGCAAGTACCTCGTGACTGGCGCCACTGACGGCGTGGGCAGGTGGACGGCCGAGCTGCTTGCCAAGGCTGGCCACCACGTGCTCGTGCACGGGTATCGCGAGAGCAAGGTGCGCGAGACGGTAGATAACCTCCGCCTCCTAGGCGCCGCCTCCGCCAAAGGCTACGTCGCCAACCTCGCGATCATGAAGGACGTGCACCGCCTCGGCGCCATGATAGCGCTCGACCACGACCGCATTGATGGTCTCCTAAACAACGCGGGTTCGAAGGGGAACTTTGCGGCGCTGGAGATGGGCCGTCGCGTGGCCACCGCTGACGGCTACGAGTACTCCCTCGCCGTCAACGTCCTCGCCCCATTCTTACTCACCTCCCGGCTGCTGCCGCTGATTGCAACCTCCGGTAAGGGTCGAATTCTCTTCCAGGCTGCCATCGACTCTCCACCGGGGGTGGAGCCGCCGAACGTGCTCGAGGGTCTAGAGTGCGACGAGTCGGTATGGGATGGTCAGCGCCCCTACCAGCTCAACCGCCTCTGCGGCACCCTCCTCGCCCTCGAGCTCCAATCTCGCTTTGGTGATCCGCCGACGCTCGCTATCGGCGCATCGATGATGGACCAGATGCGCACGACGCCCAACCGTGCTGCGATGGCGTCTTGGGGGTGTCAAGACGAGGACCGTGTGATGGCCGTGCGCAACTTCGAGATGCTCACCGCTGGGAGGTGCGCACCCAGTGGAGAGTGCCCTAATGAAGACGTGTGCTCTGATATTGGTATGTGTCCGACGCCGTCGACGATGAGCTTTTGCTCGCCGAGTAAGGTTGATCTGGTGGTGGGGAGTGTGCAGCGTTCGAAGCTCTTCGACAAGTTGGTTGAGATGACGGGGGCGAGATGGCCAGTTGTCGCCGAGCAGCGCGCCGCAGAGCGCGCCGAACGCAGCGCCGCAGAGGCGACGCCCGCGCGGAGCGCCGCAGAGGCTCCGCCCTCGCGAAGGGCGCTGCGTTCGCGCGCGCTGCAGACGAACGGGAGCAGCGCCTCGCGCGAGCTCCAATCGCAGGCCGCCTGCCTGGACCACGAGGGGGAGCTGAGCGCCGCAGAGCTCCGAGCGGTCAACTCCTACGTGGCGTCGAAAGGATGGGAGAAGCTCAAGTATACAAACGCCGACATTGACGCGTTTGAGGCCAAGCTCGACGCGGAGGCGCTTGAGAAGTGTCCGTGGCTACGGATCTGCCCGGGACCGCCAGGCCTCTGGATGCACTGGTTCGAGCAGTGGGGCGAGACGCTCGATGAGTGGTGGGGCGGATTACCAATGATTGACCAGGCAGCAATCGGTAACTGCCTCGGCGCTCTCTCGCTACACCTCGGCAGCCGATTCAAGGCGGCGAGGCGCGCTTGGCTGAGCATCCGTGGCAAGGCAGATGGCGCGGCGCCACCCCCCGCAGCCGCCGCCCAACCCGGCTGCGAACTCGTCACCGACGGGAGCAGATTCGAGATACCCGACTTTCCCGACCTGCCCTCGAATCCAGACGCCTTCTCGGTGTTCTCGGTGCCCACGCTGCCGCTACCGCGCCTGCTGCCGAATGGCTTCGAGAGGAAGCTACTCAGTGCAGCGCGCCGCCATGGGGATCGCGCCGAGACAGAGACAACCCGTAGCTCGGAGCCTCAGCCGAGCGCCGCGAGTAGTACGCCGGCTCTCGGCGTTGGCATCGGCATCGGCCTCGGCCTCGGTATCGGCGTGGGCGTGGGGTTGGCATTATGTCTCTCGGCTCGCGCACTCCTCTCTTTGAGAGCCGGCAGCCGTGGAAGGCGCGCGACGCAGTGTGGGCGCCTCGCCCTCTCCCGGCGGACACAGGGTGGTGCCCAGTCGACGGAGATCGCCGAGGTGACGTCGACGCATCATCTCGGCTAATCCCGGCTACACTTGGCTGATTGGAGCGGCCGGCTGGCCGGCTGGGCACCAAAACAAAAATGCGGCCGTCTCGTCTCGCCTTCTACGGCCTGGCGCAGGGATCAGTTTGAGGGAACAAACGATCAAGAGCCTCCTCTCCTCGTGTATGCCCGGCAGTGTGAACGTCGAATGTGCCATGTGTCGAGCAAACCTTTGAAGGATAGATATGCGCGCAAATTGGAGTAGTATGTATTCACGTATTGTATGCCTCAGGCGGCGGGATATCGACGGTTCCTCGTGGATCTCATATTCCATGCGCACCATGTGACTTTGGCCAGATTCGAGTCGAATTGCGTGCACGTTACATGTGAGATAGACATAGATGCATTCACATTTGACATTCACATTGAACCATTTCAATTCTTATTCTTAATTTTAATTATAATTACAATAGGAACCTATATACAAATACTAATACTACAAATAAAAATATTCATGCGCATAGGTTCCTACTACTATACCGAGGTATGTACAATTCCCGCGCCTCGGTTTGTGTTGGTTTGCCGTCCCTCGTCCCTGGTTGGTCTCCTTCCCCCGTTCATTTTATTTACATACAATGTAGTGTCAGTGTGCTGTAACACATAGTACAAACTTTTAAAAAAACCTGCAAGGAAGGCCGACGGCGCTTTTCGAACAGGAAGCACAGGTAGGCAGCACCACAGCAAGCCTTTGCCGAGCGCGGTGCGCCGAATCAGCGCGTCTTGTGCGGTGCGCACGCAGGTGGGTGAGCGGCCATGCTGAACGAGGATGCCGAATCACGCGCCTTGCGCCTCGAGGCGCAGAAACGGCAGGGAATCTCCTTTGTGGCCATTGCTCTCATCGGGTTTGTCTACCTCACCTACAGGAACCCGGAAAGATTGGTGCGTCGCCCGCCGCCGCAGCGCTCCAAGTGCTCTGGGTCGTGCACACACCGCATGCCCCACGCTCTCCTCGCGCGCACCCACAATCTCACTCGCGAGCTCAGGCCCTCAGCCTTCCGGTGCCGACGTGTATGCAGGGTGCGGTCGTACAGAATACAGACGGCACGATCAAGGCGGGCACCGGCGCTCTGATCGGCATGTTTGCGGCGCCACTCATCTTTGTGCTCATTGCCAGAATCTATCGGCTCATCATGGCCCCCTTGCGGCGTCAAGGTGCAAAGGCAGGAAAGACGGATTAGCCGCTCCCCGCTCATGCCGCATCGTGCATGGGTCTCGCCAGTCTAGTTACGCCAGTCCGACATATCGTTGGGTCTTGCGTATGATATGGATATTTTAACCGTCATATATGTATTGTATGCGCATATAACTATAATTCGGCATCGACATATTATAATATGTCGAAGCTTGGGTCAGGGGTGGGTTGGCGATGTGCATATTAACATTTTCGGGGTGCGGGGCGGGAGCCC
>MDSY01119832.1_pt1 | contig 20602 bp, 10 predicted proteins | sample 811131 | NCBI WGS metagenome assembly MDSY01 (sample SAMN05326643, study PRJNA326480) | marine metagenome | isolation source: seawater | place: Atlantic Ocean: South West | collected 2010
AGCCAATACAGATGTGGTAGTCAATACGGCAAAAGTAGGCTACACAGACGAATTAGTTTCAGCCAATACAGATGTGGTAGTGAATACAGCCAAGACCGGAATTACTCCTGCTCAAACAGATGCAATTACTAACAATACTGCTAAGGTTGGTGTTACAACACACGCCATTGGCGAAAGTTATGGAGGTGGCATTGTGTTTTTTGTGTATGATGGTGGACAGCATGGTTTAATTGCTGCCACAGAAGACCAAGGTACAGCGATCCGTTGGTTTGGAGGTACAAATACTAATACTCGTGCCAGAGCAGATGGTATTGGTGCTGGTTTTAAAAATACCGCCATCATTATTGCTAACCAAGGCTCGGTAGACGGTAATGCTTTTGCGGCAACTGTTTGCAACGAGTATTCCGTGACTGAAGATGGTGTTACTTACGGCGACTGGTATTTACCCTCTAAATACGAGTTAAACTTATTGTACTTACAAAAAGTTGCGGGTAATGTTGGGGGTTTTTCTAACAGTTTCTACTGGAGTTCTACGGAGTACGATAAGGATTACGCGTGGTATCAGTTTTTCGACTTTGGTGGTTTTCAGGTCTTCAAAGGTAAGTACTACGGAAACGGTGTGCGTGCTGTTCGAGCTTTTTAATTATTTATCAATTTAATTCATACCGCGTAAGCGGCCGGTTTATATTTTAAAAAAAGGGCATTTGTACCTTTGAGTTCGTAATAGCGCATTAAAGTTGTTTAGACTAAAGTGAGTATGAAATTTAGATTATGTTTCTATATAAAAAATAGATTTCCAAGAATAAATTATTCTTCTTAAGCCATATCAATGCACAGAGGGGTAATGAATTAAATAGTTTTGTCCCCATTTAATCAGCAATTTATTCAATTATGAAAAAATTACTTCTAATCTTATTTTTAGGCTTTGCATTAGTTGGTTTTAGCCAAAATACAGACATTCCATACCCTAATTTTGAACGAGCCTTAATAGAATTAGCATTAGACTCGGGTCAAGTTGATGGTAAAGTATTAACGGCAAATATTAGTGGTGTGACCACTTTAGATGTTTCAAATAAAAATATTTCAAATTTAACAGGTATTGAAGGTTTTACTGCCTTGACTTCTTTAAAGTTTGGTGACAATCAATTAACAGAACTAAATGTGACTAGTAATTCTGCCTTGACTGTTTTATGGTGTCATTCTAATTCGTTAGAAGAACTAAATGTAACAGGTATCCTGCCTTGAATATTTTAAGTTGTTATTCTAATCAATTAAAAGTAGTTATTTATAATGTTCTAGGAAAAGAAGTACTCAATACATCTATTACAAATAGTATAGATGTTAGTCATTTAGAGAATGGTATTTACATACTGCAACTGTCGGATGGTGTAAAAATAGGAACACAGAAAATTATAAAGAATTAAAAAAATAATTTATTAATAACAAATTCCCCTTTCTTAACCGAGATCAATGCATAGGTTTAATAAATACTATAGTTTTGTCCCCAATATCAAATACACACCTTTAAAATTAAATAATAAAAATATAAATATCATGAAAAAAGTTATTTTAACTCTTACTGCCTTATTTTTTACACTGCTCAGTTTTTCACAAGGAATTGCCGTCCAAGGTATTGCTAGAAATGATAATAATACTGCAAGATTAAATACCCTATTAACACTGAAATTTGAAGTTTATTATAGAAACGGAGCTACTGAAGTATTCATTTATAACGCCTCATCTGACGTTAGAACAGATTTTTTTGGAGTGTTTTCTCATGTTATTGATTTAGAAGAAGATGCAGGAACTGTAACTGAATTTGGTAATCAAGAACTGTGGTTAAGAATATCAGAAGGAACTACTGTCATTTCTGAAGCAAAATTTAGACGAGTGCCTTATGCATATGCTGCTAGTAATGGTGTTCCTACGGGCTCTATTATGCCATTTATAGGTACAACTGCTCCAGTAGGCTGGTTGTTATGTAATGGCGATGCTATAGATATAGTACCTCACACAGCAGCTTTAAGAAGTTTATTAGAAGGTAACAACACACCCGACTTAAAAGCAATGTTTTTAAGAGGGACAGGTGTAAGTGATGAAATCCATAGAAATACTAGCGACCTTAACCCTATAAGTTACGAAGGACCTGCTTTAAATGAAATACAACTTGATGCTAATAAATCACATTCTCATGATACAAGTACTGCAAGGGCAGCTTCTGCTGGTTACCATAATCCTAGTAATGATGGTCATAACCGTATTGGTAGGCTTCCAATTAATGGTAGTTCTACTACAACAGCAGGTGGAAACACTTTAGATGCTTTCGGAGGAAATCCACTCATCGAAATGGATCTTTTAAGCAGTGCAGCAATTCGACCTACTCCTGCTCATGAACATGCTCTTACAGGCTATACAGCGACTGAAGGAACGGAAGCGAGACCTATAAACTATGGAGTTAATTATATTATTAAACTGTAATTCTCTGTTATGAAATTAAATATATTCATTAAAAAAAGAGCAGCAATTTTTGCTATTCTTTTAGGGTTCTCCTCTTCAGTTTATTCACAGGGAAACACTGAAGGTGCAAAGGTAGTGACGGTTTCTCAAGTAGTTAATGAAACCGTTAATAGCAATCAATATTCTATACAAGTTGGTCTTCCTTATTTAGGAATCATAGAAAATGAACAAGGCTTTGAACGTCTCACGTCACGAGATATTCGTTTTCCATGGGACATTCTGTATTTTTATGATACCTTTTCTGAAGAATCATTTACAGTTTCAAAAGGTTATTTTACAGATAAAGTTAAGATTAACTGGGCTATTAGAGCCAATCAAGATTTAATTTCAGGATTTTATATACATAGAAGAGAATTAGGCGAATCAAACTACACAAGAATTGCTAGTTTAAATCAATTTAGAACAGATTATGAGGACAAATATATAGAGGGTGCTAGAATATATGAATATAAGGTGGAGGCCGTAGGTGTTTCCGAGACTCCAGCAAAGTACCAAACCTTTATAGAGGGTATAGGATTCAGAAGTCCTTCTGGTATTGTAACAGGTAGGATTACTTATGAGGGTGGAAACCCCGTAAAGGATGTAGTTGTCTCTGCATCGTCTGATACAGGAATTCCATATAGTTCCTCAGGGATTCATATTCAAGATAATAGCAGTTTAAAAATAAACCGATTAGAAGAAGGTATTGAAAATCATATCACATTGCAGGCATGGGTTAAGCCAAGGGTACTAAATTATCTTACAGATCTTAACGATGAAGTAACTGTTTTTTCATTAAAAGATTTCACGGGAGATACCGAAGCAAAGGTCAATGTTAGATTAGAAGGTGATTCTTTTATTTTTAGTGACGATTATCTAGAGGTTGATATTGCTGGAAGTGTATTTAGACTCCACAACTTTTATCCCTCAGGCAGGCTCAATTCAAGAGGTGACGATGTATTAATAGATGTATTATCTTTTCATAATCATTTTACCCATTTTACCGTAACTATGGTGGACGGTGATACTCCAATTTTGTATATAAATGGGCGAAAAATAGACCAAACCTATGTAGATAAGGTTAATGCAGCCTTAACAGATGGTGAGGCAGGATATGATTCTGGTTCTACTGACCCTTACTATCCTGACCTAATTTTTTCAGTAGACGTACCCAACACTCCAATTGATTTTGAAAGTTGGTGGGAAATACAATTTGGATCTAAGGATTCTACACCCATATACATAGATGAAATTAGAGTTTGGAAAAGCAAACTACCTGAAAGTAACGTATACAATGACTACAAGCGTATCATTGATGGTAATGACATCAATTTAATTTCTTATCTAAGGATGGATGAAGCCGCAGGAAACGTGGCATACGATATGTCACACGAGGGTTTTAACTACAATAACAATAATGCGGTCGTTTATACTGCTGAAGAAACAGAACCAACAACGCCATATTGGGTTTCTGGGAATAAGTCTCCTTCTTCAAATCAATTGGGTGTTTTGGGAATTACAGATGACAATGGAAATTACATCATCAGTGCAATCCCATACAGTGGTGTTGGAGAAACGTATGCCATTACACCACAGTTAGGAGTTCATGAATTTGATCCTGGCCAACAATTAATTTTTATTGGAGAGACAACTTCAGTAACGAATAACGTAAACTTCATAGACAAATCTTCCTTTATATTTAAAGGGAAGGTGCGTTATGATTCGAGAGGGGTATTTAAATCTTTTGTGGAGGTTAATCAAGAGAATCAGGAAGAGAATCAGGGTAATGAATACATTCCTATAACTGGTGTTATGCAAGAAGGCTATAATTCTTATAAAGTAGGGGATGACTTAGCTTGTCAAAAAGGGCGGTATTGGTTTAATGACAATGGAACACCGGACGTCGATGATGATGATTATTTAGAAGAATATGTAAATATCCCCTCTGAAGGAGTTAATATTTACATAGACAATCAGATTGTATTAGATGCTAACAATGAGCCTATCGTTTCCGATAGTGAAGGAGAATTTACAATTAAGGTCCCTATAGGAAATCATTTTATAAGTATTAGAAAAAATGGACATGAATTTGCGTATTCAGGAAGATTTCCTGCAGACGAAAACTTAGAAGAATTTTTTGAAGATAAAGAAGAGTTCGTTACTTTTATAGATCAAACAAAAGTAACCGTTGTGGGTAGAGTTGTTGGTGGAGCTGTTGAAAGTGCAAAAACAATAGGATTTGGTGATATAGAATCGGTAGAAAGAATTCTTACAGATTCAAACGGATTTCAACTGCCACCCGAGGTAGTTACTTCTGTTAATAATATAGGAAAAGCAGTTATTTCTTTTGGCTTTACGCCAACAGGAGGCAATATTCAAGACGAAACAAGAGCAATTGATACCACAAATATTTTCACAGGCGAATACCGTAAAATTTTGTTACCATTACAGTATTCTCTTTCTACAGCAGATGTGCAAATTACGTCTAATCCTACTTTAGAAATAATTGCAAGTGGTAAAACTGTACCGGCAGATTTTTCAAAAATAGAAACTCCAATAATTCCTTCTTATGAATATGCTGATGGACAAACGATAACAGGAAGGCCTTATACATACAACAGAGATTTCAACTACGAGTCAGATCCTATTTTAAGTGTCTTAGAACAAACGGCTGAAACTGAATTGGAAAAAGCAGATGGAACAACAATCAGTTTAGATGATGTAAATTTAACGAGTGACTCGCAAGAGGATGAATCGGTTTTAATATATAGACAATTTCAAACGTATTCTATTCAAATGAAACGTTTTGAGAGATATATTAATTATGATGCAAATATAGATGATGATATCGATGACATACTCTACTTTGAAGTCCCAATAACAGGTGGGGAACCTGTAATAACGAACAACTTAGCTTTGGATGATTCTGGTTCTATACTTGTAAGTGAAAGAGATCCAAGTATTATAAATTATACATTTAGAGCCGGAGAACCAGTAATAAATGGAAACACACAAACGATAAATATTCAATATCTTGTAAATAATAATTCGATTGATGCGAATGGTTATATAGGAAAAGGAATTATTTTAGGAGGTATATCCAATGATAATCAAGAATTTACTACATGGGCACCCGAAACACCAGCTATAATATTAAGAGATCCTCCAGGATCTAATAGCTATGCAACCATTCACAAGGGGGAAACTTTTTCATTTACTTCAGAAGCGAATTTAACAAATTCTGATAATACATATTTTGATACTGCGAACTCGTTAGGCGCGTCTTTTGGTGCTGGTGGTGGTTTAGCAGGACCCGTAATTAAAGGTGCTGTGATAGACGTTGTTGATTCGTCGCTTGAGAAAACAACTTCTAGTTCAGATGGAACCAGTCTAACCGAAACATATACTTTTACTCAAAGCATTTCTACAAGTAGCGAACCAAATATGGTAGGAGCAGATGCCGATGTATACATAGGTAATTCCTATAATATTAAGATGGGCTCGTATTGGAATGTAGATATGAGAGCTTTAGCTGTCTCATCCGTCGTTATTGATGGTGTGACTCAAGAAGAAAACAATATGAGACTTACAACCTCAACTAGTGGTGAATCGGATGTTGAATTTTTTATAGGCAAACAAAAGGCGCTTTCTGTAATTAAAGATGAAAGTGAAACTACCGCTTTCTTCTATACTCAGTTTCATATTCTCAATACACTCATTCCAAATTACGAATCATTAATTGCTAATATAAATAATGGTGTAATTTCTCCAAATCCAGATGAGAATATTCTCACTGTATTTCAATACGAACAGCAAATTAAATTGTGGAGAACGGTTATTAAAGAAAACGAACAGGTAAAGTACAGGGCTTTAAATGATCGTGCAAGCTACTTAGAAGAGCTACTAACAAACGTAGACATTGAGATTAATGATTTAGTGGCAGCGCTCGAAGATTTACGTGAGACGTTTCTTTATATTATAGGAGTTGCTGATGAAGAAGAATTTACACTAACGAATAATTTATCATCAGCGCGTTCAAAAAGAGAATTAATAATCGCCCGCTTTGCCGACAATTTTTCTTTAGATAGTGGGGTTGGCGAAGTTTCGAGAAGTATTGAAACTGCTATCGTTAACTCGAGCTCAACATCATTTAATTTCTCTCAGGTAGATGCTTTATCTAATGAATTAGGAGCCGCTTTACAAGGAATAGGAATTGTAATTACGACAGGTGGTTATGACGGTATCGATAGAAATGTATCTTCAACATCTGAACAAACGACTACTCAATCTATTTCTTACACACTTGCCGATAGTGATCCTGGAAATTATTTTAGTGTTGATGTTGTAAACTCTTTTGATGGGAACGGACCTGTTTTCATCACCAAAGGGGGAAGTACATCCTGCCCTTACGAAGCTGCTGAAAAATCGCTATTTTATAGTTTTTCATATGATGATCCAAATGTTTTACCTTTAGGGGAAAATCAGCAAGAAGATTTAAGTATTGCTACACAACAAATTGAACAACCGCAAATTACTACTGATAAAAATATAGAGAATAATGTTCCCTCATATGCTGCAGCTGAATTTAGAGTAAGATTAGAAAACTTAAGTACATCAGATGTTCAGTCCGATTATGTTTTAAGAGTCAACCAAGAAACAAATCCGAATGGTGCAATTATTAATGTATCTGAAGGAATCCTATTTCCAGCACTAAGAAATGGAGCAATAACTGAGTTTGTTGTAACTATTGAGAAATCTTCTCTGGATTCAGATAATGATACTTATGAGAATATTGAAATTATTTTTGAAAGTAATTGTGACAGTAACATAAGTGATTCTGTAATCCTTTCGGCTTATTTTGTGCCTGCTTGTTCTAATGTGGTGGTGTCTGCTCCCTTAGACAATTGGGTGTATAATACTTCACAAGGTAATAATCCGTTAGCAATACAATTAAGTGAATACAATACTGATTTTTCTGGTTTAGAGAAAATAGACTTGGAATTTAGACAATCAAGTTCCTCAACATGGACGCTTTTACAAACCTATTATGCAACTCAGACTCTTTTAGATGCTGCAGGTGTTATGGGAGAAACCCAAATTGATTTGATAGGTGAGGAGGGTACAATTAACTATACTTGGGATATTGAAGGTCAAAATATTCAAAATGGGTCGTACGAAATCCGTGCTATTAGTTATTGTGATAACGACACGTCCACAACTTCTGAAGTGATTTCAGGCAAAATAGATTTATCGCGTCCCATAGCTTTTGGAACACCAACTCCAATAGATGGTATTTTAGGTATTGGTGAAGATCTATCTATGCGTTTCAACGAAGCTATTTTTTATACCTCAGGATACAGTGTAATCGAAATTACAGGAGAAACCAACCAATTAGAGATTGATAATAATGTCTCTCTTTCTTTCAACGGTCCCTCAAATACTGTAACCATAGAAAATCCTTATATACAAACAGGCAGTTTTAGCTTTGAATTTTGGATGAATACCGGAAATACTCCTAATCCTGGCACTATTGTAGCGCAAGAAGGAGGAATTAATATTGATTTGGTAAGTAGTGGAATCCGTTTCCAATTTGGAGAATATACAGTCTCTAAAGACTTCATACACGATGACCTTTTTCATCATTATACATTTACATATGACAGTGCCGCTGGAAGTATGAACATTTACAGAGATGATTCATCCACAACAGATGAAGAGGTAGCACCTTCAAATTTGCAATATAATTTTGATGCAGATATGGAATTTGGAGGGGATACATTTAGAGGAAATCTTCACGATGTAAGACTTTGGTCCAAAGCCTTAAGTTCGTCTAACGCATATGCAAATATGCGAACTAAGTATATAGGAAATGAACTTGGTTTGGTAGGTTATTGGCCAATGAACGAGGGTCATGGAGATATAGCATATGATAAAGCACGTTTCAAACATGCGCAAGTAAACACCACATGGGCTATCAAACCCAAAGGAGAAGCTTATGAATTTCCAGGTAATCAACACCTAATTTTAGATGCGGTAGGATCGGTTCAACTCACAAAAGAAATGGACGCAACACTTTCTTTCTGGGTAAAAACAGATCAAACTCAAGACGCGACTATTTTTTCTAATGGTAGAGGAGACAACACCGATGAGGCAGTAAATGGAATAAGAAAAAAATGGGCTGTAAACTTAAATAGCAATGGAATTTTATCCTTTGAAAGCAATAATAACTCTTATAATCTTACCACAACAAGCATAACGGATGGTCAATGGCATCATGTTTCGATTCTAATCAATAGATTAGGTAATTTAAAAACGTATGTAGATGCAGACTTGGTAAGTACCCATCCTGTATCAGATATTTCGGCCTTTTCTGGTAGTAAAATTTGGCTCGGTGCGAGAGGTCAAACAGGTCAAGGAGGAGAAATAGTAGATCGTGAATTTAGTGGATCAATTGATGAATTAAGACTATGGAATACAGTTCGATCTTTTGAACAAATTGAAAGAGATCGTTTCTTTGAAGTTGATTTAGATAGCCCAGGTTTAATGCTTTATGCAAGAATGAATGCCCCTATAACCCCAAACTCTTCGGAAGGGCCAATATATACCCGTACAATAGGGAGCTCTAATGCCGAGAATATATCAAAGATGAGTACGGGTGAAGCAAATTATGATGATATGGGACCAGCAGTTAAACCTGCAAGAAGTACCATTAATTTTCAAGTGAGTCATGTGATCAATGGCGATCAAATAATTATGGAGCCGGTAGTCTCTAGCCTGGCTGTAATAGAAGGTCAAGTGTTAGATATTACGGTTGACAGAATGTTTGATGCGTCAGGGAATCAGCAAGCATCACCAATCACTTGGACAGCCTATTATAATAAAAATCAAGTTGATTGGTATATAGACGGAGCCAAAACAGTTTCAGAAGCTGAAATGATTTTTGGAGATGAAAAAACATACACAATTCTTGTTGTGAATTCTGGAGGAACCACTCAAGATTTTAGCTTGTTAAATGTTCCTAGTTGGTTGACGCTAAGTGAATCTAGCGGAGTACTAGCCCCAAATAGTAGTATTGAAATATCGGCAACAGTTGATAGTAATTTGGCTGCAGGGGATTATGAACAAGATTTGTTTTTAAGTACTGAATTTGGCTATGATCAAAAAATTCAATTAAAATTAAATATTTTCTCTGATATTGATTGGACTCTAGATCCAAATGATTTTCAATACAGTATGAATATTATAGGTCAGATAAAGATTGATAATGTATTGGCAGAAGACTTAAAAGATAAAGTAGGCGTATTTTATAATGATGAATTAAGGGGTGTGGCTCAAGTTATTTATGATGCGAACTATGGGTATCTTGTTTACCTCACTGTCTATTCAAATACAGCGTCTGGTGAAACTTTAAATTTCAATATTTGGGATTCTTCAGAAGATAAAATCTTAGTAGCTACATTGAACGGAAATGTAACAACAGAGTTTGTTTTAAATCAAGTTTTAGGTTCTAATTCTACTCCTACCACCTTCGAGAATACAGGAGGAATAAGCCAAAGTATTCCCTTAAATCAAGGCTATACTTGGATATCATTTCCTTTAGAAAGCGCCAGTTTTTCAAGTGTAAATGCCACTACTGCAAATTTAGATCTTGAAACAAATGATCTAATTTTAAGCCATTCACCCTCTCTTTTAGAGACGTATTTTAACGATCCTCAAGATGCTAACAATAGCAGTTGGTCAGGAAGTATAAGCTCAAATGGAGGCTTTAGTACAAGCAAAATGTATAAAGTACGATTAGCAAATGCACAAACCTTAGATGTGTCAGGAACTCCCGTAGATTTATCTACTTGGACATTCCCAATCCGCGAAAACTGGAACTGGCTTCCTTACGTCATTGGAAAGAGTGCAAGAGTAGCGGAAGCATTGTCTAATTTTGATGCCCAAGTGAATGATGTGATCAAATCTCAAAATGAATTTGCTATTTATGATCAATTTTATGGATGGACAGGAACCCTGTCTTATTTAGAAAAAGGAAAAGGGTACATGCTAAAATCTTCTTCGGAAATAGAAGGATTTCAATATCCTAGATATTTGTCTAGAGGTAAAAGAAAAACAGTTTCAACAAGTACTTCTGCTAAAAGTAGCTCAGACACTCAAAGCGCGTTTAATGGATTCTCACAAAATATGAATGCTGTTATTCAATTACCATACGGTTATACAAATGTATATGCATACAATACCGCAGGAGAATTACATGGACACTCCGTAACCCAGATGGTAGATGATAAAGAGTTATCTTTTATGACCATAGTTGGCGATACAAGTCAAAATCAACTGTTGGTATTTCATATCGGTGATGGAGATACAACCAAGCGTACTTCAAAAACAATTAATTTTGGTGCGGACTCAATTTTAGGAACAACTAGAGATCCCTACATAATTGACCAGGATGATATAGATTTGTCTAACGCTCAATTTCTATTTTATCCTAACCCTAGCAAGGACGGATTTGTGTATTTAGATTTTTCTGCTCAAAACGAGCAAATAACGCAAGTGCGAATTCACAATATGCTAAACCAGTTGTTGCTTGACATGCCAGTTGAAATTAAAAAAGGTCGCAACCTTATAAAGATTCCTGTTAATTTCGCAAACGGAACCTATTTGTTAACTACAACGATAGACAAAGAAATACATTATAATAAACTAATTTTAGATGGAAAATAAAAACACACTTATCGTCATTATAATAATGTGTCTTATTTCGCTAAGATTAAGTGCGCAGGCACCATCGTGGCAAGTGAATGAAAATGAATTTGAATATACAATGACAATGGTTGCATTTTTAAATGTAAATGCAACCAAATTATCTGACACAAACGACATGATAGGGGCTTTTGTGGGCAATGAATGTCGGGGGGTTGCAAACTTGATTTATGCAGCATCTACAGACAATCATTTTGCATATTTAACAGTGTTTTCGAATTCAACCTCTGAAAATGTGACCTTTAAAATTTATGATTCTAATAACAATACAATTACAATTGCCGATCAAACATTCCCATTTGAAATTAACAAACATTATGGGAGTATTGAATCAGATTTTGGTATTTCAAAACCTACGCCAAGGTATTTTAAGAAAAATGTATTGACTTGTGATACCTCTAAGGGAGCCGTTATGGTGATGTTTGAACAGAATAATGTGTCTTTAACTTTAGAGAAGGATAACCAAATACTTACCGCTAATACATCTGAAGAGAAGGCTCAATTTGAAAATCTTGAAATAGGTACCTATGTTTTAAAAATTAACGATAGTTTCCAAAAAACAATCACTATTGAACTAGAAAATTAATATATGAAAAAAATAAAACTATCCATAGCTCTTATTTTAATACTTTCTTTGACTTTCTTATTTTTCAGATGCTCAACTGTTAACACCCAAATGATTATAGATGAGGATGACCCTGTTGTAGTAAACCCATGCGATGGATTGACATTACCAGAATTTGTAGAGGTTTTATAAACTGTATCTTAATAAGATAAAGTAATAAAATTAATCTTTTATTTCGAAAATTCTATCTATTTTTTCTATGTAAATAATTTCTGTGTATAGGAGCAGCTACTGTCGCTATAAATGTTAAACTTGTTTCGCTTTTAAAATTTCATTCATATATAAATGATTTTTAAAGTGAATTTAATACCTAATAAGTTACTATTTTGAATAATATTTCATCATGTACAGAAACTAATTTAACAACTTTTATTTTAATATTTCTTCTGTTATATTTAAGAGATTTTTACCCTCATATTCTGAAAAATCTTATTCAACATCCCTCTCATCAGAAATTTCACCATCAATAAACCTTTTTTTAATAGGTGTTTAATTTAAAATTCATGATCTTATTTTTTTTATTCATAAGCAATAGAACTCACTAATAAATTTAATGTTTTATGAATACAATAAACCTTCTTATATTTGATTTTTTATAAAGTAATAATGAGGTATTTAGTATTCTGTTTCTTTTTTTATTTAAGTAGTGCTACAGCTCAAACAGTTAGGATCAATGAAGTAGTTTCTTCCAATTCTGTTTATATAGACGAAGATGGGGATACTCCAGATTGGTTAGAAATACATAATTATGGATCACAAAATATATCTTTAAACGGATGGTTTCTATCTGATGATGCAAATGATCTTGAAAAGTGGTCATTCCCCAACATGAAACTTTCTCCAGATGCGTATTTACTTTTGTGGGCTTCGTCAAAAGATCGTTCAATGATTAGCTATACGAGAACCCTGATCAATCAAGGAGATGTTTTCAGTTATTTACTTCCAACTTCCGAGCCAAGTTCTAATTGGAAAGCCTTAAATTTTGATGACTCTAATTGGGCACAAGGTAATTCTGGTTTTGGCTATGCAGATGGAGATGATGCTACAATGATACCCACCGGTTCAAGGTCTGTATATCTCAGAAAGACTTTTACAATTCCCGATGTTGCAGCTATTTCTTCATTAATATTGGACATGGATTATGACGATGCTTTTGTTGCTTATATAAATGGTAATGAAGTAGCACGAGCAAATATCAATGGTGTTCCACCCGCTTATGATGCTGGAACGATTACTGATCATGAGGCAAAACTTTATACAGGAGGGACTCCCGATAGGTTTCTGATTTCTGATTTCAGTACAGTTTTAAACGATGGAGAAAACATACTAACGATTCAAGCACATAATGTAAGTGCTGGTTCTTCCGATTTTACAATCATTCCTTTTCTGTCAGCAGTGTTTTCGACACCGAATGATATAGGTATTGAACCTCCAGCTATTTTAGGTTTTTCGAATCATAATTTTCATACAAATTTTAAAATATCGTCAACGTCAGAAACTCTTTTTCTATCAGATGTTTCAGGAACAATCATTGATCAAATTATTGTAGAAAAACTTCCACCAAATACCTCTGTAGGTATTTCTAAAAACTCTCAAGCAGTGGTGAGTTTTCTTGAGACCACTCCAGGAAGCGAAAATTCTAGTAATGAATTTTTAGGAGCCGTAGAAAATGAAGTTGTCTTTTCGCAAGAAGAAGGGCTTATAGACGCGCCCCTCAGCCTAATATTATCTGGGGCCAATTCAGGTGAAGTGATCCGCTATACTATAGATGGAAGTATTCCTTTAGAAACGTCTCCAATATATTCGAATCCCATTCAAATTCAAGAGAATATGAGTGTTCGAGCAAAAATATTTTCACAAAATTATTTACCCTCAGCAACTTACACTAAATCCTTCATCATAGGGGCTAATCATGATATTGATGTCCTATTATTAACTTCGGATCCGTCAGATTTTTTTGATCAAGATACCGGAATCTATGTTTTTGGAACTTATGGAACTTACGATACAAATATTCCTTATTACGGGGCAAATTTTTGGGAAGATTGGGAGCGATCAGTTCATTTTTCTTATCATGAAAAAGAAACAGATAATTTTGTAGCGTTCAATGCTGGAGTAAAAATTTTTGGAGGGTGGAGTAGAGGTCAAAATGGCCAGCGTTCTCTTTCGTTGTTTGCGAGAGGTCAATATGGGGATTCTGAATTTAAGCACTCTTTCTTTGATGCACTCAATTACCGTAAATTTCAATCATTAATACTAAGAAATTCTGGTCAAGATTGGATGCGCTCTTCAATGAAAGATATCACACTAACAAGTCTAATGCGGGGTTCTGGCCAAGATTTTATGGAGCACAATCCTTTAGCAACCTATATAAATGGAACGTATTGGGGAATGTATAATTTACGAGAGAAAATTAATGAGCATTCATTGGCTTCCAAGCACAATATAAATGCAGATGATATTACGTTGCTCACGAATAATGCAGAAGAAATTGAGGGTGATAATGATGAATACAATGAATTAATTAATTTTATAAATACCAACGATTTAACTATTGACTCAAATTTTGAATATGTAGCTCAACAAATAGATTTAAAGGCGTATGCCTTGTATCAAGCCTCAAATATTTTTTTTAGTAACACTGATTGGCCCGGAAATAATATTAAATTTTGGAAACATCCAGCAGGGAAATGGCGTTGGATCATGTATGACACAGATTTTGGCTTTGCACCCTTTTTCAACACAAATAATTTTAATGACGATACCTTAAGCTTTGCATTAAATCCTAATGGAGCATCTTGGCCTAATCCACCATGGTCAACTCTCTTGTTTAGAAGATTGATTACAAATATTGGATTCAGAAATACGTTTATTAATCGCTATGCAGACGAATTAAACACTCGATTTTTATCTGCAAATGTGATTTCGCATATCGATCAGATTTATACTACGATTCAACCTGAAATAAACGCCCATTATAATCGTTGGAAATCCGACCCCTCTCTTGTTAATTTTGGTAACAATATTACCAACATAGAAGGATGGGTGGGCTACTATATTAATTTGATGAAAAATTTTGCAAATCGAAGACCAGAAATTGCAAAAAATCATATAAGATCTGTATTTAATCTACCAAATTCCCATCCAATAACTATAAAAAATTCCGATATTTCTAGAGGTTTTGTAGCAGTGAATGATAATCTAAAAATCCAAGAATTTTCATGGACTGGAGCGTATTTTGAAACAGTCCCTATTCAACTAACAGCCATTCCAGAGGCTGGTTTTGAGTTTTCTCATTGGAGTGGAGATCTTTATTCTAATGATGCAACAATAAATATTAACTTAAATGGCTCTTTTCAAATAATTCCTAATTTTACTGTTTCTACCAGTGAAAAACCGTTAGTTATCAATGAAATCAATTATAAATCTAGTGATGATTTTAATGCCGATGATTGGATAGAATTATACAATCCGAATGTGAACGCTAAGGATCTATCTAATTGGCAAATTAAAGATAATAAAGACGAAAACATTTTTATCATACCGGAAGGTACTGTTATTCCGGGTGATGGATATTTAGTATTTGTTAAGGATGCTTCAGACTTTTCTTCAGCCTATCCAGAAATAACAAACTACATCGGTGAAATTGGTTTTGGTTTTGGAACTTCTGATGCTGTGAGGTTGTTTAATGCGAATAATGTTCTACAAGATGAAGTTAGCTATACCAATGAATTGCCTTGGTCAGATTGTGCAGATCAGACAGGGAATACCTTAGAATTAACGACACCAGATTTAGACAATGCTTTGCCAGATAGTTGGAGTTGTAACACCCCTAACGGAAGTCCTAATGCTAAAAATACCACAAGACTTTCTTTTAATGAATTTGTTAAAACTGAAGTGAAAGTATATCCAAATCCTGTTCAAAATGAACTTTATATATCTGGGGTATCGGGTCAGTTTAAAGTTCAGATATATGCTCTTACTGGTCAAGAAGTCCGTAATTATACAAATACCTTCAAGTTAAATGTCCGTAAATTAAAAAGAGGTATGTATTTTCTTAAAATAAGTGAGGGCTCAAAAAATACGTTGTTAAAGTTTATAAAGTATTAATGAAGTCTTTAGAAATAGTTAAATACAGATTTTAAATGATGTTTTAAAAGCGGAGATTTCCAATAAAAAATCCGATCTAATAATACTCGTACTCTATCATTTTTAAATCAAAAAGTATACATATTGAGTATTAAAAATATCTCAGAATAATTTAAGTTATAAAAAACATATATTTGTAATTGGACAACAACTAAACAACCAATAATGCGAATTTTTCTTCAACTTTTTCTCTTTGTTTTTTTGTTTTTTACAGCTTGTAAAAAACAATCAAATTCTAATATTCAGGATCAAATCAACCCTCCAGAAGGAATGATTTGGGTCGAAGGAAAAACATTTATTCAAGGTGCAAAAATTTCAGATGCATATGCCATGCCCAGAGAAAAACCAGCTCATAAAGTTACTGTTGATGGTTTTTTTATTGATATTACTGAAGTCACGAATACACAATTTAAATCTTTTGTTGATGCTACAGACTATGTAACTATTGCCGAAAGAGAAATTGTATGGGAAGAAATAAAAAAACAACTACCAAATGGCGCTCTTAAACCGCATGATTCTATCTTACAACCAGGCAGTTTAATCTTTAATAAAAATGTAAATGCGATTGTAAATATGAATAATTACCAACAGTGGTGGACATGGAAAATTGGAGCAAACTGGAAACACCCAGAAGGTCCCGAATCTTCCCTTGAAGGAAAAAGCAATCACCCTGTTGTTCATATTGCTTATGAAGATGCACTAGCTTACTGTAAATGGTCAAATAGAAGACTCCCCACTGAAGCAGAATGGGAGTCTGCGGCTCAGGGAAACAATCAATCTACTATTTATACTTGGGGAAATAATCCTGAAATATTAAATGCAAACGCAAATACTTGGCAAGGAACTTTTCCTGTTAAAAATGAAAGTATTGATGGGTTTGAATTGATTGCTTCTGTAAAATCTTATCCACCAAACAGTATTGGTTTGTATGACATGTTAGGAAATGTATGGGAAATGACAAGCGATTTATTTCATGTGAATTATTACAAAGAATTAGATTCTTCTAAAGTATTAATCAATCCTAAAGGAGCCAAAACATCTTATAGTCCATCGAACCCCTACCAAGTAGAACGTGTTATGAAAGGGGGTTCTTTTTTATGTCATGCTTCCTACTGTGCAAGTTTTAGAATTTCAGCAAAAATGGGGGTGACTATGGATTCTGGCTCAGATCACACGGGTTTTAGAACAGTTGCCACATTAGACATGATTTCTGTAGATTAATTAGACTAATTTAAAAAACCAAGGTCTAACTAAAGTACATTTAAAAAATGAATCAAAGGCACATTCAACATTTATATTGGAGAGCAGGTTTTGGAATAGACATCAACGTTTTAAAAAAAATACAGTCTAAGTCAAAACCTCAAATTATTGAAGAGTTATTTTCTGATTCAGAAAAAATAACTCCTTTGCAATTGAATCTTACAGAATTTATTTCCATAAAAAATAAGAGTGCTAGAGTACTAAAAAATGATATGGGGGAGCAGGCCTTTCAAAAATTTCGACAAAGGAGTAGAAGAAAAGTAAGAGATTTAAATCATGCCTGGATAGAAAGATTGTCTGAGTCGGACGGTATCTTAGGAGAAAAAATGACCTTATTTTGGGCAAATGTATTTGTATGTAGAGACAATCATATTTTTCACATTCAACAATATCATAATACCCTGAGAGAAAATGCTTTAGGGAACTTTAGAGATTTTGTAAAATTAGTTGCAAGAGAAGCATCCATGAGCAAGTATTTAAACAATAGACAAAATAGAAAGATAAGTCCCAATGAAAATTTTGCAAGAGAGCTAATGGAACTTTTCACCCTAGGAATTGGGAACTATTCAGAAGAGGATGTCAAAGAATCTGCAAGGGCCTTTACAGGTTGGTCTTTCAACAATAAAGGAGGTTTTATTCTAAAAAAACATCAACATGATTTCGGTGAAAAAACCTTCTTTGGAAAGAAAGGAAATTTTAACGGAGATGATATTATAGATATTATTTTAGAACAAAAACAATGTGCTCGATTTATATGCGAAAAAATTTACAAGTATTTTGTTAACCCAATTGTCGACAAAAACAGGTTAGAAGAAATTACTTCTATTTTTTATAAAGATTACGATATTAAAAGTTTAATGATTTATATCTTTAGTGCTCCATGGTTTTATGATGAGCAAAATATTGGAGTTAAAATAAAATCACCTATTGAATTATTAGTGGGTATTCGTAAAATAGTTCCTGTTAGTTTTGATGAAAAAAAACAATTTAATTATCTGCAAAAAATGATGGGACAAGTATTGTTATATCCTGTAAATGTATCAGGGTGGAAAGGCGATAAAAGCTGGATAGATTCTAATACACTAATGTTTAGAATGAAACTAGCGTCTTTAATTTTAAATAACGCGGTCATCAACTTGGAGGAAAAAGGAGCCTTTGAAGATTCTTTTGAAGCATACTACAAAAATGTAAAAAAAAGAAATAGATATTTAAAAACATCTAAAAGATGGGATGTTTTTTTAAAAAAATACGGAAACTTACATCCCAGACAATTGAGAGATTTCATTGTCATGCCGAAGCTAGATTTCGATACAGAAACCTTATTAGATGGATTAGAAATTAAATCAAATAAAGATTTTTGTATTCAACTAATGTCAATTCCAGAATACCAACTTTGTTAACGTATATAAATGAAAAGACGAAACTTCTTAAAGCAAAGCACCTTAGCAAGTAGTTTATTTTTTGTACCTAATTTCGTGAAGGCCTTTGAACAAGTTGCCAAAAAATCTCTAGGATACAAAAAACTTGTGATCATACAATTGTCTGGAGGGAATGACGGCTTAAATACTGTTATACCTTATACTAACGATCTTTACTATAGTAATAGACCTGGGCTTTCTATTAAGAAGAACAAACTTATTAAAGTTACAGATGAGTTAGGTTTTCATACAAATTTAGCGCCATTAAAAAACCTATATGATCAAGGGCATTTATCAATTATTAACAATGTTGGATATCCGAATCCGAATAGATCGCATTTTAGAGCTACAGATATTTGGCAAACTGCAAGTGATGCAAATCAATATATAGATACAGGTTGGTTGGGAAGATATATTGAGCAATATGGGAAAATCCCTTATATGGGAATTGAATTAGATGACAGTTTGTCTTTAATTATGAAAGGAAAAAATATCAACGGTATAGCCACAAAAAATCCACGTACATTATTTCAAAATACTCAGACTCCTTATTTTAAGAAGATTATAAATCATCAAAGTGATAGCCACCTTAGCGAACACAATTTAGGATATCTCTACAAAACAATGATTGAAGCAAAATCTTCTGCAAAGTATATTTATGAAAGTTCAAAAACAGTTGAAAGTACCTTGTCATACCCAAAAAACCCTTTTGGTAAACAACTAAAAACAACTGCGGAATTTATCAATTCAAATATAGAGAGTAAAGTGTATTATGCCTCTATGGGAGGTTTTGATACCCATGCAAACCAAGCCAATAGGCAAAGTAATTTATTGAAGATCTATAGTACAGCAATGGAGGTTTTTGTCAATGATTTAAAACAACACAATACGTTTAAAGATACGTTAATCCTTACTTTTTCTGAATTCGGAAGGAGGGTTCAGCAAAATGGAGCTGGTGGTACAGATCATGGAGCTGCAAATAATGTATTTATTATTGGTGAAGATTTAAAAACGAAAGGGTTTTATAATGATGCTCCAAACCTTTCAAAACTAGACAAAAATGGCGATTTAATACATACTGTAGATTTTAGATCAATTTATGCAACAGTTTTAGATAAATGGCTTCATGTTGATGATGTCTCCATTCTAAATAAGCCTTTTAGTAAGCTAGATTTTATCTAATTGCACTTCCTTGTACATTTTTATTTATTATTTCATTTTAATCTCTTAAGTATCCCTATTAAAATTAATTGATGAATAGTTGAAACTAACCATATTGTTTTTTATTTTTACCTATGGATTTGTTTTCTTCAGAAACTACTAAAAATATTCTCCCTTATGATGGGGAGACCAACTATCATGGAATACTATTAGATAAAAGTCAATGTAACTTCTATTACAAAACCTTTAGAGAGACAATTGATTTTGAGCCTGATGAAGCAATTATATTTGGTAAAAAAATAACAACCAAAAGAAAAGTTGCTTGGTATGGTGAATCAGCATTTGCTTACACCTATTCTAAAGTAACAAAGCAAGCAAAAATATTTACCAAAGAACTATTAGCGTTAAAAGCCATTGTAGAAAAAGCAAGTGGAGAAACCTACAATTCTTGTCTGTTAAATTTATACCATTCAGGAGAAGAGGGAATGGGATATCATTCCGATGGAGAGAAAATGTTGAAGAAAGAAGGAGCGATTGCTTCAGTATCTTTAGGTGCGCAACGTAAATTTTCTTTTAAACACAAGAAGAGCAAAGAAAGAATTGATCTTTTTTTAGAAAATGGCAGTTTATTGGTCATGAAAAAAGGAACCCAGACGAATTGGTTACACAGGTTGCCACCTACAAAAAAAGTAAACTCGCCAAGGATTAATTTAACTTTTAGAACGATAGA
>MDSY01010737.1_pt1 | contig 20591 bp, 19 predicted proteins | sample 811131 | NCBI WGS metagenome assembly MDSY01 (sample SAMN05326643, study PRJNA326480) | marine metagenome | isolation source: seawater | place: Atlantic Ocean: South West | collected 2010
TCGTCACGTCTGTTGTCAGGTTTGTCGTCACGTCTGTTGTCAGGTTTGTCGTCACGTCTGTTGTCAGGTTTGTCGTCACGTTTGTCGTCACGTTTGTCGTCACGTTTGTTATCGCGTTTGTCGTCGCGTTTGTTATCGCGTTTGTTATCGCGTTTGTCTTCGCGCCCTTCATTTCGAGTTTCCTTGGCGTTTTCATCGACAGTCTTCGAATTGTCCTCCTTTTTTCTGCGATCACGTCTTTCTCTCAAGCTATCTCCACTCTTACGTTCTGCATCTTTTGAGGCGCTTTTGTTTGAATTTTGATTTTCGGGCTTCTTTCTAACTGTGCGAATCTTCGCAGTGCCTTTGTCATCTGATTTCGGTGCAGCCTTGTTTGTGCTCGTTTGCCTTGCAGGCTTTTTTCTTGCAGGCGCTTCAGACTTTTTCGTTGTGTTGCCAATGGTTTTAGAAGAAGGGCGTAATGCTTGTTCATCTAATATTGAATAGACCAGGTCTTGCTTTTTCAGCTTATCCACACGTTTAACTTCTAGTTTAGAAGCTATCTCTCGGAGGTCGGCGACCTTTTTGCCGTTTAGTTCTATGATGTCGTACATCAGAATAATAAATTTTGTTAGGGAAATGGTGTCCGGTCAACCTTTTTACGTTGCCGCATAACACCCTGCATCCTTATTAGGATAGGTCAAATATACTACTTTAATGTAGAAAACAAACTATTTTTTCATTTCGACTACTTCTAAATTCTTGACTCCCGACGACGTAAGGTCGAACCTCATAATCGTTCTTACCATATGATTCCCGTACATGCCAGCAGCACCTGGGTTAAGGTGAAGCCCGCCAAATGAGGGGCAACCCTGAGCAATAAGTATGTGTGAATGTCCACAAATAAAGATGTCAGGTCTGTATGTAATCAGTTCCGACAGTATCGCTGGCGCAAATCTGGGAGGCCTTCCCCCAATATGCGTCATCCATACCCTTTGTCCCTCGATAGTGAATTTTAAGTCTTTGGGGAAGGTGATTCGGACATCTCCACCATCAATGTTTCCATGAACAGCGCGAAGTGGCGCGATTTTTGAAAGTTGATCCGTGACATGAATTTCTCCAATATCCCCCGCATGCCAAATTTCATCACATTCTTTCAAATGATTCATCACTCTTTCATCGAGATGACTATGAGTATCAGAAAGCAGACCTATTCTTTTCATACATTCGTGGCGTGAGGAAAAATTTATCTAAGATAGCTGTTTTTTCAGCTTTGCTGACGCTATTCATTGCTTTGAATCCTGTCCATATTCACGCACAAGTGTCACGTGGCGCTGAGCGGGCTTATGACAATGCGCTGGGTTCATATGGGTCATTTGATCTAGAAAACACAGTGCTTTATTTGGAGAAAGCGCTTAAAAAGTCACCGAATTTTCACAAAGCTTGGTTTCTTTTGGCCCAAACGTACAGAGATCTTAACCGTGATTCTCTTGCAATAATTGCGCTTAATCAAGGTCTGAGTATTAATGACCGTTCTTTTCAGAGGGGGTGGCTTGAACTTGCTGAACTTAATTGGACGCTTGGTAACTATAAAGCAGGAGTGACATCTATGGGTCATTTTAAAAACACCGATGTGTTCAGTAATATTCATGCAGACTCTGTGTTGTATCATCATTATCGTTGGGTGAACAATGGTCTTGAATTCTCAATTAAAGCTGTTTCTTCGCCCCTTACTGATGTTGATATTCGTCCACTAGAAGGGGGAGTAAACAGTGAGATGCAGGAGTATTACCCAACGATGACGCTGGATGGTAATCATTTGGTCTTTACGCGTATTGTACCCAGTTCTTTTGGAAACTTTGAGCAGGAAGAGTTTTATATAACTTCCAGAAATGCCTCAGATATTTGGTCTTTTGCGGAGCCATTACAAGGTATAAATACAGCATTCAACGAAGGAGCTCCCTCAATTTCAGGTGATGGGATGACAATCATATTTACTGCTTGCGCTAGTCCTCGGGATGGGTTTGGAGATAGACAAGGGAAGGGGAGTTGTGACTTGTTCGAGAGTGTCTATAACCCAAACACCAATACGTGGTCTTTGGGGAAGAATTTAGGTGCGCCAAACTCGAGTGCTTGGGAGAGTCAGCCGACTTTGTCCGCTGATGGAAACTTTTTGGTTTATGCCCGTGCCCGACATTCACGTCACCGTGGGAGTGATTTGTTCGGGGCAATGCGAGGAGAAGATGGGACATGGGGAAAGCCTTTCCTCTTGCCAGGGAAAATCAACACCCCTTTCGAAGAAGAGTCGCCCTTTTTACATCCAGATGGCAAAACATTGTACTTCAGCAGCAACGGTCATCCTGGACTCGGCGGACTGGATATTTTTGTGTCACGTAAAAGCGAAGACGGACTTTGGGGAGCGCCAGTCAATCTTGGGTACCCACTGAATACAAACCGCAACGAAAACAGTCTTCTCGTTGAACCAGGAGGTGAGAAAGCAATATTTGCGACAAACAGATCCACCCCCAATGGTGATTTAGATCTCTGGCAGTTTACGCTACCTCAGGATTCTCGTCCGACATCTGTGGGCGTTCTTTCTGGAATCGTATTGGACCAGTCTTCATTAAAACCCATTGAAGCAAACGTTGATCTTGTAAACGTAAAAACAGGCGAGTATGTCGCCTCAGTAACTTCAAAAGCGATGTCTGGTGATGCCAACGGCTTTGTTCTTCCGCTTCCAGAAAATGGACGCTACAGTTTTGAAGTGTCTCGCGAGGGTTACATGTTTAAAATTGATGATGTCTTTTCTATTGACACAGTAGAGAGAGACAGGCATATTGAAGTGATTCTTGAAAGAATCAAAACAGGCGCTTCAATTTCTATGAACACCGTTCGGTTTGAGAGTGGCAGTGCAGACCTTGCTGAAGGTTATCAAACCGACCTGTCACGTTTGGTGATTTGGCTTCGTTCAAATCCTACGTCTCACGTTCAAATTATAGGGCACACTGATAATATTGGCGCCACGTCCTCGAATAAAGTATTGAGTACGTCTCGCGCGTTATCTGTCATGAATTTCCTTGTGTCAAATTCCATTCACCCTGACCGACTTTCTTATTCTGGGGTTGGAAGTTTGGATCCTATAGCAACAAATGACACAGCAGAGGGGCGCTCACTAAATAGGAGGGTTGAGATCGTCGTTAAATAGACCAACGTAATGACACGTAAGCAGTCCGTGGCGGGGCAGGATTGTAGAACTTGCCATACACACCGTTCAGTTGAGGCCAGTCGCTGTAGTCACTGTTTAAAAGATTGTTTGCGCCCACCTCAACAACAATGTTTTTCGGCAGTTTTAAAACGACAGATGCATTCATCACCATGTAGCTGTCCATCACACTTGTTCCATCGTTGTTTAAGGGTGTTTCACCAATATATCGTGAATCTAAATTAATGGATCCCCACTTATGTTGAGACCAGATCTGCAAGCCTCCCGATGATTTTGGTGAGCCTGGAAGCGCATTTCCAGCAAACGGTGTTTCATCACCGAATGAATGAAGTGAAAGGGCTCCATAAGCCCTTAATTTAAGGTGTTCTAAAAGATTGTAATTGAGCTCAAACTCGATTCCATTCATCTCCAAACCGCCTTCTACATTTTCAAATGCCACAGCATCATTGTCTTGCACAATCTGCATGATTGCAGAATTTACAGTTTGGTGATAAAAGGTGAGTCTCACATGTAGATCTTTTGACAGTTGAGCTCGAATGCCAGTTTCTGCACCGAAAGCCGACTCGCTCTCTAAATCTGCAATTTGTCCGTCCTCTGGATTGACGAGCTCAAACGCAGTAGGGTCACTGAATCCAGTACTTGCCTGTGCGAATAATGAATATCCAGGTTTCAATTCCCAACTTGCACCTATTCTAGGTAGGAAGGTGTAGTGTGATTTGTCATTTAAATAAGGTGTAGGCTCATCGATGTCTGAATAAAGAGAGCCATTTGTGTTTCTTGTTCTGTTGCTGAATGACATTTGGGTTTCAACACGCAAATTATCACCTACAGTTGCAACCCAACTTGTACTTACAAAATTTTGTTGCGCCTTCATTGTTAGGTCATAACGCATAGGTATCATCACAGCAAGGGGAGAGGGCGCTTCATCCCATTCTGTGATTTGTACAGCGTCATTTAACTGCATTATCGTTGCTTCAAAATCAAGACTCCATGTGTCATTTTGAAATACATTTTTACTTCCCGAGGCAAGCAAACTGTATCCATTTCCCGACTCCTCTTTGTACCCACTATAAAAAGGGGATGTGCCGTATGGATTGGCTTTCGTGGTGTTTCGGCCTAAAACAGAAGCCGATAAATCCCACCCGTTAGATGTTTTACGTTCATACTTATATCCGACCATGTCTCGAACACGATCCACGTGAGCGTTGTAGTCTATTCCAGGAGATGCTGTAGGTAGCGTGTCTACTTGGCTTTGTTTAATCGCGCCTGGCAAAGCCCAGCTTCCATCATAATGACAGGCCAGTACAGTATGTATACCTCCTGATTTGTCATAGAATGATCCGCTCAGATTGAATTGCTGTTTGCGGTTCCATTCCCAATCTCTGTAACCAGGATTATCCGTGAGAACCATTGAAACATTTAATGCGCCACGTTCAAATCCCTGACTGACTCCTGCGGAAAATCGACTGTTAATGCCTGCAAAACTCAATCCCTCTTTATTTTCATATCCATCTCCACCCGTGCTACCCACCTGCAGATGTGCCCATGCACCCATGCCGGTTTTTAGATTTTTACGGCTGAAAATTTGAAGCGCACCTCCATAAGCACCGCCATATGAAGCGGCTGACGGTCCTGTTTCGAAATTCACGGATTGAATGATGTCGGGGTCAATAAGCTCTAGTGGAGAATTTCCATCCGCTTCTGTTAAAACGAATCCATCTGAAAACAGCATCGTATTCCGAACAGAGTAGGGGGATCGCAATGAGGATCCGCGAACACTTAGCCTACGTGACCCTCCATCTCCTCGTGTTTCCATCTTTACACTGGGAATGGAGTTTAGCGCTTGACTTAGATCAGAACTTGCAAAACCATGGAGTCTTAATGAATCAATTTCATGAAACACACCTGTCACAAGCTGCGCTGGTGTGTCAAGCCTGTATGCCTTGACTTCCGCAGGAGATATAAGGGTTTGTGCAGAAATAGATACAATGAAAAATGAAGCAAAAACAGTGAAGTAAACCTTCATTCTTAATTCAAATTAAATGTACGCGTGATTACCTGTGAGTTATTCTGCATAAATAGGTAGTATGAACCTCGCGCCAGATCTGTCACATTTAATTGAGATGCAAGTGAATTGATCGGTCCCGTCACCGCTGTGCGTCCACTGTAATCAATTAATTGATAGGTCCCGCCGATTAAGGATTCCGAAACTTGTATGGTCACAACATCAGAAGCAGGATTTGGATATATAAGCGCATCAACATGGTCAGATTCAATGGTGCCGATTCCCTCAATCACACCTGGGCGAAATTCCTTGATGATATTTGGTCCAAACCCTGGGTAAGACGGTCCGTTTAGCGCCATGTAAACAGCTCCAGAATATGGATTGACACATATGTCACGAACCCTTTGGTTGAATTCAGAGAAGTATTGGTCTTCTGATTCAACGCTCATTCCATCCTCGCTGAGGTGTAGAATACTCAATCTTTTGTTAGGGTCATTAAAACCTCCCATTACAGATAGCAGTATGGAGTTATTCCAAGCTGGGATCGCTGGGTGGTTGTAGTATTCTATACCGTTAACGGCGATACAAGGTGCCCAAGATCTTAGAGGCTCTCTCACATTAAACTCTTCACAAAAGGCATTCTCCGCTGCACCACCGCAAGCGCCTTCAACCTCTGGCCATCCATAATTCCTGCCAGCCTCAATGATATTAAATTCATCCCAGTTGCTCTGCCCGTGCTCTGAGCTGTAGATCGTACCATCAGGTCCCAAGCATAGTCCTTGACTGTTTCTGTGCCCCCAGCTATAGACATAGCTGCCCATCCAAGGATTGTCGGAAGGTACAGATCCATCGAGATTCAATCTGAGCATCTTGCCGTTGTTTGAATTCAGATTCTGAGATGAAGCTCCACCATCTCCTGTGTCTCCAGTCGTCATAAGTAGCGTGTTGTCCGGTAAAACCAACAGTCTAGATCCATTGTGAATCCCACCACCGTCAACGGTTAAAAGCACTTCTTCGTTAACCAAAGCAACACCATTCCAATCAAAAACACTTAATTTCTCAATGGCATTCGATCCGCTTGTTCCTGAATTGTAAACGAGATATACTTTAGGGGTGTTGTCCCAATCCGGATGCATTGCCATTCCTAATAGTCCTGCCTCAGATCCATTTCCTCCGTAAACGTTTAAGTCGAGAACATTTGTGTAAGATCCTGTTTCAGGGTCTATTCTCACGACATCTCCCGGTCTTGTTGTGGCCCAAATCATATCGTCAGGCCCCCACAAGATTTCCCATGGCACTTGTAGGCCCGTCACCAAATTGTATTCAGTAAGTATAGTTCCTTCAATATCCCATGTGTCTTGAGCAGTTGACTGATTAGACAATGAGGCGCTAGCAAAGAGAGCGATGCAAACAAAGAGTTTGCGAAATGTGTACGTATTAATCATAAAAATAAAGGTCTGTGAGCGTTTCAATTCACCTGCAATTTACATGACTTTTGGTATAAAACAGGTAGGTATTAACTTTTGTTAATCAATCTTTCCGACACTTAAATTCTTGTGAAAAGTTGATGGCCATGGGTGATGAGTTCTCAGTTCCAATGACAATGTTCCCTTCAATCTAGGGCTTCGGGGTTAAAAGCAAACAGTTGTGCAGGTTTGTGAAGAACACCTTTCTGTTTTTCATCTAAAGGGACGATATGATCCATACGCTTGATGTTTTTTCTAAAATTGCGCTTGTCCAATTTTTTATCTAAAACAAGCTCGTGCAAGTGTTGCAGTTGGCTTAATGTGAATTTTTTAGGAAGCAGTTTGAATCCAATGTGATGAGGTTCTAATTGTTCTTTCAAAGTTTGAAGCGCAAAGTCAAGTATGAGATTGTGATCGAATGCCAATTCAGGGACTTCGTCAAGGTTCATCCACTGTGTTTTTCCTGCAAAAGAAGATGGCGATGGTGTGTAATCATTGAGCGATACAAGCGCGTAGTAGGCAATGGTTATGACTCTTTTGTTGGGGAATTCCCGAAAGGTTTTAAGCCATTCTTGATCTTTGTCGCCCCGAACTCTATTGGGATCTCCGAAGCTGTGGAATTGTTTTAGAAAAATGTTTTCTATGCTGGTAAGCTCAAGCATCACTCTTGCTGCACAATTATTCAGGGTTTCCTCGGATTGAACCAAATCTCCAGGCAACGCCATTTGGATATGCTTTTCTCTTAACGCGCCTCCGTCTTGCGTTTTTTGTTCTATTAGAAGAACTTTTAAAACAGCACCATCATATCCAAATACAACACAATCTACACTGACGTCCAAATGATTTGTTATCCCCATAGTCGAAATATACACGAGAAAGTGTCATTGTTACACTAATATGTGTTTTGTTGTTATCAAAGTTGAAAGTTGTTGTTAATTTGCAGATTGAATTATGATGATTATAAGATGAAGAAAATCGCAGTACTTACATCAGGAGGTGACTCGCCGGGAATGAATGCAGCAATCCGTGCTGTAGTTCGGTCTGCTGTTTTCCACGATATTGAAGTCATTGGGGTGTTTCAGGGATATCAAGGCTTAGTCGATGGAGACTTCAAGAGGCTCAATGTCCGCTCGGTGGCAAAGATTCTTGGAAGAGGAGGCACCATTCTTAAATCAGCAAGATGTGAGGCCTTTCTAACGGTCGAAGGAAGAGCAAAAGCTTATGATAACCTTCAGAAAAACAAAATTGATGGTCTGGTAGTAATTGGTGGCAATGGCACTTTCACAGGTGCATTGAAATTCTATAATGAGTTTAAATTCCCAATTATAGGATTGCCTGGTACGATTGACAATGATTTAGACGGAACGGACTATACGATTGGTTTTGACACAGCGACCAACAATGTCGTTGACGCAGTTGATAAAATCAGAGACACAGCGGACAGTCACAACCGTCTTTTCTTCGTCGAAGTAATGGGGCGTCATAATGGCTTTATTGCTCTAAGTACTGGAATTGCCACTGGTGCAATCGCTGTGATGACTCCTGAAACAGGAATCACTGTGGATGGGTTGGTTCAAGTTTTGGCCGAAGGCCAAAAAAGTAACAAAACAAGCTCTATCGTTATCGTTGCAGAAGGCAATCCATCTGGAGGTGCGTATAAGTTAGCTCAAGAAGTCATGCAGCGAACAGATGAATACGACATTAGAATCACAGTGCTCGGACATTTACAACGCGGTGGGAGTCCATCTTGCTCAGACAGAGTACTCGCTTCACGTTTGGGTGTTGAAGCAGTAGAGTCACTCCTGACAGGAGCTGTAAACGGCATGGTGGGAGTCGTAAATGACAGTTTGGTTCATACTCCTTTTGAAAAAGCAATCACAAATAAAATTGACACATTAAAGGACGAAGTCAGAATAGCTCGGATTCTGTCTATTTAAACTTGTCTTCGTCAATCTCTTTTAAACTAAAATGAAACAGTCGTAATGTCAAAAAAACAAATAGCAATTAATGGTTTCGGTAGGATAGGTCGTCTTGTGTTTAGAATCATACAAGAGCGTGATGATATGGAAGTTGTCAGTATTAATGATTTAACAGATGTTGACACGTTGGCTCACCTGTTAAAGTATGACAGTGCTCAAGGTAGATTTGATGGAGAGATAGCTGTCGCTGGAGGGGATATTGTTGTGAACGGCACTCTTGTTAAGGTTATGAGTGAACGTAACCCTGCGGACTTGCCGTGGGGTTCAATGAATATTGATGTGGTGGTTGAGTCCACCGGTGTGTTTAGAAGCTACGACTCGGCGTATTCTCACATCGAGGCAGGCGCAAAAAAGGTGATTATTTCAGCGCCTGGTTCAGGTGATTTAAAGACGGTCGTCATGGGCGTGAACGAAGATATCTTAGATGGTTCAGAACAAATTGTCAGTAACGCTTCTTGCACGACGAATTGTCTTGCCCCTATGGTGAAAGTGTTAAATGATGAATTTGGTTTAGAAAGTGGTTTCATTACAACCATTCATGCCTATACATCCGATCAAATGCTCCAAGATGCCCCTCACTCTGACCTTAGAAGGTCACGTGCTGCTGGTGTGAGTATGATTCCAACTTCAACAGGTGCTGCCGCTGCAGTCGGTCTTGTTCTGCCCGAATTGAAAGGAAAATTAGACGGACTTGCAATTCGCGTTCCGACACTCACAGGTTCAATTACAGACCTCACCGCTGAATTGAGTCAGAATGTCACTGTGGAAGACGTAAATGCAGTCATGAGAAAAGCGGCAGAAGGTCCATTGAAAGGGGTGATGCAATATTGTGAGGACCCTATTGTCAGTGCTGACATAGTTGGAGATGCACATAGTTGTATCTTTGATTCTGGACTTACAAAAGTTTCAAAAAAAAACGTGAAAATATTTGGCTGGTATGACAACGAATTTGGTTATGCAAGTAGAGTTGTCGATCTAGCAGATCGACTTTAATTATGCACCCATGATTATTTTAATAGCAGATAGCGGTTCTACAAAAAGTGATTGGCTCGCCATAGATGAAGAAGGGAATGAGCTAAGGCAGTTCAGCACAATGGGCTTCAACCCTTATTTTCATACATCGGAGATCGTTGAGTCAGAGCTCAATAAAAATGAGGATATGCGCAGTTTGGCACCCAACGTATCGCGTGTGTTTTTCTATGGCGCAGGGTCGAGTTCGAAAGAGATGTGCGCTATCATTGAAAAGGGTTTGCAAAATGTAATGCCACTCGCAGAAATAACTGTAGGGCACGATCTTGAAGGCGCAGCGTTTTCAACTTGGTCTGGAACTTCTGCGATTACTTGTATCTTAGGAACTGGCTCAAACTCTTGTTATTTTGATGGCAATGATGTCTTCGAAGAGGTCCCGTCTCTTGCGTATATCTTGGGCGATGAGGGAAGTGGGAGCTGGTTCGGGAAACGTTTGTTGCAAGCTTACTTTTACAAGCAACTTCCAAAAGAAATTCACGATGATTTCGTTGCTGTATTTAATCTCTCTGTGACAGATGTCACGAGAAAGACGTATACTGAACCGAATCCAAATGTCTTCCTCGCGAGCTTCATGAAATTTATTGCGAAGCATAAAGACTCAGATGTAGTAAAAGGTTGGTTACAGGACGGTTTTGGTGCATTTTTAGACGCACATGTGGCATGTTATAAGAATTATAAGGATGTCCCCGTTCATTTTATAGGCAGTGTGGCATATCACTTCCAAGATCAGTTGGTGATAGCATGTGAAGCAAGAGGGATTCAAGTGGGGAATCTTATTAAAAAACCCATCGTGGGACTCGCCAAATATCATCTTGAGTGTATCCTGAAATGAAAATTTCAGGATGTTTATTTGATTTAGATGGTGTTATTGTTGATACGGCTAACCATCATTATGTCGCCTGGAAATCTCTAGCAGACGAGTTGGCGATACCATTTACAGAAGTAGAAAACGAATCCTTAAAAGGACTTTCACGCTTAGATAGTTTGGAGTGTATTTTAAGGTTAGGAAATTTGGAGGTAAGTTCAAATAAAAAGATTGAACTTATGGAGAAGAAAAACCAATTGTATCTTCAAATAGTTGATGCGATTGGTCCAGATGACATTCTGCCAGGGGTGAAAGAATTGATGTTAGAATTGAGAAACAAGGGGATAGGTATCTGTTTGGGTTCATCAAGTAAAAATGCGATTTCAATATTGAAACGTATTGGTATTTTCGACTTGTTTGATGGGATTGTAGATGGGCGTAATTTGACTTTGTCGAAGCCTGATCCTGAAGTGTTTATTAAAGGTTCTAAAATACTTGGTCTAACTCCTTCGGAGTGTATTGTATTTGAAGATGCGGAGTCAGGTATAGAAGCTGCGCTTAGTGGTGGGTTTTTTGCCCTAGGAATAGGTGCAGAGGGTTCACTTAAACGAGCGCATGCAAACGTGCAAGATTTGTCCGATGTGACGCTTGAAAAACTCCAAGTTCTAGTGGATTCACATGAATCAAACTGAAAGAATAAATCTACTATTTGTTTTAATCTGCCCAGGTACTGTTTGCTGAACCCGGACTCCCGCCCATAGCATTTGAGGGCATCCATGAGCTTGGCAAGACGTTGTCGAAGTTAATGCCACGCCATTCTAATGAGGGCCCTCCACCATCAGGTTCAGTAGGCCAGTCTCCATAGTCGCTATAGCTCACTTGGTCGGATTCCGAACCATCAGATCTCAAAAGCCTGATGGTTTCTCCGCTGTTGTGCAAGCCTGAACTTCCTGAAAAAGGGATGATTACTGTAAATGGGGGGATTACTTGAGAAAACGAAGCGGTGTCATTCGCAAAGACAATGTATTCGCCTGCATTGAGCCATGTGTTTGTTGGTACAAGTGCATTTACCGCATCTGCCAATCGCCATAAACTCAGGTTTATGCCAAAAGGATGTGGATTGTACAATTCAACAAATTCCCATTCGGTATCTGTCCCTTGCTGCGTTGATGGATTGTAGTGTATTTCAGATATTGATGGTTCATATGCGGGAAAGCCATCACAACTCATGCCATATGTGGATAACAATTCTAACAGATCTTCTCCATCAACGAGGCCATTTCCATTAATGTCATTGGGACATTGAGAATATGTACATTGGCAGAATAACTGGCATAAAAAGATGATTGCGAATGACTTTAATGCGTGATGCTTCATTTGTTTTTTAGGCAAAGAAGCAAATGATTTTACGCAGTTTTTCTGAAGATTTTATTCGTGTTTACTTAGATTTTATAATTGGCATAAAATCGAGCCCGACAGGACAGTGATCGGACCCCATCACATCATTTAATATGAACGTTTCCGATATTTCAGAGACAATTCTATCGCTAGCCAGCATATAATCTAAACGCCAACCTACATTTTTTTCTCTCGCTCCACCACGATAGCTCCACCAACTATATTTCGTGATGTCTGGGTTGTTGTTGCGCCACGTGTCAGTAAACCCTGCCTGTATATGACAGGTCATTCCATCGATTTCCTTTTGTGTGTAACCAGGTGTTTTGTTGAAGTTGGGGGCAGGTCTTGCCAGGTCGATAGGTTGATGTGCAACGTTGAGGTCTCCACAACAAATGACTGGCTTGTCAGCGTCTAGTTTTTTCAAGAAATCTCTAAAGGCAAGGTCCCATGTTTCTCTAAAGGGGAGTCTCTTCAAACCTGATGAAGAATTGGGTGTGTAAACTGTAACGAAGTGGAAGTCTTCAAATTCTGCATGAAGCACTCGCCCTTCAGTATCAAGCTCAGGTATGCCTATTCCTGCTTGGACCTTCAAGGGTTTGATGCGTGTGATGATTGCAGTTCCAGAATACCCTTTCTTAATTGCAGATGAACTAAATACTTCGTATCCTTCTAGCGATGGAAGCCCGAAGAGTGCCTCCCGAACTTGATCATCTTGCGCTTTTGTTTCTTGTAAGCCCATAACATCAACATTTAAATGTGTCATGATGCTGTCAAAATCCTTCTTTACAATGGCTCTGATGCCATTTACATTCCAGCTTATTAATTTCATACAGGGGGTAAATAATTTGGCTTTTTTCGCCAGATTCTAATTTGCGTCAAAAGCGCTTCAATGGTTCCGTGCTCTAGGATAATATCTCCTATTTGATATAGGTGGTTGAGGTATTCTTCTGAATTTGAAAATTCCTTAGAGGCTTCAAGATTGAGGAATTGAGGGCCGTCAGGACATGGGTGAATCCTAAAAAGAGAATATGCTTTTTCTTCGGTAGAGTATGCTGTAACCATCATGCCTCCCAAATCATGCCCCAACTCTATGGGGGCTGGGGATCGCATAAAGTACGCATTCCATGGCCCCATATATCCCATGCTGAAGTAAGGGTATAACCATGTCTTGTGGGGGATATTTTCGTTTTCTAAAGCGTGGGATAGCTTTTGCGTCGCCGACCGCACGTCATGTCCAATCGTGTTGTTGGGGTCAAATTTATCAATGTTTGCCCAACGTTTTGCTGGGGTATAATACTCCATATTTCCTAGCCGCAATTTGTAGTCGAATGAAGAGTCTTTATCTAGTATATAGCCAGGGTAGAACCACTTTATGTTAGATGCCAAACCAAACTCTATTTCTTTGAGCATCGTTAACTTCCCCAAACTCCATTCAGCGTATTGTTCATCATATAGCCCCAGCAAACTCGCCATACTAATACCGCCTAAATCAAAATAACTTACGGCAATTAATTTGTCGCCGTCGTATATGCAGACTTCTCGTGTATCAAAGACTGTGCTTTGAAAGCCAGCATTTAAATACTCTTTAAGTGTTCCGTGAATAAACCCTTTGAACCTGTGTTTGTGTGCGGAGTATAGCGCCTCTTTTTCGTTGTTAGTACTAGCTATTCCGTAGCATATTTTAAATTTACTTTCTGCTTTACGGAGCAATTTTCGTTGTCCTTTTCTGAAACCAAACTTCTCTAAATTTAAGCGGATATTAACGACAGAATAAAGCTCATTGTCAAGACACAGCAAATCCATTTTATAGAGCATCACAGCACCTCTAAACCACCCAGAAGCAAGATACTGGTCGTACCTTACTCTTGAGAGTTGTCTCGGGAAATGTGTTTGAACGAGCATATAATGTTACTTCCTATTATGGGTTACAACCATTTTCTTACGAGTCTAGAGAAAGTTAAACCTCGACCTTTAAAGGGTGGGAAGGTAAGAGGTAGTGCCCCAAAACGAGATGTTTGGACTACAAAACTCCTGAGATTTGAGAATGCATCAAAGCTGTATTTGCCCGATGAACGCCCAATACCACTGGTTTGAATCCCACCGAAAGGCAATTCGGGATTGGCAACTTGGATGACAACTTCGTTGATAGCAGTGCTGCCAGCCTTTGTGTTGCCAATGAACCAATCTGTGTGTGTCTTTTTTGAACTGAATATGTAAAGCGCAAGCGGATGTGGATTTTTTGCAATAATCTCGATCACCTCTTCCTTTTTCGTCCACGACATGACTGGGAGCACAGGCCCAAAAATTTCTTCCTGCATGATGGACATGTCATTGGTGCAGTTTGTCAAAATGCAAGGTGAAATCCTCCTTTTTTCTACGCCAAGCTCAAGAACGCCCCCAGGAACATGTAGTTTCGCCCCCTTTTTAACGGCGTCATTGATCAGGTTTAATATTCTTTCGAAGTGATGTTGATTGACAATTTTACCAAGGTCTTCACTTTCTATGGGATGTTCTCCGAACATGTCGATAATCCTTTGTTCAATCTTGCTTACCAACGCATTTTCCACACTTTTTTCTACAAGCATGTGGTCCGGTGCGATACAGACTTGACCGGAATTGATGAATTTCCCCCATGCGATCTTCATGGCAGCATTCTTCATGTTTGCTGTTTTATCTACAATTACAGGGCTTTTGCCTCCCAATTCTAATGTCACTGAACAAAGTTGTTTCGTTGCTGCCTCCATGACTTTTCTACCTATCCCTGTTCCTCCTGTAAAGCAGATGTGATTGCATGGCGATGCTGTAAGGCTTGCAGCTACTTCAGGCCCACCAAGTACAACTTTGGCAATGTCTTCAGTGAATGCTGAGTTGATCAACTTCTTGAGGGCATCTGAAGAATGCGGCGTATGCTCAGATGGCTTGACAACGACGCTATTTCCTGCTGCGAGAGCACCTACAAGAGGACGTAAAGTAAGCATGACGGGAAAGTTCCAGGGAGAGATAATGAGCACTTTGCCTTTGGGCTCAGCCAACACAAAATGTCGTGTTCCAATCATAGACAGGGGAGTAGGGACAACCCTTTTACCCATCCACGAGCTAAGGTTTTTTAAAGCGTATTGTATCTCTTTTTTTATCGGATAAATCTCATGTAGAAGTGCTTCTGCCTCAGGTTTTGCGAGGTCAGCATAGAGTGCATCTAGAATTTCTTGCTCGTGTTTCTCCACGGCAGACCACAACGCTTTTAAACGCGTTTTTCTATCTTTTAGACTTCCGGGGATCATTGGTTAATGATTATTTGTTCTCGAGCAATTCCTTTAAGCCACCTACTGAGCTCATCAGTCCGGATGCTTCATACGGCATAAATACAGTTTTCTGTCCAGCCCCTCCCTCACGAAGAATCTGTTCTAATGTGTCAATATATTTGATTGAGATAAGATATTGCGCTGGATCAGCTTTCGTTTTAAGCACAGCTTCCCCAATTTTCTGAATGGCTTGTGCTTCTGCTTCTGCAACTTTAATACGGGCTGTTGCTTCACCTTCGGCATAAAGTATTTTTGCTTGTTTGCTTCCCTCTGCTTTGTTAATTGCGGCTTCTTTTTCTCCCTCAGCATTCAGTACTATCGCCTTTTTTGTTCCCTCTGCCTCGATGATTTGCGCTCTTCGATTTCTCTCAGCTCTCATCTGCTTCTCCATCGCTTCTTTAATGTCTTGAGGTGGGTTAATGTCCTGAAGCTCTACGCGGTTCACTTTGACGCCCCACTTGTTTGTTGCATCATCTAGGATGATTCTAAGCTTATTGTTAATTGTGTCACGAGAAGCAAGACAATCATCCAGTTCAAGTTCTCCAATCACATTTCTTAATGTGGTTTGTGTGAGCTTTTCAATCGCATTTGGCAGATTGTTTATTTCATACACAGATTTGACTGGATCAACGATTTGGAAGTAAATCAGGGCGTTAATTTCTGTGACAACATTGTCTTTTGTAATTACACTTTGTTTCGGAAAGTCAAAGACCGTTTCTCTCAAATCAATTCGTTCTCGGCTTTTATAGGTTACATATCTTCTCCCTTGTCCATCTTCAACAGCATATCGCCATTGAACTGTTCGGGGCTTGTCAATGATGGGGATAATTACATTTATTCCCGCTTGAAGCGTACTGCTGTATTTGCCAAGTCGTTCAATAATCATTGACTCACTTTGTTTGACGATTCTGATGCCTTTGATGACAATAAGCGCGGCAAAAACGAGAATAAAAGTTGAAATAATACTTGTGATTTCCATGTTGTTGTTGTTGTTATTATAGTTTATTGACTAATAGAACCGTGCTGTTGACAGCCACGATCTTGACGATGTCGCCTTTGGTAAGGCGCGTTTCTTTTGTTTCTTGTTTTGCTTTCCAATCGTCTCCATCTATAGAACATCTTCCGAATCCACTTTTTGAATTGAAATCAGCTGTTACAATTGCGGTCTTTCCAATCAAAGCATCTACACCTGTTTTTAAGCCTTCTCCATTAAACAAATGTTTCATTGCAAATGGGCGAAGGAAAATGAAGGCCAAGATTGTCGTGACAGAAGCGGCGATGGTTTGGCCTTCCCATGCCAACCCAAACAAATCTCCAACCATGCCTCCAAGAGCACCTGCAGCAAGGCATCCAAGTATCATTCCAGGTATGAAAATCTCTCCGATTAAGAGAATGAGGGCGGCAATAGCCCAAAGATGCCAGGGGTCATATATCATGTGATGAAGTTAAGTAGTTTTAGACCAAAGCGCGTGTAGTTTTTCAACTTGGGGTAAAATTCGATCTTTATCGTTGTTATAGATAACGTAGTCAGAAAGTTCCAAGCGTTTTTGCTCAGACAGTTGGGCATTGAACTTGCCCATAATAATTTGTCTTGCGGATTGATCCCCAGCGCCGTCACGCTTAAGGACTCTGTTGATTCTTTCTCCTTCATCAGTTGATATCGTAATTACAACGTCACATCCCTTGTCGCTGCCACTTTCAAACAGTATCGCCGACTCTCTCAACACATAAGGGGTCGTTCTCGGCAATGCCATAAGCCAAACTTCAAACGCGTCCTTGACAGCAGGGTGTACAAGTTTGTTGAGGAATTCTATTCCACCCGCTTCGTTAAACGCCAATTTGCCCAATTCTTTTCTGTTAAGATCAACTGTTTCTCCTTCCTGATTTTTAACAGAGACAACTTCGCCAAATCGGTCGATTATCTCATTCCTGACGGTAGCGTTGTTTAAATAAATCTGATGCGCAGCTTTGTCAGCATCAAATCTAGGAACACCAAGTGCCTGGAAAACCCTTGCCACAGTTGATTTACCGGAGCCTATTCCGCCTGTAATCCCTGCAATGAAGATATCTTTTTTATAATCCTTGACACTCATAATGTAAAGGAAAGAAAACCTTACGACCTTTGCACCATATAAATTGAAATAATACACATGGCCCATCTCGTATCCCCATCACTTCTTGCTGCCGATTTCGCCAATCTTCAGCGCGACATAGAATTCGTAAATTCAAGCGATGCGGATTGGTTTCATATTGATGTTATGGATGGCGTTTTCGTGCCGAATATTAGTTTCGGAATGCCAGTTATTAAAGCGATTGCGAAGCATGCTGACAAACCCCTAGATGTTCATCTGATGATTGTAGACCCAGATCGATATCTGGAGGATTTCGCAAATTTAGGCGCAGATATTTTGACGGTACATATTGAAGCTTGCGACCACCTCCACAGAACGCTAGCGGCTATTCGGGCGCTGGGGATGAAAGCTGGTGTTGCGCTCAACCCGCATACACCTGTTGAGTCTTTAAGTGAGCTGTTACACGATTTCGACCTTGTGTGTCTAATGAGTGTGAACCCAGGCTTTGGAGGTCAATCATTTATTGAACGTACCTATGAAAAAGTACGTAAACTCAGGAAAATGGGTGATGATGCGGGCGCAAAATTCCACATTGAAATTGATGGGGGAGTGACGACCTCAAACGCATCAGCCCTTGTAGAAGCCGGTGCCGATGTTCTCGTTGCGGGCTCAGCTATTTTCAGGGCTGAAAACCCCGGTGATGCAACGTCAGCAATCAAGAACGCTTAATCTCAAAAGCGCTCAACAGCTTTCTCCAAATAGTGCCAATAGGAATAACAAATCGTTGATATCTGTAGATCCATTGGCATTAAAATCTATGGTGCAATTCGAGAGGCAACCATAATCGGAAATTAACACCAATATATCGGTGCTGCCAATCACACCATCCCCATCGAAATCGCCCGTAAATTCATTTGTGATGTGGAATGAACTTGCACAAAGCATTGTGCCCTCATGCGAAACTGTGTATTTGTAAAACCCGGGGGTTGTAAGCGTCATTTCTATTGACTCAGAGAGGAGTATTTCATACGGTTGTGTTTGGTTTATGCCCAATTGTTGTGGGGCGGTTTCTTGATAAGACCAAACAATTTCTGCGCCCTCCCAAAAGGGTGTGGCCGAAACGGTTATTGTTTCTGGGCCACAAAGCACCGTGTCGGGGACATGAGGACATGCAGAATACCCTTCTGTGTAGAACCTTCTGGGTTCGGTGTTATTTCCAATGTCTAAATCGTAATATTTGTCTGTAATCCCACTTGGCCATTTAATTGCCAGGGAATCAACAAATGAAGTTTCGCCAAGACCAAAATGCTCGTACAACCCTTCTTGTCCAAGATAATTCTCACCGCAATGTGTGCTTTTTGATTGTGTAATACCTCCTGCCGAGACTTCGATCCAAGATCCGACTCCCATTGTGTTTGAGAGCTGACCTTTGAGCCCGATTTGGGTATAATTTGCGGGTTCATCATTAAACCCGGCATTCATCCAAATTCTTGCCTTGTGGTTGCCGATGTTGTGGACGACAAAATCGACCCATCCATTTCTGTCAAAATCGCCACTGGCTAAGGTATGGGAGTTCAGCAGATCGGTGTTATACACATCTGTGCTGAAGAGATTAAAACCCAAGGGTAAACTTGTTTCAGTATTTTCATAAAGAAAATTTTCCTGATAAGGATTTGCTGGATCGTGTTCAGCAATAAAAAGATCTTGATCGGTGTCATTGTCGATATCCATCCAAACAGCACCCCAACAAAATTCAATTAGATTCAATCCCAGTAGTTCAGATTCTTCTATGTACACGCCTGATTGAGTGCCGCGAAACAGCTTGCTTCCTTCAGGATTCTCCCCTATGCCTGAATCAGATATATAGATGTCCGTTATTCCATCTGAATTAAAATCTCCCAATGAAGCTGACATTGCATCCATCGAAATGTCTAATCCCACTTGAGTTGCGATATCCTCAAATTGGCCATTTTGTAAATTGTGAAACAATGTGTTTGCACCTTGTTTATCGTTAATGATAAATAAATCTTGAAAACCATCCCTGTCCCAGTCATACCAGACTGATTGAAAGGAAGCTCTCGTGTAAACATCTGTGAATGAGAGTGTTGTTACATTGGTAAAATGAAAGTCACCATCGTTTCTCATTAACACATTTCTGTATTCGGGACTCATGTTCTCAGGATTTTCATAATATCTACATATATAAAGATCAAGATCTCCATCGTTGTCATAATCACCCCAAGAACTTCCTTCGGTCACGATGTTGACCTGCGGTATGTTCGTCATGTAAGTCACATTGATAAAAGAGGTGTTATGGATGTTCTCAATGATTTCTATCCTGCCTTCTGCATCGGAGTAGTAAAAGTCCAAATCTCCATCATCATCTATGTCTAGCCACATGATTGACTTTGATTCTGTTTGCTGAATAATAGGTAAATGAATCGTTGTAAATCCATTTCCTTGATTGTTCAAGAACGTTCTTAATCCGCCAGATGAATTGCCGAATGTCAAATCATCCCATCCATCCATATTCCAATCGACAGTGGAAACCCCTGAACCATAAAGCCCATCCCAACTATGCTGAATGATTCCCCACATGGGCGCGCTGTTTGTAAATGTTTGCGCTTGTAAACAGAGAGGTAATAAAGAAATAAGAAGAAAATAGAACCTCATGGCGAATGTTTTATGGTTCTACGGCAGCTGTTATGTCGGCTTCTAAGAGAGATGTGCACATGGGCTCCAAATTGCTGAAAGCGCCATTTTTGACAATACATCTCCCTTTGTAATGAATGATCATCGCACATTGCTCGGCCTGAAGGGGCTCATGTCCGCAACTTGACACCAAGCATTCGATCACGTGGTCAAACGTATTGTGGTCGTCGTTGTAAACGACAAGTTTCCAACCTTCATCAATATTTACCTCCACCAAGACTTCTTCTTCAGTCTCAACTGAGAAGTTTGTTCCTTGGGTTATATTAATCTTGTGCTTCATTTACTGTTGCAAAGATAAGGTGTGATAATCAATGCTATTGGCAGACGGTCTCAATGTATTTTTGCACCATGTCAGAAAACAAAAGTAGACACTTTATTCAGCAAATGATTGATGCTGATCTAGCTGCTGGTAAAAATGGGGGCGTTGTTCATACGCGTTTCCCCCCAGAGCCTAATGGTTATCTCCATATTGGACATGCAAAAGCCATTTGTATTAGTTTCGGATTGGCGAAAGAATATGGCGGAGTGACGAATCTTAGATTTGACGATACAAATCCCATAAAGGAAGAGGTTGAATACGTGGATGCAATACGGGAAGATTTAAAATGGTTGGGATTTGAA
>MDSY01098394.1_pt1 | contig 20591 bp, 20 predicted proteins | sample 811131 | NCBI WGS metagenome assembly MDSY01 (sample SAMN05326643, study PRJNA326480) | marine metagenome | isolation source: seawater | place: Atlantic Ocean: South West | collected 2010
TCTCCTATAGTTGCTAGATTAGCAAAAGATTTAGGTGCTTTAACGATAGCAGTCGTAACTAAGCCATTTCGTTTTGAAGGGCCTGTTAGAACAAGACAAGCCGAAGAAGGTATCGAAAACTTAAAACAGCATGTTGATGCCTTAATTACGATTCCAAATGATAAGCTTCTGGATGTTATTGAAAAAATGACTAGTATGGTCGATGCATTTAAAATTGCTGATGATGTATTACGTCAGGGTGTTCAAGGAATAGCCGATTTAATCACAGTTCCAGGCTTAATTAACCTTGATTTTGCTGATGTGAAAACAATTATGAAAGATTCCGGTTCTGCTATGATGGGAATTGGCAGAGCGAGTGGTGAAGGACGTGCTATTGAAGCAGCTAATCAGGCGGTAAGTTCCCCTCTATTAGAACAAACAATTAATGGTGCAACCGGGGTCCTTCTTAATATTACGGGTGGAGAAAGTTTAACATTACAAGAAGTTCACCAAGCAGCGGATGTTATCTATAATACGGTAGATCCCAATGCTAATATCGTATTTGGATCTGTAGTAAATGATGCTTTAAGTGATGAAATCGCGATAACGGTTATAGCAACTGGATTTGATACAAATCCATCGTTAGCATCTATTCAAACATCCATGGCTAGTAGCGCTTATTCATCTAGCCAAAATCAAGCTCCTGCCAATCCACAACCAATTACTCCTTCCTACAACAATCAAGACTTTACCTCTAATCTTGACTCTCAAACACAAGAGCAATCATCAAACTCATTTTCTCAATCTAACCAGCAAAACCAAGATCAACCACACCAACAAGAGCATCAAGAACAAGAACAAAATCAATTTTCTCAAGAGGAAGAAAATTTAATATCTCAAAAGACATCAAAAGAAACGTCTGATTTTGATTTAGATGTTCCTGCTTTTTTAAGAGATATTAATTAAGTATATTTTTAGTTTATTAATATGCCAAGTTGGTTTATTACAGGAACTGATACAGAAGTTGGAAAAACATTATTTACAGGATTATTTGGAAACTTTTTAACGCAGTACACAAATTCCATTGTAACGCAAAAATGGGTTCAAACAGGAACACTCGATTACCCTTTAGATATTGAGACTCATGACAACGTAATTCAGACATCTCTAGCAATTAACAGTACTGTAACCAAATATAGAATGCCCTATTCATTTAAATTACCCGCATCCGCTCATTTAGCTGCAGAACAAGAAAAAGAAGCTATAAACCCCCATAAAATAACACAATCATTACGTTATCTTGAAAGAGAGTTTGATATTGTATTGATGGAAGGCCTTGGAGGAATTCATGTACCCTTAACATCTCAGATAACAACACTAGATTTATTAGAGCAACTAAAAACGCATACTATTGTTGTTGTACCAAATCAAATCGGTGCTATTAACCATGCTTTATTAACCATTGAAGTAATTGCTAACAGACAAATTCCATTAAGTGGTTTTATAATAAATAATATGAATCCTTCAACACCAGAACTTATAAAAAAAGATAATCCAGAAATTATTGAAGCCTTTTCTGGAATCTCTTGTATTGGAACAATAAATCCTGATAAATCATTATTTCTAACCCCCAGTTTTATAGCTAATGAACTTGAGTTATTAACTCAATAACATGATGAAGCTAAAACATATAACCTTAGTTTTTAACCCAACAGCAGGTTATGGCAGAAAAAAAATGCTATTTAAATCAAAAAAATCACATAAAAACCATTATGAAATTACCTTAAATAAAATTAAAACTATTTTTGAATCTCATAAAATTAATGTATCCGTAATTATAATTGATAAAACAATCAATATTACTCAGCTTGTTGCCAATTTATCATTAGATAAAACAGATCTCGTAATAGCTGCTGGCGGAGATGGAACCATTAATAGTGTGATTAACGGATTAATGATTTCAAACATACCATTGGGTATTATTCCGATTGGTAGTGTCAATATCTTAGCACTAGATCTAGGCATTTCAAGTGATATCCAGCAAGCTTGTTTACAAATCATTAACGGCCAAATGAAAAAAATTGATATTGGTAAAGTAAACGAAACATACTTTAGTTCAATGGCAGGAATTGGGTTTGATGCAAAAGTAATTAAACATACCCCTATTAAACTAAAGAAAAAACACGGCTTACTAAGTTTTGCTTTTATTGCATTTAAGCTAATAACAACCTACAAATTCCGACCCATTCATCTTTTCTTTGATGATAACAATAATATTAAAACAGCCTATTTTGTTATTATTAATAATGCTAAATATTATGGTGGAAAATTTATCGTATCGCCTCTATCATCATTAACAGATGGCAAGCTAGATATCACTCTTCTAAAAAAAGGGAGTATTCTTTCGTTACTTTCCTTTGCGAAACATCTCATTTACGGCACACTAGACCAGTGTTCACAAACAGAGTTTATTCAAGCAACAAAACTATCTTTAAAAGAAAATGAAAAGCATCACACCCATGTTGATGCAGAGTATATAGGAAAAAAACACATTACTATTAGTATTAAAGCCATGGGGCTATCTATTATTTACTAATTAACAGAAGCTATAACCAACTCTTATAATTAAATATTTTATTTAAAACAGTACCCATTACCCATTAATAACAAATATTACTTATGGCGTTGCTCTAATACACGATCAACGTCCACTAAACTAATACCTTGATCCCTTAATGTAACTAACAGATGATACAAAAGATCAGCCGCTTCTTGTTTAACTTCTTCCTTATCATTATTTTTTGCTGCAATAATTACCTCACCAGCTTCTTCACCAATTTTTTTCAAAATACGATCTGTTCCACTCTCAAATAATCGACTTGTGTAAGATCCTTTTTGAGGAGTTTCTTGTCGTTGCTTAATTAACGCATCCAAGTTCTCAAGAAATAATGTCATACTATAAGTTTACCTTAAAGCCCCCTTATAAGACCAGTTAAACCTAAGCGATCCAAACTCGCCCTCTACCAATTAAATTTTCTAACTGTACCCGGTATAAATCATCTTCTACTACCCAAAATTTTTGATGAGTTGCAATTGTTTTATCTGCGATTTTTAAATACACAGGAAACGTACCCTTAAATTCTCCATTTAATTTTTTAATTTTTGTTAATAATTCCATTTCAAGCCCATCAACATCAATATAAAAGCTCTTAGCACCATCTAACTTTTCATGTAATGTGAGATCCATACAAGAAATCGACATTTCATCCGTACCTACCCTTAACCTACCTTTAACAGTAACAACATGATCATCTTGAAATTGAGCTACTTTTTCTTCAAATGTATCATCATGAAAAATTAAGACAGTTAAAGAACCTGTTAAATCTTCTAAATCACCAACCAACATTTCTTTTTTACTTCGTGTAATAATCCGTTTACATCCTGACAATATACCAGTTACAGATACAATCTTATTAGTATCTGATGCTTGAAATGAAGTCACGGGAGTTTTTACTGCCATCAAGCGATCTTTAATTAAATCTAATGGATGCCCAGAAATATATAAGCCCAACATTTCTTTCTCAAATTTCAATTTTTCTGATGGACTATAAACACGATAATCCTCCAGGCTTAATTCATTTAAACTAAACCCACTCCCAACTTGGTTATCTGCAAACAATGATACTTGGCCATTACGTCGCTCACGAATTGTGATATTAGCTTTTTCCATAACGGTTTCAAAAATTGCTAATAAATAGGATCTTTCACCAAATGAATCCATTGCACCACTTTTAATTAAACTCTCCATAACTCGCTTATTCGCTTGTTTTAAATCCACTCTTAAACAAAAATCTGCAATATCTTTAAATGGAGCATTCTCTTCAATACTTTCAATGGCACCATCCCCCACATTTTTAATAGCACTTAATCCAAACCGAATCCCTTTCGTTGTTTCACCAGAATCAGCTATAATGGGAACTACTGTAAAATAATGTTTTGACTCATTTACATCAGGCGGTAATACATTTACCTTTAAGTCATTACATTCTTGCATATAAAGAGCTGTTTTATCGCTATTGTTAACAACACTAGATAACAAACTAGCCATATATTCAACGGTATAATTTGCTTTTAAAAATGCCGTTTGAAACGAAATCATAGCATAAGCTGCACTATGAGATTTATTAAAGCCATATTCAGCAAACTTATAACATAAATCAAAAACATCATTAGCCTTATTAACAGCAATATTACGTTCTTTAGCTCCATCAAGAAATTCAACTCGTAATTTATCCATAACATCTTTTTTCTTTTTTCCCATTGCACGTCTTAACATATCGGCTTGCCCTAATGAAAAACCGGCAATAGTCGATGCAATTTGCATAACCTGCTCTTGGTAAACAATCATTCCATAGGTTTCTTTTAAAATTGGTTCTAACTCTGGTAACGGATAACTTACTTCCGTTTCTCCTAATTTATTGGAAATAAAATCACTTACCATTCCCGAACCCAATGGACCTGGCCGATATAAAGCTAATAATGCAATAAGATCTTCAAAAACATCGGGCTTCATATCCTTCATTAACTGTCGCATACCTTTACTTTCACATTGAAAAACACCAACCCCCCTACCCTCTAACAACATTGAAAATGATGCAGGATCTTCATAAGAAATCTCATCAATATTAAAATCTGGATCATAATCTTTCTTAATTAAGGAAACCGTATCCTCAATAACAGTTAAATTTCTTAATCCCAAAATATCCATTTTTAATAGCCCAATGCTTTCAATATCAGCCATGGCAAACTGAGTAGCCACTTGCCCATCATTTTGAGTCAAAGGAACAACACTATCCAAAGGATCACGAGAAATAACAACACCAGCAGCATGAGTCGATGTATGACGCGTTATTCCTTCCAACTTAATAGCAATATCTAATAAATCTCTAAATTGATCTTGAGATTCATATAAATCATTAAGTTCAGAAACTTGCTTAATAGCATCCGGAATAGAAACATACGTACCTGGTGTTGAAGGAATTAATTTAGCTATTCGATCAACATCTGCTAAAGACACATCCAAAACTCTACCAACATCACGAACAACAGCCCTTGCTTGCATCGTTCCAAACGTAATAATTTGTGATACAAAATTTTGACCATAGGTTTGTAAAATATAATCAATAACTTCATTACGTCGCTTAATACAAAAATCGATATCAATATCTGGCATAGATACCCTTTCCGGATTTAAAAATCGCTCAAATAACAATTTATACTTAATAGGATCACATTTTGTAATGCCCAAAGCATAACTTACAATTGACCCAGCAGCTGATCCTCTACCTGGGCCAACCGGAATACCTTCCTTATAACAAAAATCTAGAAAATCAAAAATAATTAAAAAATAATTAGGATATTTCATTTTGGATATAATGGATAATTCAAACTTCACACGATCAATAATTTCAGGAGTCCGTTCTTCATAACAACGATCTATTCCCTTCCAGACTAAAGCCTCCAAATACTCTTCGGAACTCTGATTATCAGGACAATGAAAATGAGGTAACAATACCTGCTCCATTTCAATATCTATCTGACATTGATCCGCAATTACAACAGTATTTTCTAACCAATCAGGATGATCATGAAAAACAGTAGCCATATCCTGAGATGATTTAAAAAATAGTTCATTATTTTGAAACTTAGCACGACTCATGTCATCCATAACTTTACCAGTTTGAATCGAAAACAAGATATCTCGTAATAAGGCATCTTCTCGTAATAATGTATAAACATTATTCATAGCAACCATCGGCACATCTAATTTTTTAGCAATTTCTAGAGACGCTATTTCTACCATTTCTTCATGAGCACCACCAACACGCTGTGCTCCAAGATAAAAATTATCCCCAAAAACATCCTTTAAAGATATTGCAAATTCTAAAGCTAATTCATCTTGATGTTCCTGAATATAAGATGCCACAGGACCACGCCCTCCAGGAGAAATAACAATTAAATCATCAGAAAATAACGATAATGTAGCTAAGTCTAATCGCGGCTTATAATACATACCTTCAAGATGAGCTTTTGAGACAAGCTTAATAATATTTTGGTACCCTTTATATGATTTTGCTAATAAAACCATACGATGTTGCCAGCGTTCTTTTTGGGTTATATCTTTTGCAAGATAAATATCAACTCCTAAAATTGGATTAATCGCAGCTTGTTTTGCTTTTTGATAAAAATCAATGGCCCCATACATGGTTGCATTATCTGTTAATGCTAAAGCTGACATATTATACTCAACTGCTTTTGCAATTAAATCTTTAATACGATTTGAGCTTTCCAAAATCGAAAATTCCGAATGACAATGTAAATGAACAAATTGAACCATAACGTATATAATACCGTCTTAAAAACAAAAAAACATCTAAATAATTTTGATCGTTATAGCGCTAGAAAAAATTTGACTATCACTCAAAATTTTGGTTTGATTTACATGTTATGATAAAAAAAGATTCAGTTATTGGTGTTCTTGTAATTTGTTTATTTTTAGCAGCTATTATTTTAAATCAAAACCCAAAACCTGTTGAAACTGAAAAACCGAATCAAACCACCTTATTTCCAAAAAATGGTATTGCAATTATTGATTTATATGGCCCCATTGCCTTTCCACAATACAGCAATGATTATATGCCAATGGCAGCTAATCTCACATTAGAACAACTAGACCAAATCCGCCAAGACACCTATGTAAAAGGCTTACTAATTCGAATAAATAGTCCTGGAGGAACCGTTGCAGCATCTCAAGAAATTTATAACGCAATAAAACGAATTAAAAGCGAATTAAATATCCCCATTGTAGCTCAAATTGGTGATATCGGAGCATCTGGTGCTTATTATGCAGCACTAGGCGCTGATACGATCTTTGCAAATCCCGGTAGTCTAGTTGGAAGTATTGGCGTTATTATTGGAAATCTATCTATTCATAAACTAGCGGAAAAACACGGTGTTGATTATAAAGTATACAAAAGTGGGCCTTATAAAGATTTATTATCGATGTGGCGACCAGCAAGTGATTCTGAAGATACCTTATTACAAGATGTGATTGATAATGTTTATGATCAATTTAAACAAGCTTTTATTGAATCTCGAAAAATTTCACGTGCAAAAGCAACGCAACTTGCTCAAGGACAAATTTACACCGGCCTACAAGCGTTAGATCATGATATGATCGATAAAATTGGAGGCTATCATGACGCATTAACTTATATTGGAGAATTAACTAACCTAGGAAAAAATCCTCATATCATAAAAAAATCAAATTATGGTTGGAAAGGTATTGTTAATTTATTAAATAGTTCAATTCAGACAAAAATACCCTTCCAAGCAACCCAAATTCCAACCCTACAATAAATGGATATTATTTTTCAATATATTAAAAATCCCTACGCAATTCTTCCAATTGATTCTGAAAAAGTATCTATTTGGCATTGCTTAGTGAGCATTTTATTAGGAGCCTTATCATTAGGATCCTTATTAGATACTATCAATTTACTATTTATATGTGCCTTATTTAGCTGTTTACTTATTATAATGATATTAAATGCCTTAACAATTGATTTTGTAGCACAATTATTATCTAAACCGGCTAATTCTATAACGCTATTTAAAGGACTATCATTATCGTTAATTATTATTATTTTTTTTAAACCCATCCAACTACTAGAGCCTTTTGTATCCTCAACCATTATTTCGCTTTTATATTTATTAGGCTTAAGTTATTTCAGTCATATACAATGTAAAACGATTCAAAAAACCTACCAAATTCGTGGTATTACAGCTAATTTACTGTGGCTTATGCCAAGTCTTTTAACATTAGGCACCATTATTGCTGTATGGATCTTATTAATTCAACTTATAGCGCCCTATTTTTAAATTCGTTTAAAAATTTATAGATGCGTGTATAACCAATACATGATAAATCATGAACTAAATGAGCTCATGAATAAAATTTCTTCATTATCTGATTTATCTCAGTCAGAAAAAGAAGCATTATTAAGCTCCTGCAAAACAATTAAAAAGACTGTTCAAACAATGACAAAAGAACAAGCTGAAGACATAAAACAAACAAAAGAATCATTAACTCAATTACAAGAATTTGAAATTAATCACCCTACAATTTCACATTGTATCGATATTCTAGCAAGAACATTATCTCGGATTGGCATTTAAAGTCTGATAAAGCTACAAAAAACAACTATACCATAAATCAAACACTACATTATGTTTGATACTATTTTCTTCACAAAGATTACCCACTAATGATTCATCTATTGCTTTTTCTTTAAGCTCCTTATAACATAAAATAAACTGTTACAAAAAGAAAAAAAAAGAAAAATACCATTCCGTTTTTTTTTGTCACATCAAAAGAATTTAAATAAATAGAATTTAATTTGTTTACATTACTAGCAGCCGCTATAACGGCACCTTATCCTCAAGGTATTCCTGGGGATTCATCGCAAGATAAGACAACTGTGGTAACATTTACTACAAGTAACCTTCGTGTTTTAAAGGACAATACAAACTTTAAAGGATGTTACTTAACAAAAGACCAAATACAAGCTACAGAAAATTTGCTTAAAATTACTCCAAAATGGGAAAATGGTCAGTGTTTTACAGGAATGTGTGTTAGCGATAAGTTAAAGTTTCCCATATGTAATGCTGTAACCGTTATAGGTGATGCAACGGCCCAAATTGCACTACAAGGATCATGTCTTAATTGTCCTTCTGAAAAACTAACCCTTGAAATAAGCAAGACAAAACTACAACTACAGTTTACTAATTCATCCACTTCCGAATATAGAATAGTAAAACAAAATTTAGGAAGTTATATAAATTTTTGCTTTGAATTTAATGAAAGGACACTAACTCTTAAAGCACAATCATTAGAGCATGCAAAATCTGCCAGTTTAGAGGTAAGTAATCTTGAATATCCTCCTCCAACGTTTAGTTTTATTTGTTTACCAGGAAAAGATTCTAATGGACACTGTTCTTTAGGTAATGCCAAAAAAGATAGAATTGATCCAAAACCCGTAATTAATTTATTATTAATAATATTACCTTCTGTTGCTATCTCATTCCTTATTATATTACGATGCCTACTAAAAATTCATTCCAGATATCCGAGGGCAGACCATACTAGAACTGAAGCTACTAATACAGTAACGCAGCAAGAACCAACGTCACAGCCAGAGCCTTCCCCATCAGAGCCAGCTCATTTAGAAATACAAATATCAGAATAAAATGATAAACTAAAATTATAGACTATATTAATAACGTACAATGAAAGAAGAAACAATCAATTCAAAACAAATTTTTAAAGGAAACATTCTGAATCTTAGAGTTGATACGGTTAAAGGCCCTAATGGTATAACCACACGAGAAATTATCGACCATGTTCCTGCGGTAAGCATTTTACCATTTGTTCCTCCCAATACAGTTTATTTAATCCATCAATTTCGAAAACCCACTGAAACTATTTTGATTGAAGTACCTGCTGGATGTATGGATCAAAACGAAACACCCCTAGAAGCAGCAAAACGAGAACTCCATGAAGAAACAGGGTTTATCTCAGATAAACTCACCCCAATCTGTGAAGCCTATATGGCACCTGGTTTTTGTAATGAATACATGCATTTCTTTTTAGCCACAAACCTAAAAAAAGATAAAACAAACTTTGATCATGACGAAATGATCGAACTTAAACAATACTCTCTTGATCAAGCACTAACACTTATTAACAAAAAAGAAATTGTTGATGCAAAAACTATACTTGCTATTTTATATCTTCAACATTATTTAACTATTAATCAAACACCGTAATAGGTAATGATACGTTATTCTTTACTAAATAGTCTTTAATACGCTGACAAATAAATATTTCTGATTCTTTATGGCCTAAACATAACAACCGAATCCCATTCATTTGACAGGTTACATGATCATGGTAGGTTACTTCTCCTGTAATAAAGGTATCTATTTTTAAATCAATAATGCGATTAATAAACCCATGACCACTACCCGCACAAAACCCTAGTCTTACAATAGGCTCATCTGAATTAGATCCTTGTCTTTGACATGGTAAAATAGCCACCAAATCATTAATAGATGCTATTTTAGGCTTATCAAAAAACGCGCCAAATCCATTTAAGATAGGCTGCCCCCCTTTAAGTTTTAATTGATATTGGTCTATTAAACAATCATTTACACCATCTTTAGCAACATCCAAATTTGTATGTGCAGAAAATAGATGATGATTACCAGAAACAAAAATGCTAACTATTCGTCCTAAATCCTGATCATAACGCAAACGCTTTAGCGGTTTAAAAAAAATTGGATGATGTGTAATAACACAACAAGACTGTTTTTTTTCAAGATATAATAAAACGTTATCATCAACTTCTAAAGCAACAACAATTTCAGAAATAGCTTGCTGAGGGTCCCCTATTTGAATACCAACATTATCCCACTCCTCTGCTGTATGAGGAGGAGCCCAAGCATCTATAAGAGATTGAATTAACTTTAATGTAACCATATTATAATTAATTATATAATTCTGATAATTATAAAGCCACATAATAAAATAAATACTTAATATTACCTCATAGAATAGATTAAACTATAAATACAAAGCACTTATTTATATGAAAAATAAAACCGTTATTATTGCTTTCTTACTAATCTGTATAACACCTTTAGTGTTACAAGGAAAATCATTACGTAATGAAATCAATTCAAACACATTAAAAAAACTTCCCTTAAAGTGGAAAATCCGTATTGGAAAAACAACATATCGAACTACGTTACAGTATGCCAATGGATTTATTTTTGCGCCATCAAATGGCAAAGACTCAAAGTCACTTAATGATACCTATGATGGAGTACATATTATTAATGCAAATGATGGAACACGTTATAAGCAACTTTCAATTGATCGTCTAGGAGATCAAGATGTTAATGGTATTGCAATCAGTAATACAAAAATTGTCTTTGGTAATGATAATCATGAAATAGCAGCCTATAACTGGAATGGTGAAAGAATATGGAAATATCAAACAACGAGTGATTTTGAAGGAGCTCCTATTCTTACCACAATCAATACAGATTCCTACTTAGATGTTATTGCTGCAACAGAAGATGGGCAAGTTCTAGCACTTGATGGCCTTACAGGAACACCATTATGGACTTTTAAAGCCGTAAAAAACCCAAGACTTTTTTATCCCGAAACAAATTATTTTATAGGATCACCATCAGCTATTGACGTTAATAAGGACACAGTAAAAGATATTATTATTGGAAACCGTAATGGGATACTATATTGCATTAATGGCAAAGATGGATTGCTATTATGGAAAAATCGTACCAAGATACCATCCGGTATTCTTTCCTCGCCAGTTATAAAACGAAATAGTCTTTATTATGCTGAAAGCTATGGATATATTCACAAGTTAACGACCAAAGGGCGTCAACTTGATACGTATAACATTAACCAAATGCAATATCCACACATTGTGGCATCCCCCATAGTAAACAACCAAAATACATTAATTATCGGAACTACCAATCAAAAAAAAAAAATCTGGATTTTGGACATTACTACATAGAAAAAACCAAACCTACACTAAAACAGGAAATATTTCTGCAACGGCCCTACTTACTAATGTTGACCCATCTAGCGAAACAGAATTTATTATTATCACTGAATCAGGTTGGTTATACATTCTTGATTCAAAAGGAAGCCCAAAAGGAAAATTTAAGCTACTCTCAGGAAGTGAATGTACCCCTCTAGTTGCTGATATCGATAACGATGGCTATTTAGAGCTTATTATTGCCTTAAATGACCAATATTTATACGCTTACGACCTAAACACCAAAGGCCCTGTAAGCTGGGGGCAATTACGAGCAAATCCTTATAATACTGGTGTTGAAAATGATTATTTAACCGAAGATGCTCCCATCAAAAACACTCCAAATGTTGCCAACATATTTAAACCATCATCCCCATTAAATGGCTTTCGATTTAATAACTGGTTTTCTAAACCAATTATTAGTAATAAAATTTCTAAAGACGGCATTGGCCATGCTCAATTAGGAATGACCTATGAACAATATCAACAAAAAATAACTATTCCATTTAAAACAAAGGATGTAAAACTCCAAAATGGGCTAAAGGCTCGAGCCATTATTATTAAGGATATCATTCATTATTATCTAGTATTTAATCAACATAAACCCATCACTAAAAATTCTGTCATTAATATTGTTATCACCAATAACCCCTATTATAAAACTGAAACAGGAATTCATGCTGGTGTTAAAATAAGCTATGTTAGTAATCTACTAGGCCCACCTACTTTTTCATATAATCTTACCTACCCTCTAGAAGAAAAATGTCGATTTAATAAACAACCTCGTTGGATGGTCTTTAGCAGCTACTCAACCGTTAAAGCCGGAATTTATAATAGTCGTCAAAAAAATATAACACGTACCTATCAACCAAATGCAACCATTCAATTTATAGCTGTTCGATAAACGTTATCCATAAACCCCATATATTAATCCAGACGGATATATGGTTTTATCTTTTTCAACATTTTTTTACCAATATATTTAACCTCTAATAAATCATCATAACGTTTAAATAAACCATGTTGATTACGATATAACACAATCGCTTCGGCAATTCGTTTTCCCACTCCAGGAATTAACGCTAACGTACTAGCATTGGCATAATTAATAAATACAGGTTGAACAATACTAGCTTGTTTTAACGTTGGTTTTTTTAAAAAAGGAACAAAAATTCGTTGGCCATCTTTAACCTTTTTTGCAAGATTAACCTTATCTAAATCAGCATGATTTAAAAAACCACCACAATACTCAATAGCCTCTAAAACAGTTAATGACATTGGAATGGTATAGACACCTGGATTTAAAATAGCTCCTGCACAATGAATCGTTACAAAAAATTGGGTTTCAATAATAGGAGTACGAGCTTCCTTATCATGACCATCTTCAATAACAAGAGGTTGGGTTTCAAATTGAGTAAAATAGTACACAACAGCTAAACAGATTAACACTCCTGTAAGCCAATATTGTTTAAGAAAATCTAACATATGTCATATTATTTACAAAAAAATAAAATATGACAATAAAAAAGATGATTCAACACAGCTATGATGAATCATCTTGGTCCCCCCTCCCTAGTTCGAGAGCTTATTAAATATATACACATGTTATGTTGGTTATAAACATTGAATTTCATAATTGATTCATCTAACCTATGAGATATGCCAAGCCTAAATTTTTACTATGGAACTGAAACATTTTTAATTGATGAAGCCGTAAACAAACTTAAATCACAGCATATAAACGCCCAAGTAAGTTTTTTTGAAGAAGACTGCCCCATTAATATTATTATTGAAAAAACTCAATCAACCGGACTATTTGCCACAAGCAATTTAATTATCTTAAAAAACCCTACCTGCTTAACAAAAACCTTACCAAAAGAAGAAACCCAACAATGGCTCACCTTATTTGAAACTCTATCTAAACCTAATACCATGATTATGTATTATCATGGAAAACTTGATTTAAGAAAAAAATTACCGTCTACCCTTGCAAAAAAATATCCATCACAACACTTTGAACCCTTTAAAGATTGGGAAGACGAAAAGTTTATGCAATGGCTTAAAACTAGAATCACCAGCCTTAAGTATCAAATTTCTCCTGATGCCCTAAACATGTTATGCCAAATAAGCAATAAAAATCTACAACAGTGTGCCAATGATATCACCAACATCACAACGTATCTTGGTTCTAAAAAAGACATTAGCTTAGATGATATTAAAACCATGTGTACCATTCAACAAAGCAATATCTATAAACTTACAGAAAGTATCAAAAAACGCCACTACCAAGATTGCTTTAAAGTATTTCAAGATCTAAAACTTGCTGGCGAAGAACCCATTAAATTAATCGGACTCTTAACATCAAATATCCGATTTTTTATGCAGTTGTTATTATTAAAAAATCAATCCGATGCAGCCATTGCAAAACAACTTGGAAAGCATCCCTTTTTTATCAAGAAAACCTTAAATCAAATCAAAAACACCTATACAATAGCTCACCTTAAAACAATTTTTCACGTACTTGCAAAACTAGATTACCAAATTAAATCTGGAAAAATTCAAGCTAGTAATTTTTTCTCACTCATTCCAAAGGTTATTTGCTCAGGAGCATAACGCTTCAATCTCTTCTATCGTCTTGGGACAATTTTGACTAAGATTTTGAGATCCATCAACTGTAACAAGCACATTATCTTCGATACGAATTCCCAAATCTTCTTCATATAAAATTCCATCCAAAACAATAGAAAAATGGCCATATATACCCGGCTCAATACTAATTACCATACCAGACTTAAGCGGTATGGAACGATAAGCACGAAATGGATCCCCATCATGTACCATATGAGCAATAAGATGACTAACATTATGAGGCTGTTTAACATAAGAACGTTGGCATGATCCTCCTTGTTTAAAAAACCGTTCTTCAAGCTTAGATTCAATAGTCTCCCAACACATATCATTTAAATCATCAACACTAACCCCCTCCTTAACATGGTCTTCTACCATAAATTGAGCGTCTAAAACGATTTGATATAACAACCGTTGCAAAGGGTTAAATGTACCATTAACAGGTACTGTTCGAGAAATATCCGCAGGCATTATTTCGTAACGACAGCCAAAATCAAGTAATAATAATCCATCTTTTTGCAAATCATGATTATGATTTTTATAATGCAAAATCGTTGCGTTCTTTCCTGATGCAACAATCGCTGGAAAACTTTGTCCCATCCATGAATACGCTACTAGTGATCCTTTTAAAATACCAGCAACCTCGGTTTCTGTTGAACACGTTGATAATGCATTACAAACACGTTTAAAAACCATTGCTGTGTAATCATTGGCTCGTTTTAAGTTATTACAATCAATAGAATCTAAAACCACTCTATCTAACAACACATCAAAACAATTTACAATCTCAATATCATACTCATCAATAGCCTTCTCAATCACACGTTTAAACACCATATACGAATCTTCTATTAAATTTGAATCATGTTCATGCCAATACATCGCCAAGGTATTTGAATTATGTTTGTCTAATAATGCTAAAACGGAATCAATCATATCGTCATAAAACAACACATCATCAACATAAAATTTCTCACAAATATCCTGTTTATTTAACTCTGATAACCCTAAAAAATCGCCTTCCCAAAACACATGATTATCATCTTTTTTTGGCAAACATAAGATAATATTTTTTTGAAATGGATCAAAAACTAAACCAACACATTGCTGATTTAAGCCTGTTAAATACAACATAACAGGATCTTGATAGATCACTTCATCAGGCATTAACCAAATATTATCTTGAGATAATGGAGTCACAACGCCACTTAATAACGTTACATGAGAACAATTCGTTAACAACGCGTTACGTCGATCATGATACCGCTTCATAGCACTATCAAAATCTAAACCATTGGTAATAAAAAAAGCTTTATAATCAAATTGTTTCATAATGAATAACACCTTGTCTAACACAAACAGGCTCTTCACCAGATAAATCTACAATTGTAGAGGGGTGATGATATAAAGGATTACATAAATCTAAAACAAAATCCATTTGAGACACTATTACATCAGGACAATCAGCAACACTCATACTTGATGGATCCCCAGTCATATTAACACTAGTTGATAAAATAGGCTGATCCAAATACTTAAACAAAAAATTAACCGGTAAAAACTCAACCATCCTAATAGCAATTGTCGGCTTAGAACATGTTACATAATCAGGAACAGAATCTCGTTTTTTAAAAATAAATGTTATGGGCCCAGGCCAATAGTGTGTTATTACTTGCTCTTGTTGAACAGATAATGGCGCTACCCAATCTGATAATTGTTTTAAATCTGACAAAATTAATATAAACGGCTGATCCTGCCGATTTTTTATTTGTTGAACACGCTGAATAACTGTTTTAGAAACAATTCCCGTAATACCCAATAAGGTATCAAAGGGAAAAATACCAACAGCCCCTTCTTGTAATTGCTGGCTTATGGTTAAAATATCAGCTGGCTTAAACATTCTACGTTAAGCATACCATACCTAACTAAAATAGTAGTTAAAATAGAGTTTTAACAGCTTAATAAGTCTACTAACAGCTACAAAAGTCTATAATCTAGCTAGGTACACAGTAGTGCTTTCTACAAAATTCTTCATAGATTGAACTAGTTTTTGGAAAACATTTACCAACACGACTTAAAAATTCATTGATTTGTTCTTATATAAAACAAAAAAAGAATTCTTGTACCAAGATATCCTTACCCATTACACTATTACACATGATAGTTATTATCGATTATGAAGCTGGAAATATTCATAGTGTTCAGCATGCTTGTACAGAATGTGGCTATGAAAGCATCATTACACAATCACCAAAACACATTGAAGTAGCCAAAACCATTATTATTCCTGGTCAAGGAGCCTTTAAGCCCGCTATGGAGAAAATGAAGCAATTAAATATCTTACCTTCACTTAAAAAAGTCATTAAAAACGATATTCCTATCCTTGGTATTTGCCTGGGATTTCAAATTATGTTTGAATCATCCGATGAGCATGGGTTTTGTGAAGGATTAGGTATATTTCCAGGAAAGGTAACAAAAATCAGCAGTTCTACTAAAAAAGTCCCTCATATGGGCTGGAATCAATGTAATCATAAAAATCATCCTATGTTCAAAAACATAAAATCAAATGCCTATTTTTATTTTGTGCATTCATATTGTGTTGAAACAACGGACAAAACCTGTGTTACAGCTACTACTGATTACGAAACATCATTTGTATCTGCTACTGCTAATGGCAATCTCTGGGGAACACAATTTCATCCTGAAAAAAGTAGTGATGTTGGATTACAACTTTTAAAAAACTTTTTATCACTTAACGCTTAAGATATTTATATAACGTTGGTCGTGAAATTTTTAAGCGTTCACAAATAGATTTAATAGGAATATCTTCTAAATATAACCGTTTAATTTCTTTTGTTTGTCTATCTGAAATTTTTTCAGGCCGTCCTCCTTTTAACCCTCGAATTTTCGCATTATTTCGGGCAGGACGAGTCCGATCTACATTAATTTGAAACTTAATCTGCTTTAACAACTTAAATATATCTATAACGGGCATTATTGTCGTTATTTCTATAGCCTCTTCAATACTATAAAGAGTTGCCCCTTTTTCATGAATAGCAATAACATGATCAACCAATTGAGATAATGAAAATCCTAACGTCGAAAAATTATAAATAACAACACAATCTCCACTCTTAATACGAGTTAGTAATCTTGCAAATCCTGATACCGGTTCTTTAGAAGATGCAAAACTATCTTTAAAAATAATATTACAACCCTTATTTTTTAACTCTCGCTTTTGAAAATCAAGCGATTCATCCAGTTGATATCCTTTTAAATACCCAATTTTTTTCATATAACAACTCAAAATTAGTGTGACATTGAAACCTCAATTATGCAAACAAACTTACTCATACTATTAAAATTACTAATAAATTATAGTTACTTCATAAATTTGGAAAAAACATACAAACTCTATTGTACGAGAAATAGATCATGTAAAATAAATAACATGTTAAACAAAATTATTGTTACAGGTGCTCGGGTTCATAATTTAAAAGATATTAACGTTACCATTCCAAGAAATAAACTTACTGTTATTACAGGTCTATCTGGTTCCGGGAAATCTTCCTTAGCCTTCGATACAATTTATGCCGAAGGTCAACGACGTTATATGGAATCATTATCCGCTTATGCTCGTCAATTTTTAGATCAACTTGATAAACCTGACGTTGATCATATTGAAGGATTATCACCATCCATCTCTATTGATCAAAAACAAGGATCCAAAAACCCTCGTTCCACCATTGGAACCGTTACTGAAATTTATGATTACTTTCGTTTACTATTCGCAGCTATCGGAAAAGCAACATGTCCAACATGCAAAACCCCCATTCAATCCATGAGTATTCAAGAAATGATACAAGCACTCGATCACTACCAAGAAAATGATGTCCTAATGATACAATCTCCGCTCATCGATAACCGAAAAGGCGAATTTCAAGAACTCTTTAATACCTATCTTAAAAAAGGATTTCGCCGTGTGTTAGTAAATGGCGCTATTATGAGATTAGATGAGCCTATCAAACTCAATAAACAAAAAAAACATACCATTAGTTTAATTGTAGACCGAATTACAAAAAGTGATGAAAATCACTCTAGATTATTTCAATCTATTGAAACAGCCTGTAATGAATCCAATGGCTTAGTTGAAATCAAAAATGAAACAACAAAAACAGACCATTTATTTTCCGAAAAATTATCTTGTCCAACCTGTAATTTTAGTTTAAAAGAAATTAGCACTCGCTTATTTTCCTTTAATTCTCCAATGGGAGCCTGCGAAACATGCCATGGTCTTGGGGAATTTAAGGATTTTGATCCTGACTTAATTATTATTGATCATCATAAACCGCTACAAAAATCATTTTGCAAATTAATTAGTAAACGACCTCGCTTTAAAGGTCTCATTACAGAAGCCTGCCTTACCTTTAACATTGATCTCAATGAATCTTATAATAATTTATCAAAAACCGAAAAAAATATTTTATTCTATGGAACCGATACAATTAATTTTAAGACCTATAGTAGCACCAGTACCAAAATAGAAAATCCCTTATGGGATGGGATTATACCCTTAATGAGACATCAATTTAATCATACCTATTCTGAAGGCAGGCGTTTTTACTTTCGCTCCTTTATGTCTGCCAGACAATGTGCCCGTTGTAATGGGAATCGCTTAAATGAAGCTGCTAGCCATATTTATGTTGCAAACTATGGTCTGACTGATCTCATGAACGCCCAAATCAAAGATTTACTGCCTATTATTGAAACCCTAAAAATTTCCAAAAAAGAAGATGCGATCATTAAACAAGTTAAAAAAGAGATTATCAATCGACTCACATTTTTAAATAATGTTGGGCTTGGTTATATCTCACTTAATCGTAAATCAGCAACCTTATCAGGAGGCGAATTTCAACGAATTCGATTAGCAACACAAATTGGCTCTGCTTTAACAGGGGTATTATACGTGTTAGATGAACCATCCATCGGACTCCACCAACGAGACAATGAAAAATTATTAGAAACCCTCAAAAAGTTACGTGATTTAGGAAACACCCTACTAGTTGTTGAACATGACGAAGCAACTATTAAAGAAGCCGATCATATTATTGAAATTGGACCTGGCGCTGGATTAAAAGGTGGTTCCATAGAGTTTTCTGGCACTCAAAAAGAGTTTCAAAAATCTCACTGCTTAACAGCACAGTATATTACAGAAAAAAAAGTAATTGCCACCCCTACTCATCGACGAAATCCAAAAAATAAAGGAATTATATCTCTCAATAACGTTACTGAAAATAACTTAAAAAATATCTCTGTAAAGTTTCCTTTAGGAAAATTTATCTGTGTTACGGGAGTTTCTGGATCTGGAAAAAGCACCTTGATTTATGATGTTTTATATCGTGCGTTAATGCGACACTTTTACACAAGCAAAGAAAAACCAGGGGCCTATGGATCCATAGATGGTTTAGAAAATATTGATAGTATCATCACCATTGATCAAACCCCTATTGGTAGAACACCTCGATCAAACCCCGCAACCTATATTGGTGTATTTTCAGCTATTCGTGACTTGTTTTGCAAAACAAAAGAAGCTCGAATTAGGGGATTTAAACCAGGCCGATTTAGTTTTAATGTTAAAGGAGGCCGTTGCGAAACCTGCGAAGGTGATGGTGTTATAAAAATTGAAATGCACTTTTTATCAGATGTCTATGTTACTTGCGATGTATGTAAAGGAAAGCGCTACAATCAAGAAACACTAGAAGTCGCCTATAAAGGTTATACAATCGCCGATGTCTTAGATATGTCAGTTAATCAAGCATGCGAATTATTTGAAGCTATTCCTAGTATTTATAAAAAAATTAAAACCATTCAAGCTGTTGGCCTTGGATACATCAAACTAGGTCAAAATGCCACGACGCTAAGTGGCGGTGAAGCTCAACGTGTTAAATTAGCAAAAGAATTAAGTAAACGAAACACCGGCAAAACCCTTTATTTACTAGATGAACCAACAACAGGATTACATTTTGAAGATATAAAATGTCTATTACAGGTTCTAAATCAACTCGTCGATGCAGGAAATACACTCATTGTTATTGAACATAATCTTGATGTTATAAAAACGGCAGATCACATCATCGATATTGGCCCTGAAGGAGGCGATAACGGAGGCCAAGTAATAGCAACAGGATCTCCAGAAGAAATCATAAAAAAGAAAAAAAGTTATACCGGCCAATGGTTAAAACCGTTATTAAATGTAGCTAAAAAAAAATAAAAAATATCTAACTCTCAAAA
>MDSY01016091.1_pt1 | contig 20590 bp, 23 predicted proteins | sample 811131 | NCBI WGS metagenome assembly MDSY01 (sample SAMN05326643, study PRJNA326480) | marine metagenome | isolation source: seawater | place: Atlantic Ocean: South West | collected 2010
GTAACCGCTCCTCTCGTGACCTTGCTCCGCAATGCACTGCCGGGCAGTGATCGAGAGAATGTTCGGCACACTCAAGGATTGGCGACGCATCTCAACCCGCTACGACAGATCACCAACCGTCTTCCTCTCTGCAATTGCTCTCGCCCCAGCCGTTATCTTCTGGTTATGAGTCCTGACCCTAGGTTGCTGCTCGTAACCACTGAGGAGTGGACGATTAGAAAGACACCTTCGATCTAGCCTTGCAGGCCTCAGGCTGTGACCAGGTCCATTTTGTCCACAAGCCAAGACTGCTCAGTGGCAACGGCTCAACGGAAGTCTCTGCCGACTTGGTTAAATAGTTGCGGAGTAAAGGTATGAGACACAGCTGGGGTGCGCCTCATTCTCTGCAGACCCATAAGCCCTTGCATCCCAAGTCGGAAGCAATGCGAGAAGCTAGAGAGGTACGACAAGCGCCGATACAAACGGCGCAATCAGATCGAAATCATGTTCGGCATGCTCAAGGATTGGTAGCGTGTGGCAACCCGGTACGCTTGTTGCCCCGAGGTCTTCCTTGTAGCAATTGACCCTGCTGCCCTCGTCATCTACTTGCGTTCACAAGCAGGATTAGCAATTTTGCAATAAGATATTGGTTTTTGAGCCTATTGTATGAGTTTGAGTAAATCCTACTCCCGCAACCAAGTACACGCCGCCCTTTGGGGCGGTTTTTTGTTTTGAACGATCATTTTCGCCCGATCTTCACCTTTCCCTGTGCACGTTCTACTGTGCCGATCAAAGGACGTACCCACATGACCAATATTGTTGAAGTTCGCAACCTCACAAAACGCTATGATGGCGGTTTTGAGGCGCTGAAATCAGTCGATCTTGATATTGCTGAGGGTGAAATCATTGCTCTTTTGGGGCCAAATGGAGCGGGGAAGACCACGCTTATTTCTACGATTTGCGGAATCACGCGCGCCACTGATGGGGCTGTGATGATTGGCGGGCATGATAACGTCTCCGATTTTCGCGCCGCGCGCAATTTGATCGGCCTTGTCCCCCAAGAAATCAATCTTGAGCCCTTCGAAAAGGTCATCAGCACCGTCAGGTTTTCGCGCGGATTGTTTGGTAAGGCGCCCAATGACGCCTACCTCGAAAAGATCCTTCGCTCCCTATCGCTGTGGGACAAACAAGACTCCAAGATTATGGCGTTGTCTGGCGGGATGAAACGTCGTGTCCTGATTGCCAAAGCGTTGTCGCACGAACCTCGCGTTTTGTTTCTTGATGAACCGACCGCTGGCGTTGATGTCGAACTTCGCAAAGACATGTGGGAGGTCGTTGCCAAGCTAAAGGAAGATGGCGTTACGATCATCCTCACGACCCACTACATCGAAGAAGCTGAGGCTATTGCAGACCGCATCGGTGTGATTGCAAAAGGTGAAATCTTGCTGGTTGAAAACAAAGCCGACCTTATGACGCGCATGGGCCAAAAGACGCTGAAGATCGAATTGGCGACCCCTATTACAGACATACCTACCTCCCTCGGCGCATACCACCTCGCGATTGAAGGGGATGGTTTGCTGTATTCATATGACACCAAGACCGATCGAACGGGCATCACTGGACTTCTGTCTGACCTTCAAAAGGCAGGTCTGAAAATGACCGATCTACAAACACGCCAGTCGAGCCTTGAGGAAATTTTCGTATCTCTAGTATCTGAAAAGGAGGACGTTGCATGAATTTCCAAGCTATACGGTCCATCTATATCTTTGAAATGGCACGCTTTTTTCGAACTCTTATGCAAAGTTTTCTCAGCCCTGTTTTGTCCACGGCGTTGTATTTCGTGGTCTTTGGTGCTGCCATCGGCAGCCGGATGCAGGACGTCGAAGGCGTTAGCTACGCCGCTTTTATCGTCCCCGGACTGATCATGCTTAGCGTCATGACCCAAGCCACCGCAAACGCATCATTCGGCATCTATTTTCCGAAGTTCATCGGCACAATCTACGAACTTCTCTCCGCACCCGTGTCCTTCCTTGAAATCACAATCGGCTATGTGGGGGCGGCGGCAACCAAGGCGCTGTTCATCGGGGTCGTGATTCTTGGCACGTCCTTTCTGTTCGTCGATCTGAACATTGAACATCCCATAGCGATGCTCGCCTTTCTTGTGCTCACCTGTCTGTCGTTCTCGCTCCTCGGGTTTATTATCGGCATCTGGGCGGGGAATTTCGAACAGCTGCAACTGATCCCATTGCTGATCATCACGCCGCTCGTCTTTCTTGGGGGGTCGTTCTACTCCGTGTCTATGCTCCCCCCGATTTGGCAGACGATCACGATGTTTAATCCAGTGGTTTACCTGATCTCGGGCTTCCGTTGGTCCTTCTTTGGGACGGCGGATGTGCCCATCGGGATCAGCCTTGTCGCGATTACAGTCTTTACCAGCCTATGCTTAGCCGTCATCGCCTGGATTTTTCGGACGGGCTGGCGCATTCGCCAGTGATCGATGGCCTTGTTTACCCCCCTATTGCGACCTAGATGGAAAGACATGAAACGCTGGATCCCATTTCTCAAGTCTGACCCGACGGTTGCTGTGATACGCCTGCAAGGTGCCATCGCGTCGTCTGGCCGTGCCCTCAATGATCGCGGTCTTGCCGCCAGCATTGAAAAGGCATTCCATAGCAAACCCAAAGCTGTCGCACTTGAGGTCAGTTCCCCCGGTGGGTCCCCCGTTCAATCGTCTTTGATCGCATCCCGCATCCGGCGTTTGGCGGACGAAAGGGACATTCCCGTGTACGCCTTTGTCGAAGATGTGGCCGCCTCTGGTGGGTACTGGCTCGCGACCGCCGCGGACGAAATTTACATTGATGCAGGGTCCATCATTGGCTCCATCGGGGTGATTTCTTCGGGCTTCGGTCTGACGGGGACCCTTGAAAAGGTCGGTGCTGAACGTCGTGTTTATACGGCGGGCACATCCAAAAGTATGCTGGACCCGTTTCAGGAAGAAAAACCCGCAGACGTGAAGCGCCTGAAAGGGCTGCTTGATGACATCCACATCTTGTTCAAGGATCACGTCGCCGCGCGCCGCACAGGCAAATTGGCAGACCAAGATTTGTTCACTGGCGAAATCTGGGTTGGCCAGAAGTCCATTGATGTGGGCCTTGCAGATCAGATCGGCCACCTTGTTCCCACGATGAAGAATCTTTTTGGCGACAAAGTGAAATTCCGCCGCTTCGGGCAAAAGAAACCATTCCTCAGCCGTTTTGGTGCGCAGATTATTGATGACACTGTGGCCAGCATAGAAGAACGCGCGGCTTATGCGCGGTTTGGCCTTTAGATGATTTTCAAGATTGTTTCGCTGTTTCTGGTCGGCATGGTCATCTTGGGCATGATTGGTAAACTCAAGGTGCCGGGCCTGAAGCAGATTACGGATGCGAAATGTCGCCGCTGTGGGAAATTCACATTCGGTAAAAACTGTGACTGTAAGGGACGAACTTAAATGCTCGATTGGCTGTCATTGCCCTCCGGTCCGCTGACCGACTGGATCTATACAGTTGTCGGCCTTGTTCTGCTGCTCCTTGCGGGGGATAGCCTGGTTAAGGGGGCCGTGAACCTGTCGTTGCGCCTTGGCGTTCCTGCGTTGATCGTGTCCCTCACGATTGTGGCCTTTGGGACCTCTGCGCCTGAGCTGTTGATTTCTGTTCAGGCGATCTGGGACGGCGTGCCTGATCTTGCCCTTGGTAATGTGGTTGGGTCCAATACGGCGAACGTGCTGCTGGTCCTTGGCATCCCCGCATTGATGGCCGTGATGCACACAAGCACCTGTGACACCCGTACCAGTTACCTTCAGATGATGGCGGGAACGCTGTTGTTCATTGGTCTGGCCTACCGCAGCAAATTTGATTGGCTGTCGGGCATCGTATTGCTGACCGCTTTGGCCGCAATTTTGATCCATGCGGCGATTAACGCGAACCGTCACCGCAAGGCCGGCATGGCCGTTGAAGATGATCTTGAAGATCTTGAAGGTGCAGACCCTGATTTGCCATGGCCCAAGATTATTCTGTTCCTTGTGTTGGGTCTGATTGGTCTGCCGTTTGGTGCGTCCCTGCTTGTGGATGGTGCGTCCAACATTGCGCGCGATTACGCCATTTCTGATGCGGTGATCGGGCTGACGCTGGTGGCAATTGGAACGTCCCTTCCTGAACTCGCGACGACCGTTATGGCGGCGCTGCGCAAGCAGGCTGACGTTGTGCTGGGCTCGGTGATCGGGTCTAACTTGTTTAACCTGCTTGGCATCATCGGTGTCGCGTCCCTTGTCGGAACGATTCCTGTGAACCCGACATTCTTTGCCTTTGATTTCTGGGTCATGCTGGGCACATCGGTTTTGTTGATCCCTTTCGTGTTTATGAAAATGGATTTGACCCGCATTTGGGGCGTTATTCTGTCCGCCCTATACCTCGGCTATCTGTACGTGGTGCTGTGATGGCGGCGGCGCTGGTCACTGGGGGTGCGGCGCGTTTGGGTCGTGCAATGGCGTTGTATTTGGCGGGCCGCGGGTACGCTGTCGCAGTGCATTACAATTCCAACAAAGACGCGGCTGAGGCTGTCGCCGCTGAGTGCGGGAATGGGTCCATCGCCATCCAAGCGGATCTGCTGGATGAGGCGCAGATACACGCCCTGCTGCCCGACGCCGCACGCGCCCTTGGCCAGCCTATAACGGTGCTGGTGAACAACGCGTCGATCTTTGAATACGACACAGTGCAAACCGCGACCAAGCAAAGCTGGGACCGTCATATCGGGTCCAACTTGCGTGCGCCTTTTGTGCTGACCCAAGCGCTTGCTGAACAGGCGCCTCCCGCAGATCTCGACGATATGGGGGAACCTGTCGCATCCAGCCTCGTGGTCAATATGATTGATCAGCGTGTGCGCAAGCTGACGCCGGAATTCATGACCTACACGATTGCCAAGATGGGGCTTTGGGCGTTCACGCAAACCGCTGCGCAAGGGCTTGCACCACACGTGCGCGTCAACGCGATTGGGCCCGGTCCGACGTTGCAGGGTGCGCGTCAGTCTGAAAACCATTTTCAGCGACAGCGTGAAAGCACGGTCCTCAATCGTGGTGCAAATCCGTCTGACATAACGGCCGCGCTGGGGTACTTCATCGATGCCAAGGCGGTCACAGGGCAGCTTTTGTGCGTGGACGGTGGCCAACATCTTGGCTGGCAAACCCCCGATGTTCTGGGTGTCGAATAGGCCTGATACGTTTCTATCAACCAAAGTTGTGCACTGCCCCCTACGTCAGGTCACATTCTGTTTACATTTCTTTAACGTTTTCAGGCGCTTGCTCTGTGGGTTGGAAAATATGTTAAAATTTCAATCGATTATGACGGTGCCTAATTTTTAGGCAATCCCTAGAAGTGGTAATAAAACAAAGGTTTTTTCGCACTCCCGCTGTTTTGCCCACGAGGTTATCCACAGTTTTAGTGGGTATGTTTCCTCTTGGTTGGGCCGCTTTGCCATTGCAGCGCGCGACGGGAATCATAGGTTAGACGCATGAGCACCCAAACCAGCGATATCAAAACCGGACACGACGTGATCCAAGGCTATCTTCGCACGCTTGATGGATCGCCCGGGGTGTACCGGATGCTCGATTCTGAAAGCCGTGTTTTGTATGTCGGCAAGGCGCGTAGTCTGAAGAACCGTGTCAGCAATTACGCCCGCCCGGCGGGACATTCCGCGCGGATCGCCACGATGATCAGCCACACCGCGTCGATGATGTTCCTGACGACCAATACCGAGACCGAGGCGCTGCTGCTTGAACAAAACCTGATCAAGCAGCTGAAACCCAAATACAACGTGCTGCTGCGCGACGATAAATCCTTTCCTAATATCCTGATTTCAGGGGATCATGATTTTCCGCGCATCGAAAAGCATCGCGGTGCGAAAAAGAAGACGGGCACCTATTTTGGACCCTTCGCCAGCGCAGGGGCTGTGAACCGCACGCTGAATACATTGCAGCGCGCGTTCCTTTTGCGAAATTGCAGCGATAGCGAATATGAAAGCCGCACGCGTCCGTGCCTGCAACACCAGATCAAACGCTGCTCTGCGCCGTGTGTCGGCAAGATCGCGCAAGATGACTATAAGCAGCTGGTTAAAGATGCGGAACGGTTCCTGACCGGTAAATCGACAGAGATGCAGTCGACCTTAGCTGCGCGGATGAACCAAGCCTCTGAGGAGATGGAGTTTGAAAAGGCCGCTGCGCTGCGCGATCGCATCAAGGCGCTGACCCAAGTGCAAACCGCCCAAGGCATCAACCCGCAAAATACCAACGAGGCGGATGTGATTGCCCTTCACCGCGACGGTGGGCAGGCCTGCGTGCAGGTATTTTTCATTCGTGCCAACCAGAACTGGGGCAACCGCGATTATTACCCTCGTGTGTCTGGCGATGAAGATGCGACCGAGGTTATGCAAGCGTTCGTCGGACAGTTTTACAGCGACCGTGAACCGGCTAAGATGTTGCTGTTGTCCCATGGCCTCGATGATGAGGATCTGGTTACGCAAGCGCTGAGCGAAAAGGCAGGCCGCAAGGTTGAAATCCTCGTGCCGCAACGTGGCGAAAAGGCGGAGCTCGTGTCCGGTGCGGCGCGCAATGCCCGCGAAAGTCTGGGGCGTAAGATGTCCGAAACCGCGACGCAAGGACGTTTGCTGCGTGGCCTGAAAGACGCTTTTGCCCTCAAAGACGTGCCCCAACGGGTTGAGGTTTACGATAACTCACACATCCAAGGTGCGTTCGCTGTTGGCGCGATGATTGTCGCGGGCCCGGACGGGTTCGACAAAAACCAGTATCGCAAATTCAACATCAAGGGTGATGATCTCACCCCCGGTGATGACTTCGGGATGATGAAAGAAGTCCTGACGCGGCGGTTCAAGCGGTTGCTGAAAGAAGATCCTGACCGTCAGCTTGGTACTTGGCCGGGTTTGTTGCTGATTGATGGCGGTGCTGGGCAGGTCAGCGCTGTACGCGAAATCATGTCCGATCTTGGTGTCGGTGATGTGCCCATGGTCGGTGTCGCGAAAGGATTAGATCGCGATCACGGCAAAGAAGAATTTCACCGCACGGGTAAGCCGGTGTTCGCGTTGCAGCGCAATGATCCGGTGCTGTATTTCGTGCAACGCATGCGAGACGAGGCGCACCGCTTCGCCATCGGAACCCACCGCGCCAAACGGTCAAAGGCGATTGGTGCCACGCCGTTGGATGATGTCCCGGGCGTCGGCGCCAAGCGCAAACGCGCATTGTTGCAGCACTTTGGGTCTGCCAAAGCAGTGGGGCGTGCAGCGTTGGCTGATCTAAAAGCGGTTGATGGTATTTCGGACGCTATGGCCGAAACGATCCACGGATATTTCAATGAAAAAGGGTAACGTCGCGCTGGCAGTGGTGCGTGGCGATGAATGGGCATAGATACAACGTATGACGTGGAACATCCCAAATATCCTGACGCTGTTGCGTCTTTTAGCGGCCCCTGGCGTCGCGATCATGTTTTTGTATTTTGCGCGCCCTTGGGCAGATTGGTTCGCGCTGGTTTTGTTCGTGGTGGCCGCGACGACCGACTGGGTGGACGGCTACCTTGCACGGGCGTGGAACCAGCAGACTAAATTTGGCGCGATGCTGGACCCGATTGCAGACAAAGCGATGGTGGTTATTGCGCTGCTGGTGATTTGCGGGTTTTCAGGGATGGATCCTTGGATTTTGCTTCCGGCGGTCTTGATCATGTTCCGTGAAACTTTTGTGTCTGGCCTGCGTGAATTCTTGGGCGATACGGCGGGCACACTTAAGGTCACGCCGCTCGCGAAATGGAAAACCGCCGCCCAGATGACAGCGATTGCCGTGTTGTTTTCAACCGGTGCCTTCGAGACGTATTTCAATATGTCGGTTGAGGGCATGGATGACACAACGATCGAAGCCGTCTTCGCCGGTGACCTCCCCGATGAGGGTGGGATCGTGTGGAAATTTTACGGCACCATGTATTCTTGGTGGATCGGCATCACGCTGTTGTGGATTTCTATGGCCTTAACAGTGATTACGGGTGCGGATTATTTACGCAAGGCCGCGCCGTTTCTAAAGGAAGACTGATGCAGGTTCTGTATTTTGCATGGGTGCGTGAACGCATCGGATTGCCCCGCGAAGAAATCGAAACAACCGCTGAAACCGTGAATGATCTTATTGCGGAATTGCGGACCCGCGAAGCGCGCTATGACATGGCCTTTGCAGACACCACAGCGTTGCGGGTCGCCTTGGATCAAGAATTGTCCGAATTTGACGCCCCTCTTAAAGGTGTGCGTGAAGTGGCGTTTTTCCCGCCCATGACAGGTGGCTGAATGATCCGTGTGCAGGCCATGCCGTTTGATTCGGGCGGTGAATTGAATATCTTTTCTGCCAGCGTCGCAGGGGCGGGTGCTGTCGTCAGCTTTACAGGCCTTGTGCGGGATGTGTCTGGCGGGCTGTCGAGCATAGAAATTGAACACTACCCCGGCATGACCGAAAAGGCGCTAGGCGCGATCCGCGCAGATGCCATGCAGCGCTGGGATCTTGCAGATGCGTTGATTATCCACCGCTTTGGCGCGCTTGATGTGGGCGAAACGATCATGATGGTGGCCACTGCATCTCGCCACCGCAAAGATGCGTTCGAGGCAGCGGAGTTCTTGATGGATTACCTCAAGTCGCGGGCACCGTTCTGGAAACGCGAAGTGACGGCGGACGGCGCGGATTGGGTGGCTTCTAGGGCTGAGGACGAGGACGCGCTGAAGCGGTGGTAAGGGCGGCGCAGGTGCTGTGTTGGGGGCACGTTGTCAGGTGATCGTTGACCAACCCGCAGGCCTCCATCCAAGCATAGACAATCGTCGGACCGCAAAATTTGAATCCGCGTTTCTTGAGGTCTTTGGAAAATGCCAAAGACAGTTCTGTTGATGGGGGCACATCATCCAACGTCTTGAAATTTGTCTGCATAGGCGCGCCGCCGACCCAACCCCAGCAATACGACGAAAAATCCTTAATCTGAAGATAGGCCTGTGCGTTGCCGATGGTGGCTTGAATTTTTCCACGGTGACGAATGATACCTTCGTTTTGCAACAAGCGGACGACGTCATCTTCGCCCCATGTCGCGATCACGGCTGGATCGAACCCCTCAAAAGCAGCGCGGAAATTCTCGCGTTTTTTGAGGATTGTGATCCATGACAGCCCTGCCTGAAATCCGTCCAATATCAACTTTTCCCACAGCGCGCGGCTGTCCCATTCTGGCACGCCCCATTCCGTGTCGTGGTAGTCAATATAAATGGGTTCAAGGCCGGTCCAGCCGCAGCGCTCTGACATCGGGGTGTCCGTATAATGTCGTTCCAATTGAGTTCAAATCCAGCGTCTTTACCACCCCTTTAAGGTGTCCGTGCAAGATCGCTGGCGAAGGGACGTGGGAATGACATTGATGAAGCCGACAGACGCCTGGGATGACCAGACGCTGCGTGAACCGTTGGAATATGCGGTCAGCATGCGTGACAAGGACGTGTTGTCGATGGTGCGCACCGCGTTGGCCACCGACGATTGCAAACTGGTGATGCAGCCTGTGTGTGCCGCACAGAATGGATACCCGATTGCGTTTCATGAATGTTTGATCCGCGTGATGGATGAAACAGGCCGCATCATCCCCGCCCGCCAGTTTGTCGGTGAGATCGCAGAAACAGGATTGGGGCGTGATATTGATGCGGCCAGTTTAAGACTGGCGTTTAGGCTACTTGAACAGCACCGGGATCTACGCCTGTCATTGAACGTATCTGCGCGATCGTTGGGGGATGCCGCATGGCGTCGTGTGCTGGACGGTGAACTCGCCAATACATCCATGAATGTGGATCGCCTGATCCTTGAAATTGGGGAAAACAGTGCGATGCAACTGCCCGAAGTTGTGATCCGGTTTATGGAAGAAATGCAGCCCTATGGCCTTTCATTTGCTCTCGATGATTTCGGGGCAGGGATGACCGCCTTTCGCCACCTCAAGGATTTCTTCTTTGATCTGTTGAAGGTCGACAGCCACTTTACCAGAAACATCCACAACAACCCTGACAACCAAGTGCTCGCCGAAGCGTTGATAACCGTCGCGCATCAATTTGAAATGTTTGCTGTCGCCGAAGGAATCGAGTCCCAAGAGGAGGCTGATTTTCTAATTTCAATCGGGGCGGATTGCGTACAGGGCTACCATTTTGGGGTCCCAAAATTCAATGTTTAAGCGCTAACGGCATCACAGCAAAGCCTTAAGCGGGTAAGTCATGCGGCAGTGCAGCATTGCGGTTGTTGCCCCGACGTCATAAGACAATGCGCAACGGCGGCTGAGGGTCCTGTTGCGTTTGTATGTCTTTTGGGACTCTCTGTATTCGCCGAAAGGTCGGAACAATGAGAGGACTCACCCAATGACCAACGTAGTAATTGCATCTGCAGCCCGTACAGCCGTCGGAAGTTTTGGCGGCGCATTCGCCAACACCCCAGCCCATGATCTTGGTGCTGCGGTTCTTGCCGAAGTCGTGGCGCGCGCTGGTATTGATCCATCCGAAGTGTCCGAAACAATTCTTGGTCAGGTTCTGACAGCGGCACAGGGCCAAAACCCTGCCCGTCAGGCGCACATCAATGCAGGTTTGGCGAAAGAAGCGGCTGCATGGTCACTGAACCAGGTTTGCGGATCCGGCCTTCGCGCCGTGGCGCTGGGCGCGCAGCACATCATGCTGGGTGATGCGTCTATCATTGCGGCAGGCGGACAAGAAAACATGACTTTGTCCCCCCACGCGCAAAATATGCGTGCCGGCCAAAAAATGGGTGACATGAAACTGATCGATACGATGATCAAAGATGGCCTGTGGGATGCTTTCAATCAGTACCATATGGGTCAAACCGCTGAAAACGTGGCGGCGAAGTGGGAAATTTCGCGCGACATGCAGGACGAATTCGCGGTCGCATCACAGAACAAAGCCGAAGCCGCACAGAAGGCTGGCAAGTTCGTGGATGAAATCGTGCCGTTCACCGTGTCCACGCGCAAAGGTGACATCATCACCGACGCCGATGAATACATCCGCCACGGCGCCACAATCGAAGCCATGGCAAAAATGCGCCCCGCCTTCACCAAAGACGGCACAGTCACAGCCGCCAACGCATCCGGCCTGAACGATGGCGCAGCGGCGACTTTGCTGATGTCTGCGGACGAGGCTGAAAAGCGCGGCATCGAACCGCTGGCACGAATTGCATCTTATGCAACCGCCGGTCTTGACCCGTCCATCATGGGCGTTGGCCCGATCTATGCATCGCGCAAAGCCTTGGATAAGGCGGGTTGGTCTGTCGGTGATCTTGACCTCGTTGAGGCCAACGAAGCCTTCGCCGCACAAGCCTGCGCTGTGAACAAAGACATGGGCTGGGATCCCGCGATCGTTAACGTAAATGGCGGCGCGATTGCCATCGGCCACCCGATTGGCGCATCCGGCTGTCGTGTTCTGAACACACTGTTGTTCGAAATGAAGCGCCGCGGTGCCAAGAAGGGTCTTGCGACCTTGTGCATCGGTGGCGGTATGGGCGTCGCGTTGTGTGTTGAACGTCCATAATATCGCAAATCAGTCAGCGCAATAAAGTTGCGCTGACTGATTTGTTTGAATAACATCATTACTGAATAAAATTCTTGAAGGAGACGACTTATGGGACGTGTTGCACTCGTCACAGGCGGTTCGCGCGGTATCGGCGAAGCCATTTCTAAGAAGCTGAAAGAAGACGGTTACACCGTTGCTGCGACATATGCGGGCAACGACGAAGCCGCCTCCAAGTTTACTGAAGCAACGGGTATCAAAACCTATAAGTGGAATGTAGCGGACTATGAATCGTCCAAAGCAGGCATCGCGCAGGTCGAAGCAGACCTTGGCCCGATCGAAGTTGTCGTCGCCAATGCGGGCATTACACGCGACGCGCCATTCCATAAAATGACGCCAGAGCAGTGGCACGAAGTGATCGACACGAACCTTACGGGCGTGTTCAACACGATCCACCCAATCTGGCCCGGCATGCGCGAACGCAAATTCGGCCGTGTGATCGTGATTTCTTCGATCAACGGTCAAAAGGGCCAGTTCGCACAAGTGAACTACGCCGCGACGAAATCTGGCGACCTTGGAATCGTGAAATCCTTGGCGCTTGAAGGTGCGCGCGCAGGTATCACAGCCAACGCTGTTTGCCCGGGCTACATCGGAACTGAAATGGTCCGCGCGATCCCTGAAAAGGTTTTGAATGATGTGATCATCCCGCAGATTCCAGCGGGTCGTTTGGGTGAACCAGAGGAAATCGCACGTTGTGTGGCATTCCTTGCGTCGGATGACAGTGGTTTCATCAACGGGTCCACGATCTCTGCGAACGGTGCGCAGTTCGTCGTCTAAATCGAACATCTTAGAACGACAAAAGGGCGGGGATGATCCCCGCCCTTTTTGCATTTCTGGATTGGCTTAGCGGCCAAATATGCCAGATACCCAGCGACCAAATGCGCCGGCGCGTTCGGCGCGGGCTTTGGCAACAATCAGGTCAATTTCTTTTTGGGTCAGTTGTTTGTACATGGTTGTATCCAAGATCAGTGTGGTTTCCTCCTACGCCCCAGACATAAGATGTCGGGCGCCGGTCCAAAACCGATCATTGTGCAAACCCGCCCTGCGTTCAGCGCAATGGGCGTTTTCGAAAATGACCCAAACTACCTATTTGCGGCGGAACAATCCGCGCAAAACCGCGCCGCGCTGGGCGTGTGCATTGCGGATGGCGTCGCGGGTTCGGGCGTTTGTGGTTGCTTCGAACATGTCAGTTCCTTTCAAGCGGTGTTTCATTTTCTGTCTTCAAGATGAACTTTTGTGATGCTTCACACAAACGAGACTTTTCATAGCTTCAGTTAAGTAACACTTGTGTGACATGGCTGATCGTCTTCCTCCTCTCACGGCGTTGCGCGCATTCGAAGCGGCTGCACGCCACCTGTCATTTGCCCAAGCTGCGGCTGACTTGAACGTGACGCCCGCCGCGCTTTCCTTTCAAATCAAGTCGCTTGAAACCCATCTGGGTGAACCTGTGTTTCGCCGTTTGAACCGCGCCGTTGAATTGACAGAAGCGGGGCGGATGCTCGCCCCTGGTGTGACAGACGGATTTTCAGCCTTGTCGTCAGCGTGGCGGAACACGCAAAGGTTAAGTGATAACAGTACATTGACAGTAACCGCTGGGCCGGCGTTTACATCCAAATGGCTGGCCCCGCGCCTGTATGAATTTGCGCAAGCCCACCCCGAAATTGAACTACGGTTTTCGGCATCGCTGCGGTTGATCGATTTTGATCGTGACGCTGTGGATGTCGCGATCCGGTTTGGTTTGGGGCACGACAAAGATGTACATTCCGAACCGCTGATCCGTGAATGGATGACGCCGATGATGACGCCCGAACTGGCCGAAAAGTTTGGGACGTTAGAAAATCTGTCCCAAGCTCCCCTCATTCACGACGAATCTATTTCGTTTTTTAAACAACCGACGGATTGGGCTGCGTGGTGCCGCGCAGCTGGTCTTGCCTTTGATACGACGTCTGGATTGCGATTTAGTCAGGTAGATCACGCATTGGATGCGGCAATATCGGGGGCGGGGGTGGTACTCGGGCGCGTATCGTTGGCGATCCGCGCGCTGGAACAGGGTCGCTTGGTGGCACCGTTCCAGATGGGGCTTTTGACGGAGGCACAGTTCAGGTTCATCTGCCCCCAAGGCACAGAAAATCGACCACATGTCGCGGCGTTCAGGTCGTGGATTTTGAAGGAAATTCAAGCGTCTGAGATATTTGAAGCCGGGCGGACGCTTATATCGCCACAGGCATAGGCGCTGGCGAAATCCGCCAGCACCTGTTGTGAAATCAGTTGGCCGACAGGCGCGTGATTTCTTCTTTCAGGTAGAGTTTTTCTTTCTTGAGCCGCGAGACTTCAAGATCGTCGGACCCCGGACTGCGTTGGGCGACTTCGACAGCATTAGACAGGTTTTCGTGTTTTTTCTTCATTGTCTGCAGGTGGGACGTCAAGCTCATGGTGTTCCTCCGTTACTGTGTGATAGTCTTTGAATCTGACCATATTTTTTTCCGCGTGTCACGCTGCAGAGCAGCAATCTGGCAGTGAATACAGGACACCTTCAAAACATTGCGAAATTATTAATCGGGGAAGGGGAATTGTGCGCCATCGCGTAAAACGGCTTTGATGTTTGGGTGGTAATCTTCGCCGTCGCGTAGATGCGTGTCGCCTTGATGCAAAACGACCGGCGCGTTGAGGGCAAACGGCGTCATTCCGTGTTTGCGCACCCGAAGGATAAACCGATCCGCATTGCGCCCGTGTCGACCCACGATTGGCGTCACAGTGATGGATCCAAATCGAGCATCCAGCGCGCGCAGAATTTCGGGCAGGCGGTCCGCCTTTTGGATCAATGTCAGCCAGCCTTTGGGTTTCAACCGGCGATAGGCAACATCCAACCAATCTTGTGTTTTCGTGGCCCCACCAAACGCAATGTCACGATCTTCGTGTGGGCTTGAATATCCTGCATTGCGTTGAAAATATGGGGGGTTTGCCAGAATTTGATCAAACGACAAGGCGGTCAGATCAGCAGGCAACGCGCGCAGGTCACCGGTATAAATCGTCGCGCCAAACCCGTTGGCATCCACATTTGCGCGGCACAGATCGGCGTAGTGCGGCTGCATTTCAATTCCACGGAGATCAAGATCTTCAACCCGCGACGCCAGACACAACAAAGCGGCCCCAGTTCCGCAGCCCAATTCCAGAACAGACTGCCCCGCGCGCGCTGGAACCGACGCCGCAAGTAGAACGGGATCAACACCTGCCCGATATCCTTTGGTGGGTTGTTCTAGTGTGATCCGCCCACCAAGAAAGGCATCGAATGTCGTCTCAATCGTCGTCATTACTGACCAAGGTCGATGTCGTTGGCCTTCATCACTGAGGTTGCGATGAAGTGATCTTCGCGACGCACCATCAAACGGCGTGGCAATATGCCTAATGAGCCATCAAGGATGCTCATATTTACGTCCAACTCGAACACCTCTATATCCTCTCCTTGAAGAAGGGCTTTGACGAAGGCGATGATGGTGATGTCATTGGTGCGCAGGAGTTCTTTCATGCCCCTGATGTAAGGCGCTTTAGACGCCTTTGTCGAGTAAGGACAATGTGATGAGCTTGGACCACGCAGCACAAAAACCCCACGATCGATTGGCCGAAAGCTTGGCCGATGAAATGGCGGCCGTAAATGTGCTGATCTGCGAACGGATGGCATCAGAACACGCGCCACGCATTCCCGAAGTGACGGCCCATTTGGTGGAAGCAGGCGGCAAACGCTTGCGCCCGATGATGACGTTGGCGGCGGCCAAGATGTGTGGCTACGACGGTCCGTATCATGTGCATCTTGCTGCGACGGTTGAGTTTATTCACACGGCGACATTGCTGCACGATGATGTTGTCGATGAAAGTGAACAGCGGCGCGGCCGACCCACGGCGAATTTGTTGTGGGACAACACGTCGTCAGTGTTGGTCGGTGACTATTTGTTCGCGCGCTCGTTCCAGTTGATGACCGAAACGGGCAGCTTGGATGTATTGCGCATTTTGTCGAACGCGGCGGCCACGATTGCCGAGGGCGAAGTGTTGCAGTTAACCGCAGCGCAGGACTTGGCGACGACCGAGGCGATCTATCTGCAAGTCGTGCGCGGCAAAACTGCTGCCCTTTTTTCAGCGGCCATGGAAGTTGGTGGCGTCATTGCGGGGCGCGACGCTGCGATGGTGCGCGCGCTTTATGAATATGGCGATGCGTTGGGTATTGGGTTTCAGATCGTAGATGACTTGCTGGATTATGCTGGTACGGACGCCACAGGTAAAAACATCGGTGATGATTTCCGCGAACGCAAACTGACGCTTCCTGTGATCAAGGCGGTTGCATTGGCCGACACCGATGAACGCGCGTTTTGGGTGCGTACCATTGAAAAGGGACGCCAAGAAGATGGCGACCTAGACACGGCTTTGGCGATTTTGGCCAAGCACGGGACATTGGATGCGACGCGGATTGAAGCCGTGGAATGGACAGAGAAAGCAAAGGCGTCCTTGGCCCCGCTGCCAGATCATCCGATCAAAGACATGCTGATTGATCTTGCGGATTACGTGGTCGCGCGGGTCAAATAGGCGTCAGCTTAGGGCGGATGTCGGTGCGACCCACCAATCTGGATGTTTGACGCGCAAAGATTGCGCCGCCGCGTCACGCGCTAGATCGGTTTCGAAAATTGCGAAACACGTCGCGCCCGATCCGGACATACGCGCAATCTGGCAGCCATTTTGACTGTTCAGGGATGACAAGACTGTTGCAATCACAGGGGCACTAAGGATGGCAGGTGCTTCGAGGTCATTGCGTTGATCCCGAAGCCAAGTGATCCAATCAGCAGTGTCAAACGGCTCAGGCATGGTGTCCGGCATTGCCGCATTGGTCTTGGACGTTAGGGCCGCGAATACCGCTGGCGTCGAAACACCGACATTCGGGTTCACCAACAGCATCGGCAAGGGCGGCATCGGTGTGATCAAGTCCAACGTATCGCCGATTCCCGTCATGCGGGTCAATTCATGGGACAAACACACTGGCACATCTGCGCCAAGTGCCACGATATCAGACCAATCGGGAAGGGGTTCGGACCACAGGTTCTGCAGGGCGAACAGGGTCGCCGCCGCATCAGCGGAACCGCCCCCAATTCCCGATGCAACGGGCAAGTTTTTAGTCAGCGTTATATGTGCCCCGCGCCCCTTGGTCATCAATCTGGCAGCGCGCAAAACGAGGTTATTTTCGCCCGTGGGAAGACCCGCACCGTAGGGGCCAACGATCGCAAGGGTCAGATCGTCAGCGTCGCGCACCTCAATCACGTCGCCCAACTCAGTGAACATCACCAGAGAATCGAGCAGGTGATACCCGTCGGCCCGCTGCCCCGTGACATGCAGGGTCAGGTTAATTTTGGCGGGGGCTTTTTGGGTTATGACCGCGTCAGTCGCCGTCATTTGCGACCTCAACGGCGGGGGCTGGTTGCGTCCCGTCTTGCGCGTAAACCACGTCTAACCCGACCTCAAGCTTGCGGCGAATACGGGCGGCTGTTTCTTCGTCTGGGTCGAACGACTGCGCGCGACGCCATTGAAAACGGGCTTCGGTTTCACGCCCGACCATCCAATAGACATCGCCCAAATGGTCCGAAATAATCGGGTCGTTTGGTTCCAGTTCAGCAGCACGTTCCATCGGGCCAACGGCGTCCTGATAGCGGCCCAGTTTGTAGTAAACCCATGCAAGGCTGTCCACGATTGCACCGCTGTCGGGGCGTTCGGCAACGGCGGTTTCGATCATACCGAGGGCTTCGTCGTAGTTTTCAGTTATCCCGCGATCTACCATCGAATAGCCGAGGTAATTCAGCACGGATGGGTTGTCTGGGTTCAATTCCAAAGCAGCGCGAAAATCGGCCTCTGCCTCTGGCCACGTATCCAGCCGTTCGTTGACCATGCCGCGCGAATACAACAACCACCAACGGATCGGCGCGACCTCTCCGTAACCTGTTAGCGCCGCATCATATGCCGTGCGGGCGTCTTCAAAATTGCCTTGTTCGCGGTGGATGTCACCCAGCACGGCGAGGGATTGGGGAAGCTCTGGATGGCTGCGTGTCAGCTGGTTCAAAACTTCAATTGCCTGCTCAAATCGTCCCGCAAGCCGCAAAGCCTCAGCACGGCCAATTTCAGCGCTGTGAAACGCGGGGTCCGTCGTGGCGACTTGTGCAAATGTTTGCGCGGCTTCGTCGTATTGCCCCAGCGCATTCAACAGGCGCGCCGTTGCGATTTGCGCCTCTGCATCCTGAGGAGAGGTGTAGCGCGCGGCTTGCGCATAGAGCAGCAGGTAGCTTTCGTTGGCTTCGCCTTGAAGAATATCGGACAGCCCTTTGAACGCATAAGAAATACCCTGTGTAGGTGTTGAAATAACGCCATCCAACGGCGGAATTTCACCAGCTTCGATCGCATTTCGAAAGGCCGCGATTTCGGGGGTGTTGTCGGTGCCAAAGGCGCGGATGATCAGGTCGCCCGCGCGTTCGAATTCGCCCAGCTGGCACAAGATTTGCAAGTGGGCGATGACTGTAGCGCGTGTCGGGGGCACGCCGATATTCGGGGCGAGATCATAGATCGCAGAGGCCTCAGCGAGATCGCCATTCATCGCCAGCGCGAGGGCTTTGTGATGCTGACCAAACGCGCGCAGACCCGGGGTGTCGATCACTTCATCAAAGCTCATCAATGCGCGGGCCATTTGGCCTTTGCCGACGTAGGCCCACGCTTGTGCCAGACCATCAATCAGCGGCCCGACTTCATGACCTGCTTCGAGGTTGGTGAAAATGGCATCCCAATCTTGTGTTCGGGTGGCTTGGGCCATCAGGGCAATACTGGCGATCTGGCTGTCGCCGCCCGCGTCGATAAACGAGCGCGCAATGCCAGCGGCGGATTGCATTTGCCCTGTTCCCACAAACGCCGTGATCGTCTGTTCCATCAGGTTGAGGTTGTTGGCGTCGCTGAGCAATGCGCTGCGGAAATACTGCGCCGCTGCGGTGTAATCCCCCTGAATGCCCGCTTGGCGCGCCGCGAGGTAGGCCCCCGAATTAACGTCTGCAACGACAGGCGTTGTAAAACACAACGCAGCAGTCGTGAGGGCGAGGGACAAACGTGAGGGCATGCGGGCTCCGGTTCAATTTCGGTTACGCCAGCCTAGGGGGCGGGATTCGCCCGTGCAAATAACATTTGCACAGGTGCGCGGTTTGTTGCGGCGATTTCGAACAAAAAAGGGCCCCGCACCACGAGGCCCCCCTTTGATTTTATGCCGATTTACATGTTTGGGTAATTGGGCCCGTCGCCTCCCTGTGGGACAGTCCAAGTGATATTCTGGCTTGGATCTTTGATGTCACAGGTTTTGCAATGCACGCAGTTCTGGAAATTGATCTGGAACTTGCGATCTGCACCGTCCCCGACGAATTCATAGACACCTGCGGGGCAGTAGCGCGCGGATGGACCTGCGAAATCGGGATAGTTCACATTCACCGGAATAGAAGGATCGGTCAGCTTCAGGTGTGCTGGCTGGCTTTCTTCGTGGTTGGTAAATGAAAACGCGACATTGGTCAGGCGGTCAAAGCTAAGTTTGCCATCCGGCTTTGGATATTCAATCGGCTTATGCTTGGACGCCTTTTCTGTAGATGCCGCGTCGGACTTGCCGTGCTTGATCGTGCCAAACAGGGAGAACCCAAATGTGTTTGTCCACATGTCAAACGCGCCGCCCAGCATGGATGCCACCATACCGTACTTAGACCAAAGCGGCTTCACGTTGCGCACCTTCTTGAGGTCTTGGCCGATTGCGCCTGTGCGGACTTCTTCTTCGTATGCGGTCAGTTCGTCTGATGCACGTCCCGCGCCGATTGCGGCATGCGCAGCCTCAGCGGCGGCGATACCGGACAGCATGGCGTTATGATTGCCCTTGATGCGCGGCACATTGACCATACCGACAGAGCAGCCAAGCAAAGCCACGCCAGGAGCGACCATTTTAGGCATGCTCTGATAGCCGCCCTCAGTGATCGCGCGCGCGCCATAGGCCACGCGTTTGCCGCCCTCAAGAAGGTCAGTGACCATCGGGTGATGCTTAAAGCGCTGGAATTCCATGTAGGGGAACATGTGCGGGTTTTTGTAGTTCAAATGAACCACGAAGCCGACGTAAACCTGATTGTTTTCAAGGTGATATATGAACGAGCCACCGCCCGCGTTCTTGCCAAGGGGCCAGCCGCTGGTGTGTGTTACGGTCCCTTCGCGGTGCTTTGCGGGGTCGATTTCCCAGATTTCTTTCATTCCGAGGCCGTACTTCTGTACGTCGGACTCTTTGGCGAGGTCGTACTTAGCGATGACTTCTTTGGACAGTGATCCGCGCACACCCTCGGACAGGAACACGTATTTGCCGTGCAGCTCCATTCCGATTTCAGTGTTGGGGCCGACACTGCCATCCGCCTCAAGCCCGAACACACCTGCGACGACGCCTTTGATTTCGCCCTTGTCGCCAAAGATCAGTTCTGAACAAGACATGCCAGGGAAGATTTCAACGCCGAGTTCTTCGGCCTGTTCTGCCATCCAACGGCAGACGTTGCCCATGGACACGATGTAGTTGCCGTGGTTGTGCATCAAGGGCGGCATCGGCGTGTTTGGAATGCGGATTTTTCCCGCTTCGCCCAAGACATAGAAATTGTCCTTAGTCACAGGCGTGTTCAACGGCGCGCCTTTGGCTTTCCAATCGGGGATCAGGGCATCAAGGCCAACAGGATCAAGAACCGCGCCAGACAGAATATGCGCGCCCACTTCTGATCCTTTTTCAAGAACCACAACATTCAGGTCCGCATCAAGTTGCTTCAGACGGATCGCCGCGGACAGACCCGCAGGGCCGGCGCCGACGATAACAACGTCATACTCCATGGATTCGCGTTCAATTTCGGCCATGACGGACCTCCCTCGGGCTTGGTAA
>MDSY01030399.1_pt1 | contig 20590 bp, 16 predicted proteins | sample 811131 | NCBI WGS metagenome assembly MDSY01 (sample SAMN05326643, study PRJNA326480) | marine metagenome | isolation source: seawater | place: Atlantic Ocean: South West | collected 2010
CATGTCATCGCCCATTCCACCCATCGCCCATGTCATCGCCCATGTCATCGCCCATGTCATCGCCCATGTCATCGCCCATTCCACCCATCGCCCATGTCATCGCCCATGTCATCGCCCATTCCACCCATCGCAGTCGCGCCACCCCATCCTCGAACGGCTCTTCGAGTGCAACGCGCCGGTTCCAAATGACGTCTTCATCTCGAGTGCATGCAACCTCCAGATCGTTACCGGCCCCAACATGGCCGGCAAGAGCACCTACTTGAGGCAGGCGGCCCTTATCTGCTTGCTCGCTCACACAGGATGTCAGGTGCGGCGGCTGATGACCAAGCTAGACGCAGCCAAAGTATGCTCTGCTTGGTTTTGCAACAGAGGTTATGCGGACCCCTCACAGTCGCACGTGTGTGTAGCCCTCACACTCACACGTGTGTCTAACCGCCCCCACACGTACGTGTCCGCAGGTCCCGGCCGAGCAAGCCTCGGTGCCTCTGCTCGGGCGCATCTTCACTCGAATCAGCACGGCAGACTGCTTAGAGAACAACGCATCCACCTTTGTCGCGGAGATGCGTGAGACGAGCTACATCCTTCGCTCGATGAGCTCTCCTGCCCTCGTGATCGCAGACGAGCTGGGTCGAGGCACGAGCAACCGCGACGGCGCTTCGCTCGCGTGGGCCGTCGCGGAGGGGCTGCTGAAGCATCCAAGCACATTCACGCTCTTCGCAACGCACTACTTGCAGCTCGCCAACCTGAGCGAGATGTATCCCAATGTTAAGCTCCTCAAGCTCACTGTCGATCCGACTCCCTCGAGGTTGCGCTTCCTTTACAGAGTCACAGATGGCGTCAGCGAACGGGCATCTTACCAGACCAGCTTCTTAGCGGAGCTCGCAGGGATTCCCGCGAGCGTTTGCGAGCTCGCAGCAAACCTCTCTGCGGAACACGAATTTGATCCGTTGGCTGCATCCTCGCGCGCAGCAAGGGCACGTCGCGCGTACAGGATGGTTGCCGAACGGCTCGTTTCGTTTCACGAGTCGCATGCTCTGTGTGAGGAGGAAGTTTCTCACTCCTTGATCGAGCTCAAGTCACAACTCAAGCTCGTGCTCGAGAAGCAGTCGGAACAGCAAGCATCTCCGGACACGGGCAAGCCGCGCAGCTCTCCAACAGCACTCGAAAGCGGAGGTGTAGCCGCTGCCGATCCTGACGCCGGCGGGGGACCTATGGAGGGTATCGGGCCAACCATGAGTCGATCGGCTGGAAGCAGCCCTGGCACGAGGCCGAGGCGAAAAGGGCGGCGCTGCATCGACTTTTTAAGAGACCAGGATCGCTCTCCTACGTTGGAAGCTGGTGATCGTCGAGAAGTCGAAATGCCTGAGGCCGTTGAAATGGTAGGGGTCGCCCCACAAGGCGGACCTCGACAGAGCATTGTTGGGGGGCGGGCATCAGAGGTCAACGCTGAGGAGGAGGGCAGCTCTCACGATGCGAATGGCAATGTCACACAGGAAGGAGATGCTGGCATATGCAGCGATAGTGAGCAGTCTGGAGCGAGAGAAAGACGTGCCACAGAAAAGCGTGCCACAGAAAAGCGTGTCACAGAAGGCGACGTTCTGGATGAGGGCAGCAGGGAGAGGGAAGGGAGAACGGAAGAGGAGGAGAGGGCGATACGGGTGATCACCGCGGGATTCAGCTCTTGCAAGTCTCGGAAAAGGCCGGCAAGGCCATGACGAAGACATTGCTGACCATGATGCCAAGCTTGATATATTATACGCATTGTGTATACGTGCATCTAGTTATACTACTAGTTATTATGAATTAACAATTATCGACATGTGAGTATCTTAGGCAAGTCGAGAGTGGCTGATCGCAGTCACTCTCACTGCGACATTTTGGACACCTGTAAACTGCACTGACTACTCCCCTACAACAACGACTACTGCGAACAATCCTGTACTGAGTCAGCCCATCGCTCAGTCAGAGGCACTCGCTCGCTGAGGGGACACGGAACGGGAGAAACCTAGCGCCTGTTGGAGGCGCGCCTGAGCGCCATTACACCAGCCTGCCAGTGCGCCCTCGCAGTGCTGCTGGCCTACATTGCCACCTACATGTGATGCATTACATACCCACGAGCCAGATCCTCAGTCGGGAGGCCGCTGCTCGCCTCTGAGAAGTCGCTGGAGTGAAGCCTGCGAGGTCCATGCAGGTGTGATGAGCTGCAGCAGCGACAGGGCGCTGCACGCGGGCACAGGGCCGTCTCACCTTCTTCTCGCCATCACGGTCTGTCCACATCTGGTATCCGACGAAACAGTTGAGACCGCCCATGAGGATCATGAAGGTGCCGATCGCCTTGAGCGCGCGGAGATCCGACATTGTGAAACGAGAGGTTCCAATGTCCCCTAAGTTCGTTACAAACGCATGTTTTACAAACTTCCAAGGAAGTGTGGGTGTGTGCCCAATGCGGCTCACTGTGGCGCTCGGGGCGCTTGCCCTGGCCAGTGGTCTCGTGGCGCTACCGGCAGGTGGCTCCCTGCGCCAAGTGGCATCGCCAGTGTTGCGGATCACTGTATGCACCAGCTGCGCTGCAGACAGGGCTCGTTCTGAGCCGCTGCCGCTCTCTCAGTCCACGGCGCGCTGGCGGCTGCCGCAGCGACTGCTCGCAGCGCTTCCGGGCCGGAACGATGCGCTCGATAAGCGTGTGCTGAGCGTAATGCTTCCTTCAATTGCCAATCTCATCGGTGGCCGCCTCTCGGCCCTCACACCACCTCCCGTCCATTCTAAACCTACGGATGTGTGCAATGGACTGAAATGCTCCCGTTCCACACCTTCTTCCTCCCATCCGCCGTCTCCATGCACTGGACTCAAGTGCTCGTGTGCACACCTTTTTCATCCCATCCGCCCGTCTCCAACCCATCCAACATGTCCTTCTTGTCGCAGTCATCCCGCTCGTGGGCGCCGTGGACACCTTTTGGATCGGTCGCATGGGCGATGCCCTCTCGCTCGCCGGCCAGGGTGCCGCCAACCAATGCTTCTTCTCTCTCTTCTTCCTGATCGCCTTCCTGCCGACGCTCACAGCGCCACTCGTCGCAAAGGCCTGCGGCGCCGGCGACAACGAGGCGGCGTGTGCACGCGTGTGCGACGCGAGCTTTCTGGCGCTAGCAATGTCCATCCCCGCCACGCTGATCCTCGCCCTCAAGCCGCTGTGGCTCCTCAGACTTGTGCTGCCGCCCTCAGCCGCCGCCGCGCCGTACGCAGCAAGGTACCTCTCGGTGCGCTCGCTCAGTCTGGCGCCGGCTCTCCTTGCGTCGATCGGCTTCGCCGCCTTCCGCGGGACTCTCGACACGCTCACACCTCTCAAGGTAAGCCTCGCCTCAAACCTCCTCAACCTCATCTTAGACCCCCTCCTCATCTTTGGGCTCAAGCTCGGCGTCTCCGGCGCGGCACTCGCGACAATCATCGCCGAGTTCGCATCGGGCGCCATTTATATGGTGCTTCTGCTCCGCCGGCGCCTCGTCCGCATGCGACTGCTCGTCAAGCCGCCTTCGGCGCGTGCACTCCTCCCGCTCGTACAGGGCGGGCTTGCTCTCCTCGTTCGCCAGCTCGCCCTGAACGTTGGATTCATCACGGCCACGCGCAGCGCATGCGCAATGGATGGCACGGGCGTAGCCGCCGCCGCGTACGCCATCACGCAGCAGATCTACTCGCTGGGGCTAGTGGTGATGCTCGCTGTCCAGGCAACCGGTGCGACGCTCGTCCCGGCCGCCCTCGCGGGTCTCGGCGGCGGCGGCGGCGACGACGGCGAGCGGCAGAATGCGGCACGCGCCATCGCCGACCGCCTCACCGGATGGTCGACGTGCATCGCGTTGACGATGGCGGCGAGTCAGCTGCTCTTTCTTGATAGGATCATCCCTCTCTTCTCCACCCTCCCCGAAGTTTGCGCCGCTGTGCGTAGACCCGCCATCATCTCAGCCGGGGTGCAGGCACTCAACAGCCTGATCTTTCCAGCTGAGGGCGTCATGCTCGGCACGAGTTGCTTCGGATATCTCGCTGGACTCACCGCGGTGGGCTGTGCAACTATGGTCGGCGGTATCACGCTGAGTGCTAGAATGGGGGCGGGGCTAGGCGCCATCTGGCTCTGGCAGGGCGTTTTTCACTTGCTGCAGATGACGGGCGCAATGACACACTACCTGTGGCTGGGACCCCTCGGAAAGCGCAATGCAATTGCGGCCGGAGTTGGCGCCCAAGCGGAATCCATTGAGGCTGCCGAGTGCGTGGTAGTGCCGATGGGAGGCCAACCCGCTGAAGTATGCGCGGACGACAGCAGTTGAGGAACGGTGGAGCTCCTAACGCATTTGCAAAGGTCGGCGTCGGTCGAGCTCTCCGGAAGGTTCGCATTCACAAACAGCCTAGAAGCACTCCCAGCGGCTCCAGTAGCCCATCTGCCGCTCTGCACCACAACTTTCTCTCGCCTTGTGCCCTCAGTATCATCCCGCCTAAGCGCACACCACCAAGGGAGTCGCATGGCCAGGCCCGCCTCGAACACCCCCATTGCACGCGAGCCACCGCGACGAGACGCAAGCGCGGCATTTTTGATCTTATCTGTCAGCCCGGGAGGTGGCCACCTTGCCTCTGGCTCGGGGGCATGCTGACCGTGGCGATGAATCTCAAATCGACGAGCCGAGTCCCGTGCACACGAGAACAAACTAAGTGCACGGGCGATGAGGCGTCACGCTGCTTTTCTACCGGTGGTTCAGGGGGGAACGTTCAAACTCCGCCGTGAGGCCGGTGCCCGAAGCAATCGCTCCCAAAATCACAAGCGTGCGAGGCAACTCTGTGAGAGTCGTCTCGTACGTGTGCACACACGCAGCTGTCGGCGCCCGAAGCAGCCTCGAGCGCGAAGCTCCGTCCGTGCGACACTCTTCCCTCCAACCCAGACGCCAACCTAGACGCTCCCCACGCTGATTGCTTATTCGTTCGAGAGCTTGAGACTCATATATTCGCACCCCTTCGCACTTCACTATATACAAATTGCGACTCGCGCACAGGTGCAAATGCAGGCAGAGGTGGCGCTTCGGGCAGCGCCACACGCCACACGCCACGACTCCAGCTGGACCTTAAGCTCAGGGCTGAGTTGTGCTAAATATATTAATTATAAATACTTATTACTTTATTTACTTTATAACTTTATTAATATAAATATTATTAAATTATTATTTTAAATTATTATATTTAAATTTATATAATTTTGTAGCGATGTGCGCGATTACTTTTTGATAGTTATTAGTTGTGTGTAATGCTGGCGTGCGCTTGAATGATGGGATTCTACTGTTACTAGTCCTCTCACTTTCATTTCCACGTTTTGCACCGTCCGTACGGGTCTACAAGCGTGTCATAAGCGTTTCATAACTCACTCGAATATTTCTCTCGCCATACCGCGTGATTGTTTCCGCTTTCCAGCTGCCACCTTGGTGAGGCATACCCAAGTCGTCGCGTGCAGGTGGACGAAGAGTGTCTAGCGGATCCACTGCCCGTTGCGCTCCTACTCCGTGTCCATAGCCCCAGCAGGAGCAGCGGCAGCAGGCGCGGGCTCATCCGTCGGCTTCTTCACGGCATCTACGTAGGACTGGATGGCCTCGTCCTCGAGAATGGTGAACTTGTCGTCGGCGCTCACGTATCCGACGGCGCAGTTTGCACTCGTCAGCTCACCTCCCGAGCCGAGCGTCTCCCGCAACGCGAGGAGCGAGTGCTTGATGAGCTCGTCCAGGCTCAACTCGGCAAAGCTTTCAAAATGCTTCTCGAGGTATGTGCGTCCTGCCTGGGAGCGCGACCCGATCGCGATGCCCTTGTACTCAAAGTACTGCCCCGACGGCTGGGTCTCATACAGATGAGGCCCAGTCGAGTCCACCCCCGCACAGACAAGGCCCACGCCGTACGGCCTGCTGCCGATGCGCTGCGTGCCGATCTGCGATTTGTCAGCGATCTGCATCACCAAGCGGCCGACCTGCATGGGCTCGTCGTACACGTAGCGGTGGTTGATGCATTCTGTCCGCATGTACTTTGCGAGCACACGCGCATCCGCCACGAGACCCGCGATCGCGATCCCAAGGTGATCGTCGATCTGAAAGATCTTCTTTTGGTAAGATGAGAGCTCGCTCGAGGAGCGCTTGAGCGTGGCGACGAGTGCGTATTTGTTGGAGCGGAGGCCGATGGCGGCACTGCCCTGCTTAACTGCCTCCATGGCATACTCGATCTGGTGAATGCGCCCGGCCGGGGACCATGTGATGCAGTCAGTGTCGTACTGGTTGCGGAACATGGCAGCCTGCAGGATTGCGATGGCAGGGCAGCGTGAGTGGAGTGGAGCTGGGCGGGGTGGGTTGCGTGCAGGGGACATGCATCATCAGCAGAGCAGAGATCAGCAGGCTCACGCGCCACCAGGCGCGGGCACGCAGCGCAGAGGGGCTCTCGCGGCGGGGCGGCTGTCTGACCGAAAATGGGGCCTGAGCGCCAACTTAGGGGGGCGTCTCGAGTCTTGGTATGTAAGATGATTATGATACATCTTAATCTTTGTAAATGTGGTTTCATCGTGCACTGCTGTGTACATACATATGTATACACAAGTCACACTTAGGTAATATTGTTAATGGTACAATGAACAATATTTAAATATTGTATGAAAAAGAAACCTATAAAACCGCGTGTTACAATACCTTGATCTACACATGCCGCGTAACTCAAGCTAGACGACACTCCAGACTGATGCCAAAAGAAAGCCGAGCCCCCTCATCTTTCTCGATTTGCCATCCCCATCCCCGCCTGTCATCACTCATAAGCCGAACAATCCGAGCCTAGGAAGACTCGTCTCCTGCTCCAGAAAGTGGACCCAGACGAGGAACCCAGCGACGATCCCTATACTCTCGCGCGTCTCTGCGAAACGTGCGTGCACCTGCAGGTTGACGCCCCCCTCCATTGCCGAGGCACGCATCTCTGAGCTCCTCCCCTCGAAGAGCGTGCACCCATGCATCGTCGTCGCCGCTTGGCCACCATCGGCCCACTCGCCACCACAGAGGCGCACGCGTCGCGAGCCCCTGCCGTGCGTCTCGTCGGCATCTCTCGACGCGTCTCGGGCACGCGAGATCGAGAGGTGCGAGGTGCTCAGGCTGCCCAACGGAAGCGCGGCCACCGGAAGCGTATACCCCCGAGTCGGTAGCCGCCACTCCGAGCTCCACGCAGCGCATGCGGCGCGCCTCCCGGTGCAAACGTCGCCGCTCCATTCGAATTCGGAGTGGGCGGCGTCGGCGAGGCACGGCGGCACGCTCTCGGTGTGCCCAGGGAGGATCGGCATCCAGAATGGCGTGAGCGCGTGGATGTGCTCTCCACCAGAGGTTTCGCGGCGCCCTTTGCCAAAGAAGAAACCGGCTCCGCCAGCATGGAAGAGCTGGCTTGCTTTGCCGCTGTCGGCTAGAATCCAGCCGACCCGTAAGAGGAGGCGGAATTCGCCTGGTGCCGTTCTCCCACCCGTTGAGGGGTAGACGCATCCGTGTGGGCAGCAGCGCGCCGAGCCGATCTGCGCGTTTTCACACGTGCACCTCAACGATGCCTCGTGCATAACACCCTCTGCGGCTCGCACGAGATGGACTAAAAAAAAGAATTTCAAGGTGAGATATGGGAAGAATGGGCTCTGACATATGGGAGGAATGGGTCGAGTGAGAGAAAAGACACCTGTGGCATCCCACCTGTCCTCGGGCGGCGGCAGCAGAGCGAACGGGTGCACAAAAGCCACCACGCTCCCATCGCCGCGCTCGCCAGCCACGAGCGCTGGCTGCGCCGCGCAAACCGTCCGATCGGTCGGCCGTTGGCGCGGCTGGCGCGGCTGGAGCGGCATCAGTGTGAACTGTTTGAGAACGAGCCCGTGGGCGGCGGCGTTCGCCGTGTCGGCGGGGGCACGGAGCTCAAGCGTGTAATGCGCGATCCCGATCGCGCTGTGCGGCCGCGGCAGCAGCACAGGCTGAGCATACTGAACACTCTCCCCGAGGCCCATTATGATGGGTTGGCTGATGTATGTAACGTTCATGTACTGCCGCGCGTCGCGAGCATACCCGAGGCGCTGCGCCTCGCCGAAGGAAAGGCCGCTCGCGCTCGTCGCCGCGGCGTGCGTGCGGGGCGCACCGCACTGGGCGACGCCGGGGAGGGGCGCTCCAGCGCTGCTCTTGCTCTCGCCCCGCACGTAGGCGCGGCGCGTGCGCAGCCGTGCCGCCGCAGCCTCGCGACGCGCCGTCGAGAGCGGCGCCGGCGGCGATGGCGGCGATGGCGGCGCGGCGGCGGCGGCGGTGACGGCGGCGGCGGCAGCGGCGGCGGTGCGCTCCGCACTCAACGTGTCAGATTGCAGGCTGCCGCTGCTGCTACGCGATGCGTGAGTGGCCGCGGACTCATCGGTCGCCACACACACAGCGCACGTCTTCCTGCACTGCTGCTTGAACTGGTCACACTGTCCCCACTGCTTCTTCCACTTGCAAGAGTGGCCGTTCCAGAGCTCAGTCTCGTGCGGGAAATCCAGCTGCCAGATGTCAAAGCACGCGGGCTGCTGCTGCATCTGCGACTGCTGCTCTGTCCGCTGGTGCGTCTGCTGCTGGCGCTCGCTCGGCGCCTTGAAGCGCTCGACGTGGTGTGAGCGCGGATCGACCAGCCCCTCATGCTTGGCGAGCCTCACCTCGCGCTCACGCACCAATTCCGTCTCCCGCACGTGCCCCATCGGCAGAGCGCGATTGATGTAGAGATTGGCGTAGAACATCAGATCTGCTCGCAAGGCCCAGAGGAGTGCGCAGCACAGGGCGGCGGCCACGAGGCAGAGCATGTGGTATCGATACTCTCGCGGCCGACGCTGGCGTAGCAGCTTCTGGCGCCTCGACTCTCTCCTCGGGGGGCCGGGCACAGGCTCGGGCCAGCGGTCATCGGATATGGGTAGGAGGTAGTCGAGCTCATCGTACTCGGCCGCCACGACACTCGGCGCCCCGCTCATCAGCCGCAGTTCATCGAGCTCGTCGTACTCGGACACCACAGTCCTCGGCCGAGGCTCGCCCGGCAGCGCGCGCAGCTTCGGCCGCCAAGCCATCGCCGAAAATTAGCGATGGGCTTCAAGTACAAAAGTGAGAGTGTACATACGCCGAAGCGTTCAGAATGATTCCAATGGCAGCCAGCCCGAGCCGGCGTGGCTTGCCAATGCGCGAGAGTGGCTTCAGCCCGAGCCGGCGTGGCTTGCCAATGTGCGAGAGTGGCTTCAGCCCGAGCCGTCGTGGCCTACCGGTGTGCGAGACGCCACAGGCACAGAGTGCGGCCTTGCTAGCATCGCTCTCGGGGCGAGAGCGCGAGCTCTCGTCGGTCCGCGAGGAGCGATCTGCGCTCCACCGCGAGGTTGACGAGCTGCGCCAGCGGTGCGCCCGGCTACAGGCGAGCAGCGAGGGGCTGAGCGAGTCAGAGCGTCGGGTCACCGCGCTCAGCGCCGCGCTCCAGCGTGCAGAGGCCGATCGAGACGCAGCTCGCCAACTCGAAGGCGTCCAAGCCGTCCTCGAGCGTCGTCTCGAATCTGCGGAGAGAGAGGCGGCCTCCGCGGCGCGCGCGCTGGAGCAGGCGACGGCTGAGAGCAGGCGTGCCCAGCGCGAGGCGCAGCTCGAGCGCGACCAGCTGCGCACCACCTGCGAGGCCCTCGGTCACAAGTGCGAAGGGCTCGTCGCCGAGCTCGACGCTGCCGAGATGCAGCTCGAGCGCCAGCGGCTGCAGCACGAGTCGTCGGCGGAGGAGAGCCGGCGTGCTGCTGCCGCGGAGGCCGCAGGATTGCGCAAGCAGCTCGCTCCCGCGCAGCGCGCGCAGGCGGGCTACGAGGCCCTCTCCACCCAATTGCGCGAGACGACGCGTCGCCTCGAAGCTCTCGAGCGTGAGCGTGATGAGCTGAGGCTGGCGAGAGATACGTCTGCAGCAGAGGGCCGTGCGAGTTCGGAGGCGTGTGAGCTGGCTGAGAACGAGCGACGCCGACTCGCCGAGCGGGTCGTCACCTTGGAGACCGATCTCGCGACGGCTACGCGCGATGCCTCCGAACAGCGCGCACAGCACCGCCAGCGCATCGACCAGGTGTCCGATGGGGCGCGCATGCGGCTCGCGGAAGCGGAGCGAGTGTGCGACGACGCCTCCGCAACTGCTTCGAGCCTTGAGGCGACGAATGCCGCCTTGGAGGCGCGGGCAGCGGAGGCGAGCGCCGAGGCGCGCGCCGCAGAGAAGCGGGCATCTCTCTGGGAGACTGCGGCCACGCGCGCGCAGCGGCGCCTCGCTGAGGCGGAGGCGACGGCGACTCGGGAGAGGGATGTGCTCGAGGAGCAGATTGCGTCGATACGCGCCGAGCTGGTCGAGGCGCACGAGTCCGCGGCCGCTGCGCGCGATGCGGCGCGTGCACAGCTCGAGGTGAACGAGCGGTTGCGTGGCGATGCCGACGAGCTCCGAGCGCAACTGGCGCGTCACGACGAGCGTCTGAGAGAGGCGAGCGATCAGATCGAGCGGCACGTGAGCGCAGCGCAGGCGGCCGCAACGGCGAGCGTCACGAGCGACGCCAAGCTCGCCGCCGCCTCCGCCGAAGTCGAGGGGACGAAAGCCCACCTCGTGAGTGCTCGCGCCGCGGCGATGCGGCTCGAGCCTCAGCTGCGCTCGATGGAGCAGCAGAAGGAGGAGGCGCGGGAGGCGGCCAAGGCAGCGAATGACAGGGCGTACTTTGCGGAGAGGGAGGCCGCAAGCGCCGGCGAGCAGCTCCTCCTCGAACGCTCGCGCGCGCTTCAGACTGAGGCGCGGCTCCGTGAGTATCTGGACGACAAGCGAAGGATGGAGGAGATGATCGAGTACTTGCAGCGGAGAGGGAAAGGGGGGCAGCTTGGCTCTCGCGGGGGAGGAGCGTCACGCTCCCCGCCCTCTCACGTGCCCTATCATCAGCAAGTGCATGAGGATCGCGCCGTGAGGATCGCCGAGCGGACTGCACGGATGAGACATTGTGGTCGTGCAGCTCGTATCTGGTCCCCGTGAAATGGGTTGAGCTGATCTTTTCAAGAAAGTCAAAAGAGAGGTTGCAGAAACGCGACGACGTCCTCGAAACCCACCCGCGTGACACTTTTCGCTGATCGCCAGAGGACCCTTTGCACGCGCGGTGTGCTTCAGTGAGCTCCGATATGTCGATGCAGGTATGTCTTTGTCTATGCCAGGATACAGTAACTAATATATCACATATGTGTTTACGATAGGGTTCCTATTCCTATGTCGTCACTATTTCCAAGATACGAATATATATGCTTTCGCTCATTCTACTAGATACTATGTACATGTAGAGCAAACTCATGGTATACCTGGATGCCCACCATCCAGGTCGAGCAAGATGCTCCATGCTGCCGAGAGATGAGACATGGTGTACAGAGACAAGTCACAATTGAGAACTCAGTAGGAGCGCTCGAGTGCAGAGCTCTCGTCCCGAGAAGACTCTCAGCCGCCCGAGAGATCGAGGTAGACGCCGATGGTGATGGCATCCTCGTTGAGGAAGCCGGCCTGCGGGTCCTCGAGCTTCTCGAGCGGCATGAACTCCCTAAAGCCCCAGTCCTTTGCGCGCCTGTTGAACTGGTGCTGGCTCTCCTTGACTACGGAACTGTCCATGTTGACGCGCCTTTCCGTGTTGACGCGCCTTTCCATGCTGACGCGCCGTGCATCGGCAGCTGTCGATTGGTCTGCCTTCTGTGCGTCGTCCGCCCCCCCCGCCGCTCCCGAGCCGCCACGTTTGCAGCTGTTGATGTTGTAGTTGATGACGGCCAGCTTGAAAGTGCACTGGAGCTGCCCCGTGTCCACGATGCCAGAGTCGAGGTAGATGCTCAGTTGCTTGTGGTGGTTGTTGTTCCCCTTTGGGTAGACGTAGATCTTCCACTTGTGGCCATTGACGGTGAACGTGGGGGAGTACATTGAGAGGCACGTGAGCGACGCAAAGTGTGGGATGTTCCACACGTAAGAGAGCAGCATCTGGCACCCCTCGCCGTCCGCAGCGTCCGAGTGCGCCACGGGCGACGGCACCGGACCCTCCCATGGTCCATCGGGGAGCAGGGGCGCGAGGAGGAGCATGCCCTTGCGTCCATTGCAGCGCACGTTCTTCTTGCGCAGCTCGCCCTTCCCCTGCGCGTCCGCCGAATTGAACCGGAAGCCCTCGAGCAGCAGATCCGAAACGCGCGGGTTGGCTCGCAGCTCCGGGTACTGCTGCTCGACGAGCGAGAGCGTCTCAGTCGAGAGGAGCGGCCAGCGCACGAGCGGGAGGAGGTGGTCGAGGAGGGGCTGCGGTCGTGAGCCCTCCATCGCCTCATCCTGCGCCCGCCACCACGTCATCAGACCCTCGAGCACCACCTCCTCGTGCGGGCAGAGGAGCTCGTCATGAGCGAGCACGTCTCCCATCACCGTCGCCTCGAGCTGCACAAAGGCCTCCTGTTTGATGGCTGCGGCGAGGTCCTGGCGGAGGACGGAGAGGCAGTGGTGCTGCGCTTGCGTGCACCTCAGCTCCGTCGCCTCCACCAGCTTGGCGCAGCAATTCCGAGAGCGCACGGTGACGAGCTGCTCGACGAGCTTCTCGGTGCGCTCGAGCAGCTGGGGCACGCCGTAAAAGTCGGCGAGGTGCATAAAGGTGAGGAGGTTGTTGGGGGTGATCTGCACGGCCTTGCCGTAGAGCAAACGTAACACCTGCTCGAAGCACTCCGGCTCCACGCCGTGCAGCTCGATCTCACGCTGCTGAGACTCCTGCATGCCGCCGGTGAAGAGAGCGTGGAAGTAGGTGGACATGGAGGCGAGGATCACCTTGTGGCAGCGGAAGCGACGGCGCTCCGGGCCGCTGACGACGACGAGCTGCACATCAGAGAGCGGCTCTTGGTCGAAGAGGCACTCGATGTCCACCCGCAGCTGCAGCTGATGCTCGGGAGCCTCCTCGGAGAAGCTCGAAAGAGTCTTCTCGCAGGTGGACTCGGCATGCTGCGCGTTCTCGTCCTCGGCGCGGGGCGCACTGCAGCCCTCGTCGAGCCGCCGCCTCGTACGCCTCACCAACGAACTCATCTCGTGTAGAACGACTCACACGGGCATCGACGGCTCTGCCCAGTCCCCAGACTGGCACCGACTGAAAAAATACGTCACAACGTTGAGCTGGGGCACGCGAATAGCTTCTTCATCTTTGGGTAATGAAAAAAAAATGGAATTGTAGATAAAAAGATGCCTTTTCGGGCTACAGCCAGGGAGGGGTAATCGAGGTCTTTCGCTTGGACGCGTGCCTTGACTTTTATCATGGTGAGCAGCGGAGCCCGCAATGCTTCTGTTGTCCCCGTCTCTGTAGTGAGGGTCAGGAATGTGCGATGCGTTGGGACCGATGCAAACACACATGTTGCGTCGCCTCCGGTCGCATCGCGCACAATGCGACCGCGTCCCCTCTCCTCTGTCCAGCCTCTGGCTGTCAAGCTCCGTGCTCTGCGGGTCCCCGTGTTTCCTGTGCCAGAAGTAGATCGTGTATGCGCGAGTCGGTCTCGTCCTACGCACTCCGCTCTTCTGAATCAGTCCGAGCAGATGGCACTCATAACTCTCTCTCAGCGGACTAGTCACTTGCCCTGTACAGACTCGTGATGTGATGCGAAGACTCCAGTCGCGCCTGTCTCTGACAGCATCCCCCTCCGCACTCCGCCTGCAGGATCAGCCCGTGAAGCTCGCTAAAGTGACCAAGGTCCTTGGCCGTACTGGCCAGACCGGCAACGTCATCCAGGTCCGCGTCGAGTTCATTGACGACCCCTCCCGCTCCATTGTGCGCAACGTCAAGGGGCCCATCCGCGAGGGCGACATTCTGATGCTGCTGGAGTGGGAGCGCGAGGCCAGGAGGCTGCGGTAATCAGGCCGCGACAGCCTCGCTGTTACCACCCTCTCTCTCGCCCGTGCGCTGCGCCTGTTCAGCTTGCAAGTGGAATCTCACCGCGCGTATCGGTTGGCGTGCTGGCTCTTTTTTTGTTCGAGAAAAGGCCTTGCCACCCTTGTGCGGTTGCATGCCCTTGGCGGCACCAGGCCATGTCATGGCTCGTTAGGAAGGAGTTTGGCTCAGCATAGTTGACGCGCCTGTCCAAGCGAAGGCTACTTCTTAGTAGAAGTAGTCGCAGTCGGTAGTGACTAAGAAAAAGAATGTAATAAACTTTGAACTAAAACTTAAACTACAACTTATTAGTACTAAAACTAGATTTATCACTTTTTAAATATATAGTACTGTAGTCGGAACCTGTGAATCCTCTTTATCTACAATATATCAATGATATTGATAAGAAAAACAAAAAGTCAGACAGTATCAATTTTGGCCACCGGATGATTCTCCTCATTGTTGTCATTGTGATCCGCGCATGGCCCGGCTCACCAGATGAACTAGTGAGATGAACTAGTGACCTACTAGTTCAGAGAGGTCACCTCAATCGGTGAGCTGTGTCACGGTAGATGGCATATCGATGAACATTGAGCGCCATCTTCGTACTTTCTCTCAAGTGACGACACTATTGCCCCATCGCGGTCGACTTGTGACAGATCTGGGTTGTTGCTGAGCAGCCAGAGAGCGCCGCGATGTTTTTGATCCATTTATTCCGCATCTCTTCCGACTCGCCCTGGAAAGTGAACGCGCGCTTCGAGCATTTGATCACGAACTGCGTCTCATTGAACGGCCCAACAAACTCAATCGTCGAATACGGAATCCGCTTGCACGTATCGTCTATCGGCACCATGTTGGAGGTAAGGTGCTTGTAGCACAGCGCCTCGTCGTCTGCATACACGTATCGCTCCTGTGCATCACACAGTACCATCAGCCTTTGTCGCGGCACGACGCACAGTTCACTTCTATGAGATGGCTGTCAAGGGTGTTTGCCGGCAGCGAGGGCCTCTGCGGTCTTGCACCTGCCACACGCAGAGCTGGTATGAGCGGAACGAGAGTGTCTTGGCCGACGCTAGCTTCTCTAGCAGCCCCTTGGTGTCCTCTTTGAGCTGCTCCCAATCCTCCGAGTTGCTCATCCTCGTCGTCATCTGCCCAATCCGCTCGTCTGGGTCGTTCATGGGCTCGTAATCGACCGCGATGCTCTCGCCAGTGTCTGCAGAGCACAGGCAACACCATCGGCATGATTGGCTGGCTGAGAGAGGCTGGCTGAGAGAGGCTACATTGCGTGGCTGCGGCCGGGCGCACCGAGGTTACGGATGGTGAAGACTCCATCATCTGCCGACCCTTTATCGTTCTTTGGACGTCTTGGCATGAAATCCCCCTCAGCGGCCACACCCGCAGCTATTTCAGCCATAATATCTGCAACGTCACTGTCATCATCCTCACTGCCTGCGACCGCCTTTTTCTTTGCCCTTGTCTTTGAACGCAGCATGACATCGCTCGCCCTCGCCCTGCCTGTCGGCGCCGCCACGACTAGCTCCTCCTCCTCCTCACTTGACTCCTCACTGTCCGAGACCACCGGCTTCTTCACCGGCTTCTTCACCGGCTTCTTGGCCTTCGAACTGATGTCGTTGGACCTCGACTTGCGTGTCGGCGCCACCACTACCTCCTCCTCCTCACTTGACTGCTCACTGTCTGAGACCACCGGTTTCTTCACCGGCTTCTTGGCCTTCGAACTGATTTCGTTTGACCTCGACTTGCGTGTCGGCGCCACCACTACCTCCTCCTCCTCACTTGACTCCTCACTGTCTGAGACGACCGGTTTCTTCACCGGCTTCTTGGCCTTCGAACTGATTTCGTTTGACCTCGACTTGCGTGTCGGCGCCACCACTGCCTCCTCCTCCTCACTTGACTCCTCACTGTCTGAGACGACCGGTTTCTTAGAGGCCTGTGTCTTGACATGATCCTTCCTCGATCTGCCTGTGGGCGCCGCGACAACTGGCTCGTCCTCTTCTGCACTGGAGTCGGAGCTGACTGCCTGTGCCCTCGGCTTGGCTGCTGCAGGAGTTGATGACAGGCGCCGCTGCCTTGCCATCTTCTCAGCAGCATCCTTCTTCCGTCGCACCGTTCGCGCCGCTACAACCCAGTGCTCCTGGATGATCAGCGCCGCCAGGGTCTGTTTGCGCGAGCTCGCCTTCTTGGAGCCTGCCTGCGACATCACTGAGGGATGATCGCTGCGCCGTCTCGCCCGCCAGGATGATGACCCCCCAAACTCCCTTTCGTAGTGTGTGTACATAGGGTTCCTAGGACCTAAAAGTTTGTGTGGCATTTTTTTAACAGTCCACACGAGCATGGTCAAGCGACGGAAGGTTGACGAACAGGCTGCGCCGCCATCGGAGGAGGAGGAGGAGGAGGAGGAGGAGGAGGAGGAAGGGGAGGGAGATGATGAGGAGGGCGAGGATGAATCGGATGATGCGGCGGAAGACATCCCACTGGAAGAGGCGGAGGGTGCAGAGGAAGAGCTCCAGGTTGAGTTTGGCTTCTTTGATCCAAAGGAAGACGACACGCCGCTGCTGCGTTCGATGCTCCAAGCGGGACCTCTCGTGCGTTTTGCAGACTGTGACACTCATGCCATCGCATCGCTCCTCGCCGAGCAGGTGAGGAGGCCCCACGCGATCCAATCATAAGCCACGACTCTTCTGAGCAATTCCGCCTCTCACAAACAACGCGTGTCTCCTGTGCGACGCAGGCGGCGGTGGGCACGCTGATCAAGGCGGACGAGAACTTGTTTGGATTCCTCTCCATGGTGAGCCTACAGTACCACCGCAAAACCCCATGGGTCTCGCAGCTCATCACGTCACTCTTGCAGCGGTGCGCGAGCCCTGCCGAACGAGAGACGCTCCAGAAGCTCTTCACTCCCGCCGCTGACTCGGTGGGTTTCCTCATTTCGGAGCGGCTCGTCAATATGCCGATGCAGCTGGTGCCTGTCGCCTACGACTCCCTCCTCCAGGACATTGACTGGGCGATGAAGAACGAGGTCGACCAAGAGGAGAGAAAGTCTTTCAACTTTAAAAAGTTCATCTTGATGGCGGAGGTCACAATGGTGGAGGGTGCCGCGAGCGCTGCCGACGCAAAGCGGCAGAAGAAGAGCAAGCAGCGGCAGGCGAGCGTCCTCGAACAGGTCGAGTTCGTGCGCGTCGAAGAGGAGGTGCTCGCCAACGAGGTAAGCCTCTCACGCGATTCTCCCAATGTGTCACACGTCATTTTCCCCATCTAAGTATCACCGGATTTCTTCTGCGGTCAGGCTGAGTCGATCTTCTTGCTCTCTGGCGCCGGACGCGTCCGTTCGCTTCTCATCGTCGCATCGCTGGCAACGCTGCGAGCAGTCGTGCCCTCCCTCAAGGCGGTCATGTGCGTCTGAGCATCGCTGGAGCCTGCCAGCGGTCTCTTGCTCTTGGACGAGCAGAGAGCAGAGTATCTAGACTGCTTTGAAAACAAAACACACGCGGTTATGATTTACATCACTGAGTGCACACGTAGACGAAAACTGATACTCACTTGGACGTCAACATCGTACATGGACTATTTCCGATTTGACTACGCCAGACGTATGTTGATGTTCATGTTGTAGCTAATAAAGCTAGCAGCTCGCAATGATATGTGAATATCGCTCAATATAAATATTTATATGAATAGGAACTAGGAACCCTATAGAAAATCGAAATTTTATACACGAATAATTAATCATTATCATATCATCCGCCTTATATCATCGTCATGCTTGCATGGCCATCACAACCCACGAATACCATCAACATCATTGGCATTGCTCAATTGGGCGGCGGCAGATGAAGCGGGCGTGGCGGGCACGGATCGGTCGAGGATGCTTTGGAGTGCCTTGAGTGAGCTCTCTTGCTCCTGACGCACAGCACCTTCAAGCGAGGTGAGCCGCTCTGCCATCTGCCGCTGCGCGACCGCCATATGCTCTTGCGTAGCGAGCACACGCGCCGAGCTTGGTGCGTGGAGTCCGCCAGCGCTCAGCTGCTCACACAGTCGGCCGACCGACTCGCTGAGCCGATCGACGCGGCTCGCAGTCTTGCTGAGTAAGTCGGACCTGTCAGCAGACGAGCTCGTCGCACGCGCGCCGTGAGCGATCCGGCCCGCGGTGCGCCCATGCTGCTGCTCCTCGAAGGCAGTGAGCACCTTTTGCTCGAGCGCAAAGAGCTGAGAACTCAGCGCCTCCTCATCCTCACGGCGGCAGCGCATACACTCCTCATCGACCCACCGAAGCTCATCACGAAGCGTCGCCATCTTTGCGGCACAGGCCTCGCCCACCTCTGTCAGCTTGGTTGAGCGTGCCTCCGCCTCTGCAGCGACTTGTTGGCGTAGCTGCTCCTGCAAGGCCTCCACGTGCTTGTTGATCATCGTGTGGACGGCTGGCGGCACACCATCAGATTGCTGCAGATTGTTCACGAGCTCCCGCAGCGCGATACCCTGCGTGACAGCGCCTTGCAGCTTGGCGCTCATCTCGGAGACGAGCTCGGTGAGCTGCGTCGCCCTGGAGCGCTCGAGCCGGAGCTCTCCGTCGATTCTCTCGAGCTGTGCCTCCTGCCGCTGGAGGCGGAGCTCCATGGCGGCCGCGAGCTGCTCCATTCTCGAATGGACCCCCTCAAGCGCCGGAGCAATCTCGCCGCGGGCGAGGGCGCTCCCGCTCCCGCTCCCACTCCCGCTCCCACTCCCACTACCTGTGCGACCACCAGCACCGGTGCCACCGCCGGTGGCTCTCGTAGCTGTGCCGTTGTGTCCAGAGGAGCGTGGAGAGGAGACGGATGCTGCGCCGCGTCCGATCTTGCTGCCGGCGCGCTCAGGCGTGCCCTTGGGCGAGCGGCCTTGGAGGCCCGTGGGCGAGCGTCCTTGCAGGCCCGTGTGCGAGGCTCTTGATTGACAAGTCTTCGGTGGCGGCGATGCCATACCAAACATGAGCGCATGCGTCGACATCATTGCCGTTCCTAGTGACTCGCGCGCCGCCTTTGGCTCGGGCCATGCAGCTTCCATTTTGGGATCTGCTTCGAGATCACCGCCGACAGTCTTAATGAATGAGTTGACGCGGAGTGTCCCATTGATCGCAGCGATCGCCGCCTGGTTGATGCTACCCACGTGTCCCAGCTCAAGCTCAGTGAGCGAAGTGTTCGAGCGAAGCGCGTTGGCGACCGCAGCGGCGCCCCCGGGCGCCGCGTGCTCTTCTGCGAGGTCGAGCGAGAGGTGTTTAAGGGTGCGGTTCACCTTGAGCGCCTCGGAGAGGGCGAGGAGGCTCTTCTGGCCAGCGGTGGCACCCTGGAGATCCACTCGTTCCAAGCTCGAGTTGGCATTCAGAGCCTCTGCTAGCGCTGCGCACCCATCGTCGCCAATGCCATTGGTGCCGAGAAAGAGCTCCACGAGCGAGCGATTGCGTTTGCACATGTGGGCGACGGCGACGGCGCCTGCGTCCTCGATCGAGTTGGAGCGTAGGTCGAGCGACAAGAGCGTGTGGTTCTGGCCGAGAGATGAGGCAAGTTGCGTCGCGCCGTCCGAACCGATCAGGTTGCCACCAAGATGCAGCTCTGTGATGCTGCTGTTGCTCTTCAGCGCGCGGCCTAGTGCTGCCGCACCCGCATCGCCAATCTCATTGAAGCGGAGATTGAGGGAGCGGAGCCCACACGCAATCTGCAGCGCCGCTCCGATCGCGATCGCTCCTTGGCACTTGAGGCGGTTGCATTGCAGGTCGAGCACACGTAAACTCGTCTGTGTTGCGAGCTGCTCGGCGAGCTGCGAGGCGGCCGAGTCGCCAATCTCATTGCCCTTGAGATCAAGCTGCCTGAAGGTGCCGTTGGAGAGGAGAGGGAGGAGCCTCGCCAAGCTCTCGTCGCCAATCCTCGTCCCACGCATGCTCAACCTCTCGAGAGACTCCAGCCTGGCGACTGCCGTGGCCAGCATATCCGTCGAGCCTCGCGGCAATTGCACCTCTCTGAAGTCGATTTCCAGGAGCGCCGGTGAAGACTCCAATGCTCGAGTCAGGCAGACGGCCCCATTTTCAGACTGCCACGAGCAGAGGCACACAGTGAGAAGATCAGCTCTGTGAGCGCAGAGGAAGCAATGTGCACAGAGGAAAGCGCGGCGAGCGCAGCATCCTCAGAGGCACAGAGGGCGGCTGCGCACCAGCTCCAGGTCGTCGAGCATGAGCCTGGTGCGGCTCTGCAGCGATTGCTCCACCTGTCTATCCACCGGCTCGTGCAGCTCCGCGCATGCTGCCAGGTAGGCGTCGGCTGCGAGAGAGTCCGACGCGTTGGGCATTGCTTGAACCGATAACGCCTCGCGACCGGATTTGTTTGCGCACCCGTGAAATCGGCAATTTTTGCAATCGATCGCCTTTCGCGCGGGATAGTGGCAGTCTCGCAGATGCTGCGCTCGGCTGTTCTGCTGCTCCTCGCCGCGAGTGGCTGCGCCTTCCGCAGTGGGAGCGTATCGACGCCACAGAGGAGCCCGGCACTCGTTCGCCATGCTCAACCCCGCGCGCTCTCCTCCGCCGAGACCACCGGCCGCATGGTGCGCCACCACCTCTCTGGCCTCTCGCAGCACAACCGCTTGGCGCTCAACCGCCCGCCCCCCTCTCCCCCGCCCCCTCTCCCCCTC
>MDSY01123194.1_pt1 | contig 20577 bp, 20 predicted proteins | sample 811131 | NCBI WGS metagenome assembly MDSY01 (sample SAMN05326643, study PRJNA326480) | marine metagenome | isolation source: seawater | place: Atlantic Ocean: South West | collected 2010
AAGGCGACTTTAAGTCGCCTTTTTTGTTTGTACTATGAAATTAATGAATAAAAATTTGATGCCTACTTATAACAGACTTCCTATCTCTTTTGAGAAAGGCAAAGGGGTGTGGGTGTTTGATAAGAACAAAGTTAAGTATTTAGATGGTTTATCTGGAATCGCAGTGAATACCCTGGGGCATAATCACCCAGGCCTAGTTAAGGCCATATCTAATCAAGCTAAAAAATTAATACATATTTCAAATTACTATCATATTGAAGAGCAATCAGTGCTTGCCAATAAACTGGTAAAGCTTTCGAAACTTTCCTCAGTATTTTTCTGTAATTCTGGTTGTGAGGCAAATGAAGCAGCGATTAAATTAGCAAGGCTTCATGGGCATAAATTAGGTATTGATACCCCAAACATCATAGTTATGGAGGGTGGATTTCACGGAAGGACAATGGGTACATTATCTGCGTCTGGCGGAAGAAAATACCAGGCAGGTTTTGAGCCATTAATGTCTGGGTATATAAGGGTTCCTTTTGACGATATTGATGCTATTGAAAAGATTTCGAGTAAAAAAAATAAAGTTTCTGCAATTTTTGTTGAGCCCATTCAAGGTGAAGGAGGAGTAAATATACCAAATAATTTTAAGCAATATTTGAAAAAATTAAGACATATTTGTGATCAAAACAAATGGCTATTGATTTTTGATGAAGTACAGTGTGGAATTGGTAGGACTGGTAAATGGTTTGCTCATCAACATTCCTTAGTTAGACCGGACGTCATGACCTTGGCAAAAGGATTGGGCTCAGGTATGCCCATAGGGGCATGCATTGCTAATAAAACTGCTACTCAACTTATGGAGCCAGGAAAGCACGGATCAACTTTTGGTGGTAACCCACTAGCTTGTTCTGCTGGTATAGCAACCTTGAATGCTATTGAAAATGAATATTTAATTAAAAATGCATCGAGACAAGGGTTATTGATAACAAAACTCTTAAATGAAAAATTTAAAAACAACAAGAATATTATTTCAATTAGGTCATTGGGGCTTATGATTGGTATTGAGCTTAGTGTGCCATGTGCTGAGATTGTAAATATTGCATTAGTGAAAAAGCTTTTAATTAATGTAACTTCAGGGAATGTCATAAGACTTCTTCCACCATTAATTATTAGTACAAAAGAGGCTAAAATGTTATCTGATAGATTGACTAAAACGATTGAGATCTTTTTAAGAAATTATGAATAAAATAAAACATTTTTTACAATTTAATGATTTTGGTAAAGACGAAGTTGAGCTTTTATTCGACAGAACAAAATGGATAAAAAAACAATATAAATCATACAAAAAATATTGGCCATTAGAAGATAGAACTCTTGTTATGATCTTTGAAAAGGCAAGTACAAGAACAAGGCTATCATTTGAGGCAGGAATGCATCAATTGGGAGGTGCTGGTATTTACTTAAATACCAGAGATTCTCAATTAGGAAGAGGTGAGCCAGTCGAGGATGCTGCACAAGTAATCTCAAGGATGTGTGACGTAGTTATGATCAGAACTTTTGAGCAAGATATCATTGATAGATTTGCTAAAAATTCAAGGGTACCTGTAATAAATGGATTGACTAATGAATACCACCCATGTCAGATTCTTGCAGATATATACACTTATATCGAAAAGAGAGGTTCTATAAAAGGTAAAACAGTGGCATGGATTGGCGACTCCAATAACGTTTGTAATACATGGCTTCAAGCGGCAGAGTTATTAGATTTCAATATTCATGTTTCAACACCAAAAGGCTATGAGGTTGAGATTGAACGGGCGAGTTACAAGCATTTTGAAGAATTTGAAAATCCAATGGACGCTGTAAGAGGCGCAGATATTGTCACTACCGATGTATGGACTAGTATGGGGTTTGAGTCGGAAAAAAACGAGAGAATAAAAGACTTTACTGATTGGCAAGTAGATAGCGATATGATGAAACTTGCAGGTAAAGATGCTTTATTTATGCATTGCCTTCCTGCGCATAGAGGTGAGGAAGTTACTGCAGATGTAATTGACGGCTCGAATAGTGTTGTTTGGGAAGAGGCAGAAAATAGACTACATGTTCAAAAAGCGCTTTTAGAATATTTAATTTTAGGGAAAGTTAAAATATGATTAAGGATGTAAAAAAAATTGTTCTTGCATATTCTGGAGGTTTGGACACATCAGTAATTTTAAAATGGCTCCAACAAGAATATCAGTGTGAAGTTGTTACTTTTACAGCTGATTTAGGTCAAGGTGAAGAGATAGAGCCAGCTAGAGAAAAAGCAAAAGCAGCTGGAGTTAAAGAAATTTTTATTGAAGATTTGAGAGAGGAATTTGTTAGAGACTTTGTTTTCCCAATGTTCAGGGCTAACACAGTTTATGAAGGCGAATACTTACTTGGTACCTCAATAGCAAGACCACTGATAGCAAAAAGACTTATTGAGATTGCAAAAGAAACTAACAGTAATACTGTGGCTCATGGATCAACAGGTAAAGGAAATGATCAAGTTAGGTTTGAATTAGGAGCCTATGCTTTAAATCCAGATATAAAGATTATTGCACCATGGAGAGAGTGGGATCTTCTTAGTAGAAAAAAGTTAATTAAATTTGCTGAAGACAATAATATCCCAGTTGACATGAAGCACCAAGGTAAAGGAAGCCCTTATAGTATGGATGCTAATCTTCTCCATATTTCATATGAGGGGAGGGATTTAGAAGACCCTACTGCTTCTCCTGATGAAGATATGTGGAGATGGACTAAAAGCTTAAAAAATGCTCCTGATTGTTCAGAAGAAATAATTATTGAGTTTAAAAAAGGTAATCCTGTAGGTTTAAATGGAAAAAGTTTAAAGCCACACGAAATTTTACATCAGTTAAACGTTATAGGCGGAGAACATGGCATAGGTAGGTTGGATTTAGTTGAAAATAGATATGTAGGTATGAAGTCGAGAGGTTGCTATGAAACCCCTGGAGGAACTATCTTACTAAAAGCTCATAGAGCAATTGAATCGTTGACTTTGGATAGAGAAGAAGCTCATCTAAAAGATGAGTTAATGCCAAAATATGCCTCATTGATTTACAACGGGTTTTGGTGGGCTCCAGAAAGATTAGCACTTCAAGCTTTAATTGATACTACACAAGTTAAGGTCGATGGATGGGTAAAGATAAGTTTGTACAAAGGAAACGTTACCATTTTAACTAGGGATAGTAATAATTCATTATTTGATTCAAATATAGCAACTTTTGAAGATGATAGAGGTGCTTATGATCAGAAGGATGCAGAAGGGTTTATTAAAATAAATGCGTTAAGAATGAGAATAGCAGCTAAACAAATTAAGAAATAAATTAGGGAGAGTTAGATATGCCTACATTTGACATAACATCAGAAGCAAATATAGTAAATGTTAAGAATGCAGTTGATGTATCGATGAGAATGATTGATAACCGCTATGACTTTAAGGGGACCACTGCTAAGGTTGAGTTTATGGAGAAGGAGATGATTATTAACTTATTTGGTGATTCTGAATTTCAATTAAATCAAATTAAAGATATTCTATTTCCCACGATGGAAAAGAAAGAAACTGATAGCTCAAAAAGGATTACCTCTAACACTATCGAATCAGTGTCTGGAAACAAATCAAAGCAAATATTAAATATTAAGAATGGAATAGACATAGATTTAGCCAAACAAATTGTTAAAACAATAAAAGAGTCAAAAAGTAAAACACAGGCTAGCATACAGGGAGATGCAGTAAGGGTTTCGGGTGGTAAGCGAGATATACTTCAAGAATGTATTTCTTTAGTAAAATCAAAACATAAGGACTTCCCTTTGAGTTTTGGTAACTTCCGGGATTAGTTTAGTGGGAATTTCACTTTACGAAAAAGTATTTAATAGCCATATTGTTCGAAATGAGGCTGATACATATTTATTATATATAGATAGACACTTAGTTCATGAAGTTACAAGTCCTCAAGCATTCGAAGGGATTCGTTTATCAAACAGGAAGATTTGGAGAAAAAATTCTATTCTTGCTGTTCCTGATCACAACGTTCCAACTACAGACAGAGCTGTTGAAATTCAAGACCCTATTTCTAAAATTCAGGTAGATACACTTGATAAAAATTGTGAAGAGTTTGATTTACTTCAATTTAAAATGAATGATGAACGCCAAGGAATTGTCCATATTGTTGGACCAGAGCAAGGCTCAACATTGCCAGGAATGACTATAGTTTGCGGTGACTCTCATACTAGTACGCATGGTGCTTTTGGAGCAATAGCTTTGGGGATTGGTACCTCAGAAGTTGAGCATGTTTTAGCAACTCAGTGCTTAATTGTGAATAAATTTAAAACAATGCGAATTGCTGTAAACGGCGATCTTCAAGATAAAGTTACCGCAAAAGATATTGCTTTATCAATTATAGGTAAAATTGGTACTGCTGGTGGAACCGGCCATGCGATTGAATTTTCAGGATCAACAATAGAGTCATTATCTATGGAAGGGAGGATGACATTATGTAATATGGCTATTGAGGCAGGATCAAGAGTCGGGTTGATAGGAGTTGACAGTAAAACGATTGAGTACATTAAAGATAAACCCCTTGCTCCTAAAGGTGAGCTATGGGAAAAAGCTAAAAAAAATTGGTTAGACTTAGTAAGTGATGAAGATGCAAAATTTGATTCTGAAATCGAAATTGATGGAAGTTTAATTGAGCCTCAAGTTACCTGGGGGACTTCACCTGAAATGGTCGCAAGTATAACAGGTAAGATTCCTAACCCAGTTGATTATAAAGATAAGACTGTGACTTCTAGCTATGAAATAGCATTAAAATATATGGGTTTAGAACCTAAGACGCCAATCAACCAGATACCTATTGATAAAGTTTTTATTGGTTCTTGTACTAATTCTAGAATTGAGGATTTAAGAGCTGCTGCAGATATTGTAGGTACAAAAAAAATTGCAAAAAATATAAAGTTAGCTTTGGTTGTTCCAGGTTCTGGCTTGGTGAAGGCACAAGCTGAATTAGAGGGTTTAGATAAAATTTTTAAGAGCGCTGGATTTGAATGGCGTGAACCAGGATGTTCGATGTGTTTAGCTATGAATGCAGATAAACTAGGATATGGCGAGAGATGCGCATCAACATCGAATAGAAATTTTGAAGGAAGGCAAGGTCAAGGTGGGAGAACGCATTTAGTTAGTCCACAAATGGCAGCAGCAGCAGCTATTTATGGTAAATTTGTTGATATTAGAGAGCTTAATTAATGAAGCCATTGAATGTACACAAGGGCATTGTAATACCTTTAGATAGGGCAAATGTAGATACTGATGCAATAATTCCTAAGCAGTTTTTAAAATCAATCAAGAAATCTGGTTTTGGTCCCAACTTATTTGATGAGTGGCGATATTTGGATCATGGAGAGCCAGGTTTGGATAATTCTAAAAGAAAAATTAATACTAAATTTGTTTTGAATCTACCTAGATACAAAAGCGGCTCAATTCTTATTGCAAGAGAAAATTTTGGGTGTGGTTCAAGCAGAGAGCATGCTCCATGGGCACTCCTAGATTTTGGAATTAGAGTTGTAATAGCGACAAGCTTTGCTGATATATTTTATGGAAATTGTTTTAAAAATGGCATCCTTCCAATTACACTAGATAAAAATATTATGAACCAAGTTTTTACTAAAGTAGAGAATGAAGTTGGATATAAGATAACTGTCAATCTAGAAAAGCAAAAAATTTATGATGATTCTGAAATAGCAGATTTTGAAATAGATAGTTTTAAGAAATCATGCTTAATGGATGGATTGGATGATATCGGATTAACGCTCAAAAATGAAATTGCTATTAAAAATTTTGAAAAAAAATACGAGGAAAATTTTCCTTGGTTAAAAGGTAGGTGAGAGATAATGAAAATTGCAGTTTTACCTGGGGATGGCATAGGCCCAGAAATCATTAAGCAAGCTGTAAAAGTTTTAAAGGCTATAAATTTAGAAAATTGTGTGGAGTATGCTCCTATTGGAGGTGCAGGTTTCGAGGAATTTAATGATCCCCTCCCAAAATCTACACTTGACTTAGCTATTGATGCAGATGCAGTTTTGCTTGGAGCAGTAGGCCATTGGAAATATGACAAATTACCAAGAGATATGAGGCCCGAAAGAGGCTTACTTAGAATTCGACAATCTTTAAATTTATTTGCAAACTTAAGACCCGCTATTATGTTTTCTGAATTAATTCACGCCTCAAGTTTAAAAGCTGAGTTTGTTTCTGGTTTGGATATAATGATTATAAGAGAGTTGACAGGTGATATTTATTTTGGAGAGCCAAGAGGTATCAGCACAAACAAGCAGAATGAGCGTGAAGGTGTAAATACCATGCGATATTCTGAATCTGAGATCATTAGAATTGCACATGTTGCCTTTAAGACTGCATCAAAAAGGTCAAAAAAATTGTGCTCTGTAGATAAAGCAAATGTATTAGAGGTAACTGAGCTTTGGAGAGAGGTAATTATTCAGGTGGGTAATGAGTACCCAGACGTTGAGTTATCTCATATGTATGTTGACAATGCAGCAATGCAATTAGTTAAAAATCCAAAACAGTTTGATGTTATTGTTACCGGTAATATTTTTGGAGATATATTATCTGATCAGGCCTCGATGTTAACTGGATCAATCGGCATGCTTCCATCCGCGTCATTGGATGCAAAAAATAAAGGTATGTATGAGCCAAGTCATGGTTCTGCACCAGACATAGCTGGTCAGGACAAAGCTAATCCATTAGCAACTATTTTATCATTAGCTATGATGTTTAAATATACATTTGATGATCAAAATAAATTTGATTTAATAGAAAATGCAGTGAAAAAAACTCTAAATGATGGTTTTAGAACTGAAGATATATTTTCCAAAGGTACCAATCTTGTTGGATGCGAAGAGATGGGTAATAAAGTTATTGAAAGGTTAGATATTTAATATGAAAAAAGTTGGATTTATTGGATGGCGAGGTATGGTTGGCTCAGTTTTGATTAAACGCATGATCGAGGAATCAGATTTTGGTGAATTTGACTCCTATTTTTTTTCTACATCTCAAGCAGGACAACAAAATCCTGAATGGAATATTAGCTACAAAAATAAAACATTAATTGATGCTTTTGATGTTCAGGAATTGTCAAAAATGGATATTATAATGACCTGCCAAGGCGGAGATTATACAAATAAAGTCTTTTCAAAATTGAGAGATACGCAATGGGATGGTCATTGGATTGATGCCGCATCTACTCTCAGAATGAATAAAGATTCATTGATTGTATTAGATCCTATTAATCAAAAATCTATTGATAAGGCATACGACTCTGGCAATAAGAACTGGGTGGGTGGGAATTGTACAGTTTCATTAATGCTTTTAGCAATAAATGGGTTGTTACAAAAAAATTTAATAGACTGGGTGTCATCAATGACCTATCAGGCTGCGAGTGGATCTGGTGCAAATAGCATGAGAGAGTTACTCTCTCAAATGGGTCAAATTCACTCCTCAGTATCTGATGACCTTAAACAACCCAATTCAAATATTCTAGATGTTGATAGTAAAGCGCTTGAAACAATGAACTCAGAAAAATTTCAAAAGAGTAATTTTAAGGTGCCCCTTGCTGGAAATTTAATTCCATGGATTGACGAAGACCTAAAAAATGGAATGAGTCGTGAAGAGTGGAAAGGGCAATCTGAAACTAATAAAATTTTAGGGACAGATTTTAGCCCAATTAAGGTTGATGGTTTATGCGTGCGGATTGGAACAATGCGATCACATTGTCAAGCACTAACAATAAAACTTAATAAGAATATCCCAATTGAAGAAATAAATGACTTAATTGAGAGTGGAAATGAGTGGGTAAAGTTTGTTCCAAATGAAAAAGAACAATCAGTAAATTTATTAAGCCCAGCTGAAGTTTCAGGTAAACTAGATATAGCCGTAGGGAGGGTTAGAAAGTTAGATATAGATGAAAATTGTATATCTATTTTTACAGTTGGTGATCAGCTATTATGGGGAGCCGCAGAACCAATCAGGCGAATGTTGAAAATCATTGTCAAAAAGGGAATAGTAAGGTGATTAAATTTAAATTATTTATAGTATTTGCTTTTATAACCCTTTCTTCTAGCAATCTATTGGCACTGACATTGAACAAAATGCAAGTGAGCTCAAAACAAAATGAGCCACTAAATGCTATTATTGATGTTATTTTTTCTAAAGGTGATAAAGCCTCAAATTTAAAACCAGCTATTGCTTCAAAAGAAAATTATGAAGCAAATGCACTATCAAGATTACCAATTCATTCTGATATTAAGATTCGAATAGAAGCAGATAATAATGGTGCTAAGTTGTACTTAACTAGTAAGGAAATAGTTCAAGACCCATTCCTAGATTTATTAATTCAAATTGACTCTGAAAAAGGAAGGGTTTACAAAGAGTACACTGTCCTGTTGGAACCACCAGCTCCAAAAATAGTTGCAAAAGAAGTTGAGGAAGTAAAAGAAGTTAAGGAAGTTAATGAAGTTGAGGAAGTAAAAGAAGTTAAGGAAGTAAAAGAAGTTAAGGAAGTAAAAGAAGTAAAAGAAGTTAAGGAAGTAAAAGAAGTTAAAGAAGTAAAAGAAGTTAAAGAAGTAAAAGAAGTTAAAACAAAAATAGTTAAATCTTCAAATCGCAAAACTCTTTATCAGATTGCGAGAGAAAATAAACCATCCGGAGTAACAACTGAGCAAATGGTATTAGCTATTTATGATAATAATCCAAAAGCTTTTTCTGAAGATAATGTTAACACCTTAATTAGTAATAAGAATATAAAAATACCATCTATCAGTTATTTTGAGGACCATACACATTTAGAAGCTCGAAAAATACTTCGTGAACACAACAATGAATGGAAAAATAGATCAAAAAAAATAAAGAAAGATGCTAAGCCGAAAAAAATTAAAAAATTAAAAGTTATTGATAACAATGACTCTAGAAAAATTAAACAATTAGAAAAAGAGCTGGTTGAAGCTAAGCTGAAGCTAGATGAAATATTAAAATTAAATATTGAATCTAAAAATAATCTCAATGCACTCGAAGACAAAGCTAAAAATGACATAGCAAAAGCTCCAGGAGAAAAGAAAATTTTAAATAAGGAAGCTAGTCAGAATAAGGAAGAAGTAACTGAGAAGAATTTTACGAAAAATGAAATAGAAGAAAAAGATGAAGGTGTTTTTGTATCATCGATATCTGATATTGAAGAAGCCGAAATTGAGGAAATTAAAATTGAAGGAAAAAATAAGAATGGCCTAGAGACGATTCATTATTTATTGTTAGTATTATTTTTTACCCTATTATTTGGTTTGTTTGTAATAATTTCAAGAAGGAGGGCAAACGAAAGAAACCAACAATTAAGGAGTTTTGCTGATGAAGTTGGGAGTAAAAAAGAAAATCAACCTACTGACGATAATAATCAACCTTCGACTACTAGGTTTCAAGAACCGGAATTAAATCAAGAATTTTCGGAAGACACTATCTCTCAGCAGCAGAGTAATCCAAGTGGTAAAAAAAATTACTTACCAATAGCTGATGATGAAGATGAAAAAAAATTATAAATTTTAAATGCAACATTCATTACTTTTTTTCTTTGGGTTAGGGCTCTTACTTTTTCTGTCTAGTACTAATATAGTGGTAAATTTACTACTATTTATGTTTTTTTTTACTGCTTCAATTATTTTTAATTTACCGTTTTTATCGGTAATTAGGAAAATAAAATACTTTATTATTACATTGCTGATTATTTATACTTTGTCTACTCCAGGTGAAATAATAGTTTACTATTCGATACTATCAGTTACAAAAGAAGGTTTAATTTTAGGTATTAATAATTCATTGAGAATTATTAATACTTTCTTGACAGTTATGTTCTTAATGAAATTTATTCCTAAGAAATTTTTTATTAATTTTATTATTAAAATTTTCTATCCATTAAAGTTTTTTAGTTTAAATATGGATAATTTCACTTCACGTATTTATTTAACTTTTGACTATTTAGAATTCTACAAAAACTTTTCATTTAAATTTTCTGATTTAACTAAAGTAATTAATAGTGAAATTAATACTAAATCACCCATCATTAAAATTAAAGTTTTACCAAGAGTTACACCTTCTTTAAAAGATTATTGTTGGGTTATTAGTTTTTTTTCTATATTTATTTTTATACAGGTTTTCTAAGCATATGCGATTTGCATCATCAGTTGAATATGAAGGATCAAATTTCTTTGGCTGGCAAAGGCAATCAACTGTAAATAGTATCCAAGAAGAAATTGAAAATTCATTAGGGAAACTTCTGCAGTCAAATATTAAGATTCAAGGATCAGGCAGAACTGATGCAAGCGTTCATGCTTTAGGTCAGGTATTTCATTTTGATACAGATATTAACAGACCCACGCATTCGCTCGTTAAAGGCTTAAACTCTTTTCTTCCTGAGACAATAAGAATTAAATGGGTTAAAAAAGTCTCACACGATTTTCATGCAAGGTTCTCTGCCATCTCTAGAGAGTATCAATATTTATTATATAGTTCGCCAATTAATTCTTCAATTCTATTAAAGCATTGTGGCTGGACCTTTTATGACTTAGATTTTGAATTAATTGACGTTGCTTCTAAAAAGTTTCTGGGGACGCATGACTTTAGTGCTTTCCGTTCTTCAGAATGCCAGGCAAAATCTGCAATAAGGTCTGTTGAAAATATAACAGTTGATCGATTCAATAATTTTTATTTATTTACTATTAAAGCCGATGGTTTTTTACATCATCAAATCCGGAATATGATCTCAACAATTATTGCTGTAGGAAGAGCTAAAATAAATCCTGATTATATCGAAACTTTATTTTTAAAAAAGAATCGAAGTCTTACACCAGCAACTTTTTCACCAAATGGTTTGTATCTGACAAATATAAAGTATGATAAAGTTTGGGGTCTTCCCGATAGTTTGAATACACTTAATATCTTTAAGATGGTTACTTAGTTAAATTGAAAACAAAAATTAAAATTTGTGGTATCACGAACATTAAAAATGCACTCGAAGCTGTTGAACTCGGTGTGGATGCTCTTGGTTTTGTTTTCTTTAAAGCGAGTCCTCGATATATTCAACCAAAGAAAGCTCGAAAAATAATTGATTCATTACCATCATTTGTTTTAAGAGTTGGTTTATTTGTTAATGCGACAAAAGATGAGGTGCTTTCTGCAATTAGTGACTCAAGGGTTAATGTTCTTCAATTTCATGGTGATGAAGATGAAAAATTTTGTAATCAATTTAATTTGCCATATATTAAGGCTATTTCGGTCAAGGATGACCTTAATTTGTTAGAATATTGCAAATTGTTTTCTTCGAGCTCTTCAATCTTGATTGATACTTACTCGAAATACTTGCGAGGGGGTACAGGTGAAACATTTAATTGGGACTTAATACCTGAATCATTGCCATTGCCAATAATCATTGCTGGTGGCTTAGACGAGAAAAATGTTTTTTTATTGATTAACAAAATTAATCCTTATGGTGTTGATGTTAGCGGGGGAGTTGAATTGGAAAAAGGAATAAAAGATTACACTATGATGAAAAACTTTGTTTTAGGAGTAAATAATGCAACCGTATGACTTACCTGATGATTTTGGTCACTTTGGCCAATTTGGTGGAACTTTTGTTGCCGAAACCTTAGTTGAGGCTTTAGATGAACTGAGAGATATGTACGCTAAGTACAAGGATGATCCTGATTTTCTTGCAGAATTTCATCATGATTTAAAGCACTTTGTTGGTAGACCCAGCCCAATTTATTTTGCAGAAAGATTAACTAAAAAAATTGGTGGAGCAAAAATTTATTTAAAAAGAGAAGATTTAAACCATACTGGTGCCCACAAAGTAAACAATACTGTTGGCCAGGCTTTATTGGCAAAGAGAATGGGTAAGCCGAGAGTCATCGCTGAAACCGGTGCTGGCCAACACGGAGTAGCTACTGCAACCATTGCCGCAAGATTAGGTTTGGAATGCGTTGTTTATATGGGCTCTGAGGATGTTAAAAGACAATCGCCAAATGTTTACAGAATGAAATTGTTAGGTGCAACAGTTATACCAGTTGAGAGTGGATCCAAAACCTTAAAAGATGCATTAAATGAAGCTTTAAGAGATTGGGTTACAAATGTAAGTAATACATTTTATATCATAGGGACTGTTGCAGGACCACACCCTTACCCAATGATGGTTCGAGATTTTAACTCTGTTGTGGGTAAAGAATGTAAAACTCAAATGCCTGATCTAGTTAATAAGCAACCAGATGCTATAGTAGCTTGCGTTGGAGGTGGATCAAATGCAATGGGAATTTTTTATCCTTATGTAGACGATAAAGATGTTAAATTGATTGGGGTAGAAGCTGCGGGTGATGGAATTGAAACAGGTAGACATGCGGCTCCTTTAACATCAAATAGTAAAATTGGAGTTTTACATGGAAATAGAACGTATTTAATGCAAAATGATGAGGGACAAATAATTGAGACTCACTCAGTATCCGCTGGATTAGATTATCCGGGAGTTGGTCCTGAGCATTCCTGGCTAAAAGATTCTGGTAGGGCAAGTTATGTAGCCATTACAGATGAAGAGGCTTTAGCTGCTTTTCATAATTTATGTCTAGTAGAGGGTATTATTCCTGCACTTGAAACGAGTCATGCTCTTGCTCACGCAGAAAAAATAGCCGCAGAAATGTCTCCAGACAAGATCATCTTAGTAAATTTATCTGGAAGAGGGGATAAAGATATCAATACTGTTGCGAATATATCAGGAATCACTATATAAACACTATGTCTAGAATACAATCCACTTTTGAATCTTTAAAAAATAAAAATAAAAAGGCACTAATTCCCTTTTTCACTGCTGGAGATCCCCACCCTGATAGAACTATTGAAATAATGCATACTCTTGTTGAGTCAGGGGCTGATATGATTGAGCTTGGAATCCCATTCTCTGACCCTATGGCTGATGGTCCAATTATTCAAAGAGCAAGTGAAAGGGCGCTAAAAAATAAAGTAGGAATTACTGCAACAATGAAATTGGCAACAGAGTTTAGAAAAAAAGATAAAATCACACCTTTAATTTTAATGGGTTATGCAAATCCAATCGAAGCTATCGGTATAGAGTATTTTATATCCTTAGCTGAAGATGCTGGAATAGATGGTGTAATTACAGTTGATTATCCCCCAGAAGAATCAAAGCAGTTTGTTGAAAAATTAAAAGAAAAAAATATCGATAGTATTTTTCTTTTGTCACCAACAACCGATGATAAGCGAATTAAATTAATAATTGAACAGGCTACAGGCTTCCTTTATTATGTATCCCTAAAGGGCGTAACTGGATCAGCTAATATTAATATTGATCAAGTTACACAGAAAGTTCAAAATATTAAAGAGTTTACAAGCTTACCAATTGCTGTTGGTTTTGGTGTGAGGGATGCTAAAACAGCAAAAAATGTTTCATTAATATCAGATGCAGTAGTTATTGGAAGTAGAATAGTTCAAGAAATTGAAACTTCTAAGGGTGAAGATTTAATAAGCAATATAAAAAAATTAATGCTTGAAATGAAGAATGCTATTAATAAAGATGGGGCTAATAAAGAATGAGTTGGTTGAGAAATATTATCCCTCCAAAAATAAAAAAGATTGTAGGGCGAGTTAAAAAAAGTATACCTGAAGGTTTATGGCATAAGTGTACAACATGCCAGTCAGTTTTATACAAGACAGATCTAGAAAAAAATATGGAGGTTTGTTCTAATTGCAACTTTCATAATAGAATCTCTGCAAGGCATAGAATAAAAGTACTCTTAGATACTCCAAATCAAATTGAACATGGGCAGAAAATAAAGCCAACAGACCCTTTAAAATTCAATGATACAAAGTCCTACAAAGAAAGACTCAGTTCAACTCAAGACAAAATCGAAGAAAATGATGCTTTAATAATAGTTGAGGGAAAAATTGAATCTATTCCAGTTGTTATTGCAGTTTTTGAATTCGCTTTTATGGGTGGGTCAATGGGTTCAGTAGTTGGGGAAAAATTTGTAATAGCAGTTAACACTGCAATTAAAAATAAGTGCTCATTCATATGTGTATCATCAAGTGGAGGAGCTAGAATGCAAGAGGGACTATTATCTCTTATGCAGATGGCTAAAACTAGTGCGGTGCTCACAAAACTCAGTGCAGCTAAGTTACCATTTATTTCAATTCTTACAGATCCTACAATGGGTGGTGTTTCAGCAAGTTTTGCGATGTTAGGAGACATAATTATTGCTGAACCAAAAGCTTTGATTGGATTTGCAGGCCCAAGGGTCATTGAGTCAACAGTAAGAGAAAAACTACCCGAGGGATTTCAAAGAGCAGAGTTTTTATTAGATCATGGCGCTATTGATATGATTATTGATAGAAGGCAGATGAGAAAATCTCTTGCTGAACTTATAACCCATCTAAGATTTAGTTGAGTAAGCTTGATGAGTATATAAGCAAATTTTATACTGACACTAGCCGCCAGCAAATTAATATGGGGCTTGATCGTGTTCGTGTTGTAAAGAAATTAGCCAGTATTAATCCAGATTTTTTTATCATTACTGTAGGCGGAACTAACGGCAAAGGTTCAGTCTGCTCATTTCTAGAAACAATTTACTCTAAAGAAGGTTATTCTGTTGGATGCTATACCTCTCCTCATCTTTATAAATTCAATGAAAGAATAAAAATTAATTTAGAGCAAGTTGACGATAAAACTATTCTTGAATCATTAGCTTTTATTCAAGAAAAAAAACAATCAACAGACCTTACTTATTTTGAGATAACAACGTTAGCTGCAATGAATATTTTTATAAAAAAAAATATCGATATAGCCATATTAGAAGTTGGTTTGGGTGGCAGGCTTGACGCAGTAAATATTTTTGACCCAGAAATATCAATTATTACTTCCATAGGTATTGATCATCAAGATTTTCTAGGTGAGAGTATTGAAGAAATTGCATATGAAAAATCTGGAATATCTAGGAAAAATAAGTACACAGTCTTAAATTTTTCGAATATACCTAAGCCAATGATTGATAATTTATACAATAAAGAAGTATCCTTATCAATAATAAATAGTAACTACTCATTTAGTGTCGATTCAAAAGGATACAATTTTGTCAGCCAAGATAAGATTATAAGCCGACTTCCTATGCCTTTTTTAAAAGGTGAGAAGCAACTTACTAACCTTGCAGGTGCTCTGCAAGTTATCAAACTACTAGAGAATAAAGTACCGGTTAAGTTGAGCTCAATAAGGGATGGAATTGGGGAGGCTAGAATTAAAGGAAGAATAGATATTTTGTCTGAACAGCCTTTTGTAGTTGCTGATGTTGCTCATAATAGTGATGCTGCAATTAATTTATATAATTTTATTACTCAGTCAAAACGAAGTGGAAAGCTTTATGCTGTTTTTTCGATTCTTGAGAATAAAAATATTATGGAAGTATTGCGCCCGTTTATTGGGATAGTCAATGAGTGGTTTATAAGCGAAATAGATGACCCAAGAGCTCAAAAAATAGAGATTATTGCAGCTTCTATTAAAAAACATAAAAAGCAATCAAGTGTAACGCAGTTTAAAAATATTAGTCAAGCTTATAATGAAGCATTCAAGAAATGCAATCTTAATGATAATATAATAATCTATGGTTCTTTTCACACGGTTACCGAAACTACGAATGGAGTTAAAGCATAATGGTTGATTTAAAGGAATCATTTCATGAAAGTATAATAATTAAAAGAGCCCAAAGAAGACTCATCGGCGCAATTACCATATTAATTATTTTATTTACACTTTCATTGTTTTTTGTAAAAGATTCAGATTATAAAAATACCGGTAATGAAATAAAGGTTTCTTTCCTAGAAATGGGACCAGCAAGTTTTAATGATAAAAATTTTTTGGAGCAGCAGGAATCTTTTAAAAAAAATTCTCAAAAATTAGAAAGAAAAGCAATGAGTGTTAAAGTGCCTGTTAAAGAGAATTTAAAATTTTTTACCGTGCAAATTGGTATATTTAGTGATGAAGAAAAGACGAAAAAACTTAGTAATCAGATAAAAAAAATAGGCGTTGAAACTCGAATAAAAAAAATAAAGCTTTCTGGCCAAGAAAAAATAAAGCTTACAACTCAATTTTTTAAAAGTGAAAGGGAAGCTCAGGGAGCTTTAAGAAAGTTAAAGAATGCTAATTTTCCTGGTTTAATTAAGCGTAATTAGTTGTATGAGTTATTTAGATTATTTTTTTATTTTTATTGTCCTTCTTTCTTTGATCGTTGGTTGTTATAGGGGTTTTACACGAGAGCTTCTCTCGTTAATAGGATGGATATTTGCATTCTACTTTGCTCATAATTTCAGCGGTGATTTTTTAATACATGTCCCATTTGAATTTAGTGAACAAATAAATTTTATAATTATTTACGTATCCATTTTTATTATGATTTTATTATTATCTTCATTCCTAGCTTTTTTAATCAATAAAATTATAAAAACAATTGGATTAGGCCCATTAAATATAATTATGGGATGTATTTTTGGTTTTATGAGAGGCATTCTAATAAGCTTTGTAATAATCTTTCTTGTTGAAAAAACATCATTTATAAATGATGTAAGTTTAGATGAGTCAAAAACAATCCCTATTGTAAAATTATTAATAAAAAAAACCCTATCTTATTTACCCTATCAATGGAGTAACAAGGTAAAATACGACCCTATATTTACCTGATTTACAGGAGAGCAGTCATGTGTGGAATAATTGGTATTGTTGCTAATAAACCTGTAAATCAAATGCTCTACGACGGTTTATTAGTTTTACAGCATAGAGGTCAGGATGCAGCAGGCATTGCCACTTGTAATGCAGGACGCATAAAAATGCATAAAAACAATGGTCTTGTAAAAGATGTTTTTCATACGAGACATATGCGTAATTTAACAGGAAATATTGGCATAGGTCATGTTCGCTACCCAACCGCTGGATCTTCTTCTGCGGCCGAAGCTCAACCATTTTATGTAAATTCCCCTTACGGTATCGTATTAGCACATAACGGTAATCTGACCAATTCTGATCGACTAAAAGATGATATGTTTAAAGGAGACCTTAGGCACATAAATACTAATTCTGATTCGGAAGTTTTATTAAATGTTTTAGCGGACTCAATTGGGAAAGCAAATCAGGAAAATGTTTTAACAGCTGACATAGTTTTTGATGCAGTTGCTTCTGTTTATGATAGATGTGAAGGTGCATTTTCTGTTGTTTCTATGGTTAATAATTTTGGATTACTGGCTTTTAGAGACCCTAATGGAATTAGACCCTTAGTGATTGGTATAAATGAAACAACAGACGGCCCTGAGTATATTGTAGCGTCTGAAAGTGTAGCTCTTGACGTTCTAGGCTTTAAGCTTTTGAGGGATGTTGAGCCAGGAGAGGCTATATTTATTGATATGGACGGTAATTTTTACTCAAAACAATGTACACCAAAGATCCAGCAATCACCCTGTATATTTGAGTATGTATATTTAGCTAGACCAGACTCGATGATTGATGGTGTTTCTGTTTATCAGACCAGGCTCAATATGGGAAAATCACTTGCTAAAAAAATAAAAAAAGAGTGGGCAGGTTTGAAAATTGATGTTGTTATACCAATTCCAGATACAAGTCGACCAAGCGCTCTTGAGGTATCGCTTAAGCTAAAAGCAGATTTTCGTGAGGGTTTTATTAAGAATAGATATATTGGAAGAACATTCATTATGCCGGGTCAAGCGTTAAGAAAGAAATCTGTTCGACAAAAATTAAATCCAATTAAAGTAGAATTTGAAGGGAAAAATGTATTATTAATTGACGACTCTATTGTAAGGGGAACAACAGCAAGGGAGATTGTTCAAATGGCAAGAGACGCTGGAGCAAAAAACGTATATTTGGCCTCAGCAGCTCCTCCGGTAAGACATCCAAATGTATACGGTATCGATATGCCTTCAAGGCATGAGTTGTTAGCCTTCAATAAAGTTGACGAAGATATATGTAAAGAAATTGGTGCTGATGCTCTTATTTACCAAGATTTAGATGAATTGAAAAAAAATATTAGTCAAGAAAATAACGACTTAAAAACTTTTGACTGCTCATGTTTTGATGGTATTTATGTAACTGGTGGAATTGATGAAAATTACTTGAACAAGATTGAATCACAAAGGTCTGATAATCTTATGAATAAAGACACAATATCACCAGTATCACAACTAGATTTCAGTTTCTCCCTTCCGGAAAGTGACACAGGGGAGCATGTTTAGCTTTACCCTTGCTTGTATTTTTGTTGTATGAGGAGGATAATATTTTATACGCTGTTTTGATTCAGATTGCAGGGCGTACAAAAAACTGCTAAACCGATTAATACCCGCTTTAGCAAATTAATGCTTAACGGGTTTTTTTATTCGTAAAATTATTTTTTATTAAAAGAGGTTGATTTATACCAAATTGCTACACCTAGACACTTGTCAAAGTAGCTAAAAAGGAATTTAAAGTTTAAATGAAAAACAAAAAAAAATTTGAAACAAATTCAGTGAGAGCTGGATCAATAAGGTCTGATGAAGGCGAGCATTCTGAGGCTTTATATTTAACTTCAAGTTTTGTATTTAAAAATGCTAAGGAAGCTGCTGCCAGATTTGGTAATCAAGAGGAGGGTAATATTTACTCTCGCTTTACGAACCCATCTGTAAAAATGTTTGAAGATCGTTTGTCAATTCTTGAGGGTGCTGAACAATGTGTAGCAACTTCAACAGGAATGTCGGCAATACTAGCTTGTATCATGAGTCTCTGTAAAACAGGTGATCATATTGTTGTTTCAAAAAGTGTGTTTGGGACAACGATAAAGCTATTTGATAATATTTTAATAAAATGGGGGCTGCAGATAACCTACGTATCTCTAACTAACATAAGCGAATGGGAAAAATCTGTTAAAAATAATACTAAGCTATTTTTTGTTGAGACCCCTTCAAATCCACTAACAGAAATATGCGATATTGCAGCTTTAGCAGATTTAGCTCATAAATCAAAAAGCCTACTAGTTGTCGATAATTGTTTTTGTACGCCAGCCCATCAACTACCAATTGAATTTGGTGCTGATGTAATTATTCATTCTGCTACTAAATATCTTGATGGTCAGGGCAGATGTTTGGGTGGCGCAGTATTAGGGAAAAAAGATCAAATGCAACATGTTGCAAACTTTTTACGGTCAGCTGGTACGACCATGAGCCCTTTTAATGCTTGGATATTTTTTAAGGGATTGGAAACATTAAAAATAAGAATGGATGCACATTCTTCAAAAGCACTTGAGTTGGCTAGATGGTTGGAACAGAAAAAAAGTGTAAAGAAAGTTTTTTATCCTGGTCTTCCTTCACATCCCCAGCATGAATTAGCTATGAGACAACAATCTCTTGGCGGTGGCATTGTTTCGTTTGAGCTTGCTGGTGGTAAAGATAACGCATGGAAATTAATTGACTCAACTAAATTAATATCTATTACCGCCAACTTGGGGGATACCCGATCTACTATTACCCATCCGGCAACAACAACTCACTCAAGGCTTTCGCAATTAGAAAGAGATGGTGCTGGTATAACTGATAATTTAATAAGAATTGCTGTTGGTTTAGAAGATATTGATGATTTAAAAGAAGACATATTTATACTTTAAATTAAGCAATTCCGTACAATATTTTCATCGATATACATGCTAAAATTAACAATGTTATCCCCTTCAAATTAAAAGCTAAAAGTTAAAAAATATGGATGAATTCGCAAAAGAAACACTTCCCGTAAATATAGAAGATGAAATGAAAACCTCTTACCTGGATTACGCAATGAGCGTAATTGTTGGTAGAGCTTTACCTGATGTTAGGGATGGTTTAAAGCCAGTTCACCGAAGAGTTTTGTATGCAATGCATGAATTAAGTAATGGGTTTAATAGGCCTTATAAAAAATCTGCGCGTATTGTTGGTGATGTTATTGGTAAATATCATCCACATGGAGATACTGCAGCCTACGACACAATTGTTCGAATGGCACAAGATTTTAGCTTGAGATATATGTTAGTTGATGGACAAGGAAACTTTGGTTCCGTTGATGGTGATAATGCAGCAGCTATGAGGTATACCGAAATAAGAATGTCAAAAATATCCCATGAACTATTATCCGATATAGACAAAGAAACAGTTGATTTTGGGCCTAATTATGATGGATCTGAATTCGAACCTTTAATTATGCCTACCCGTATTCCAAATTTATTAATCAATGGGAGTTCCGGCATTGCTGTTGGCATGGCTACAAATATACCTCCTCATAATTTAGCTGAAACAATAGATGCAGCTTTGGCATTGCTATCAAATCAAGAGATAACTATAGATGAATTAATAAAATTTATCCCCGCGCCTGATTTCCCAACGGCAGGAATTATTCATGGAACAAGTGGTGTGAAAGAAGGCTATAGAACTGGAAGAGGTCGAGTTGT
>MDSY01043473.1_pt1 | contig 20568 bp, 13 predicted proteins | sample 811131 | NCBI WGS metagenome assembly MDSY01 (sample SAMN05326643, study PRJNA326480) | marine metagenome | isolation source: seawater | place: Atlantic Ocean: South West | collected 2010
CAGCGCATAGATTCATCATCTATGGCCTCAAAATATTTAATGATTCTCTATCGCTTTCTTGTAGTCGGGATGGAAGTATTAAAATATGGGACAATGGTTATAAAGAGGTTGTTCAAAAGATTGATGTGTCCGGGTTTGGCCATAAACACTCGGTAAATCAATTAGTGATTATAAATGCAGATTTGTTTGCTTCATGCAGCGACGACCACACCATTAAGATATTTCGAGTTACAGAACTTAATCCCTAATATATTCTAATTTCAACTTACCTGTCATTTTATACATTTCAAGGTAGGTATTGATTTTAGTTAATAAAAAGTCAAAATATTGTAATGATTGGTTTTCAAAAGTATTCTTAAAAGTAACGAGCTCAATAGAACTGATTGTACCGAGATTAAATCTTTTTTCCGCAAGTTTCCAGGCTTGTTTTGCATAATCTAAATTCAGCTCGGCAAGTGCTACAAGTTCTGCGTTTCCTTTATAAGTATCGATCAATGTAGCTAATGAGTTCTCCAAGGACTTCTGCATATTTTCATAACTCAGCGTGGAGATTGATTCCTGAATCTTCGAAGCTTCGATAGCTCTTTTGTTTTTCCAGTTATTGAATAAATTGTATCTCAAATTAAGCCCGCCATTGTACATAATCACTTCAGTATTGACTTTAAGATTTGGATCATTTAGATCTCTAAACCAACTTCTCGCTGGCGTGAATCCCGCCTGTAAACCAAGAGTAGGGTATAAAAAGGATTTCTGAAATGCAGTATTTGTTCTCTGTAGCTCAACTGCGAGGTATTGATTTTTTAGGTCTTGGTTCGAGTTTGGTAGGCTAGAAAGGGCATCTTCAAAATCGATAATTGGGAACTCAGCACTAAATTCCTCTGTCAGCTCCGGTATATTATCAATCTCAATAGGTTGATTCATTAGTAAAAATAGATTTCGCATACTGTTTTCAAAAGAAATTTTCTGCACTGTAGCATTGATACTATCTGAAAAGTAGAGGTTTTTAAATTGAAGCGCCTCCAATGAGTTTGAGGTTCCGATTTCATTCTTTAAGTCGTAATATTTAAAACGATCCAAAGAATTTTTTTTCACTTCATTTAATACCTTCAGCTTTTCTCGTTGTGCTAAAGCTTGATAATATGTCTTGAGTACATCTAAAATCGTTGATTCAATTACTGCGAGTGCATTTCCTTTACTTTGCGCTTCAAGTTGCCCTAACCTTTGTTTGGATATTCTTACAGCCATTCCGCTAAACAAATTCATATTTAGCGAAAGATTCGGAGATAGGTTTGTTGAAAGAATTACACCTGGGGTGAAGGTAAAGGGGTTGTTCGTATTGTCTTGAATTGTTGTATTGGCGCCTACATTAAGCGTAACAGTGGGATACAATCCGGCTTCACTCCAAGTATTATTTTTTTCTGCTATGTGCTGCTGTGCGGCACTGATTTGTACCGCATAATTATTTTTGATGGCAATTAAAACGGCCTCTTTAGCCGATAAATTTTGTTTGTCTTGACAGAAAAAAGTTTGAAGCATAAAAAGCGAAAAAAAACAGAGTAAAAATCTAGCGTTCATTTTTTAATGTTTTTTTTAATTTAAATACGGGCTCTACATCAAGCGATGATTTTCTTTCGCCGCGAAAAATTAATCTTCCAAGGCGCGCTCTATCGTTCCATAATAGTATCGCTGAAGGATAAAAGAAAAGTATGAAGACAGTTCCAAATAGAACGCCAAAAGCAATCGACGTAGCCATAGGAATCAAAAATTGCGCTTGCATGCTTGTTTCAGAAATCATTGGTAACAATCCAGCTACTGTTGTTAATGAGGTCAATAGTATAGGTCTAAATCGTGAGGCGGCCGCTAAAATAGCAGCTTCTTTTATTGGTTTTCCTTCCAATAATAAGCCATTATACCGGTCTAAAAAGACAATGGCATCATTTACAAGTACGCCAATCAATGCAATCATTCCGAATACAGAAAGAATGGATACGGGAATACCGACTAAGCCATGACCAATGATAGAACCTGCAATACCTGAAGGTATAACGAGCATAATTAAAAAGGCTTGGGAAAGGCTGTTGAAATGAAGCATCAGAATTACAAACATTAAGAAAATAAGCACAAGTGTAACATATTGCATAGAATCTCCTGTTTTCTGGCTGCGTTCAAATTGTCCAAGTTTGAGGCTTTGAACATTTGGGTACAAAGACGTCACCTTGGGTAATATGGAATCAAATATTTCAGTATTGATATTTGCGACCTCTTCTGGATCAATCGTTTCTGCATCAATTTTAACGATGCGTTGTCCATTTCTTCTTTTTAGATTTTCAGGTGTACGCCCCATTGAGTAGTCGCATATCTCGCGCAATGGAATACGCATACCTTGTGCATTTTTGATTTTCATTTCAAATAAATCGTAGGTGCTATTGCGGTCCTCTATTGGATAGCGCACCCAAATTTTAATTTCGTCTGTTCCTATAATTACTCTTTGCGCCTCTTGTCCAAAAAAGCCTTGTCTAATTTGATTCAATACCTCTCCTTTGGATACGCCGAACAATTCAGCTTGCGGTTTCATTTTCAGCTGTATTTCGTTTCTGCCAGGCGGCAGGTTGTCTTTTATATTAATGACACCATTCATTTGTCCGAGCGCCTTTTTAATACCGTCTCTTGCGCTCATTAGGTTTTGATCATTACTCGAGGTAAGGCCTATTTCTATTTCTTTACCGAATCTGTTGAATCCTCCAACATAAAGATTTTCTGCAATTTTACCTTGATCCAAATCGTTGATCCTTTTATTGATTCGATTCATGAGTGTATCTAAAGGAATTTCTGAATCTTCAGCATTTACAAAAATACTAATGCCGCCAGTATGGTTGCCTGCTTGACCAATATTTTGCGTAAAACCTATATTACTTGTATAATAGGTCATAATTTCATCTCCGGTTTGCTTTTTTATTCTGTTGTTTTCTTCAAGTAAAATCAAGGTAGCTTGATTAATAAATTTTTCTGTCTCTTTCTCGTTTGTACCTGGTGTATAGGCTACTTCAATTGTGAAAAAGTCTGGCTGAATATTTGGGAAAAAAGTTGAGGATAAGGTTCCGTTGACCAACAAATAAATTACAAATACAGTAAAGAATAGTGGTATGAAGAATGTAAAACGATACCAGCGCTTTGTTTGTCCAACAAGTAGTGAAACTGTTTGTGTAAAAAGGTGGTCTCTCACCCATTTAATAAATGAATCTGCCGCAGCCCTCACTTTACCTTCAATTGGTGATTTAGAAAACCCGGCATACAGCATGAAGAGACCGAAAAAACTCAAAACGACTGGGAATAATATAATATCCCATGTGGCTTGTAATGGGAAAATAAAGTAGGCTATTACACATGAAGCTATTCCCATAAGCATGAACAAAATGCCTAAACCGAAACCATAAGGTTTTTCTTTGGTTTCCTCTAAAACTGATTTCTTTGATAGGTGAGAGGGTAGCGTAATCATGCCTTCAAGAATTGAGAAAATCAGACAAGCGATGACGACGAAGGCCATTTCTCGCATCATTTCCAATCCTTCCACAAAAAAGAGGACAGAAAATGCAACAATTGTGGTAATAACTGATGAGCAAACGGAAGGCAATACTTCCATCGTTCCGTCAATAGCAGCTTGTTTCGCACTTTTACCTTTTTCAAAATGGGCATAAATATTTTCGGCAATTACAATTCCATCATCTACAAGTATTCCAACAACGAGAATCATTCCAAATAAAGAGATCATATTAATGGTAATTCCATAGAAGGTCCCAAGAATAAACATGCCTAAGAATGAAAATGGTATTCCGAACGCTACCCAGCTTGAAAGCTTAATATTTAGAAACATACCAAGAAAGACAAGTACTAAAATCAAACCTGTAAGGCCATTTTTTGTAAGCAAATCAATTCTTCCCTCCAATAGCTCATTAAATTCAAAGTAAATATCAAATTGGAAATCTGGGTTCTCCTCATTAAATCGATTTTGATAATTATGAAGCGCCGAGGATATTTTTTCAATGTCTTGAGAGGGTGATTTTTCAATTTGGAAAGATACCGCTGGCAGGCCATTAAATGCTGATTTTTGAGAATTTTCGGAGTACCCAAGTTTTACATCTGCTACATCTTTTATTTTTACTTTTTCCCCAGAAGGAAGCGCTCGAAGTACAATCTCTGAAATCTCATTTGCAGTGAGAACCCGATTATTAGAACGAATATTCATTTCTTGGGATTCTCCTCGAATTTGTCCTGTTGTAATGTTTAAATTTTGCGATGTAATCGCCATAGAAACTTCTTGGAAAGAGGTGTTGTAGCGTACAAGATCATTTTCGCGAATGTTGATTGAGATTTCTTTTGTGGGAAAACCCATTTTTACAATTTCAGTAATATCCTTTGTATTTAGAAGGTCTTGTTCAACTTTAGATGCTAAATCAATGAGCTCTATTTCTGAAATTCTTTTGTCTTTTGCTGATATTCCAATAAAGGCTACAACGCTTCCCATTCCACCAGAAGTAATTTTGTTTAAAATTGGTTTTTCTGCACCGGCAGGGAAGGAGTTGATCGAATTTATTGCATTTTCAACATCGCTCAGGAGCTGATCCATATTTGCATCCTGATAAGCTTTTATTTTTACGGATGACAAATTTTCAGAGGAGGTAGAATTTATTTCATCGATTGCCGCAAGTCCTTTAATCGATTGTTCAATTTTAATGGTTACGCCTTCTTCCATTTCTTTAGGTGATGCACCTGGATAGAATACTGACGCGATTATCGTTTGTGGCTCTAATTCTGGAAAAAAGGATTTTTTCGTCTGAAGCAATGAGAATATTCCGAATATTATGATGACTGCAATAAATGCATTTCCCCAAACAGGTCGGTTGACAAAAAAGGTGATTAGCTTTCTCATTTTTGCTGGGGAATTCCGACGTATTTCTTGATGGTTTTGGATGGAGTGATAAATTCAACCACCAAGGTATCTGCATTTGTAAGCCCTTCAACAAAGATAGAATCCTGTTTTTGACTGATAATCTTGACAGACTTCCTTTTGAGTTCGTTTTTGTCTAGCAGGTATACTTCATTTTCTTTTACTGCAGATGCTGGAATAACTGCAACGGATTCGGAAATAAGATTGTCTATGCTAGCGGTAACGTATTGTCCAGAAAGAAGAGATCTTCCTTTCTCAGGCGTTATTGAATAATAGGCATCGACAGACTGTGTATTCTTGTTTATTTCGCCAGAAGTTCTTAAAAGTTTGCCTTGTGCTACTTCTATTCCATTTGCATCAGTAAAAGTAACGCGACCTGTTTTTTGAAATTTATCGATGAAGTCAATAGGTATGGGTAAACGCACCTCCATTTTTTCTTGGTTAAATACTTTTGCTATTCTTCCTCCCGGATTAATAATCGCACCAGGTTCAGTATATACTTCGCTCACAGCTCCATTGAAGGGGGCTAAGTAAATATATTTGGATATTCTCTCCTCCATACCTTTTATTGTCCAGTACTCAGCATAAATTCCTTTTGAGCTAATAAAGAGCGCTTCTTTTTCCGAGGAGAACGAAGGTAAATTTGGTAAAAACCCACTAGGTTTAATGTTGTTTAGAAAAAGGGTCCATTTATCGTAATCTTCATTAAAATCAGTCGATATATCGGGTAGAATACCTATAATAAGTCGAGATAATTGCTCTTTTCGTGCATTTAAGTTATAAAACATTTCTTCAGAGCTCACCTTATATAAAAGGTCGTTTTTAGCAAACTTTGTCCCTGGTTTAATTAATAAATCTCCACTTTGAAGCCGTCCTGATATTTCGAATGCGATATCAAGCTCTGTAAATGGAACGATTTGTCCATATGTACTTATGGTTAAGGATCTCTCTTGATTTTCAATGATACTTACCGAAATGTATTTGCGGGTTTCTGCACCCTTTTTTTCTTTTATTTCTTCTTTTTGGTTGGCAAGCACCATTAGATACAATACACCTGTTATTGCTAAGAGAATAGCAAAAAGTATAATTTGATTTTTTTTCATTGAAAAGGGTACTAGCTTAAGTGGATTAGAATTCAAAAATAGTCATTGCAATATAGACTTGCAATCTAATTTAGGGCATTAATCAGTTATTCTTTAATTGGATAGACTTTTGTTTTGCCTTATATTTGAACAACTGTCTCAACCATGAAGTATTTAATCTTTTTCCTATTCACACTCCCAATTAGTATTTCTGCGCAGTTTCAATTTTCTTTTTCTGATTCGATACAAATTATAAACAATAATGAACCGCTTTCAATGCCCTGGGCGGGAGGGCTAAATTACCCTCAGTTTTCAAGTATCGACTATGATTTTGATGGTGATTTAGATTTGCTTGTTTTCGATAGAAGTAGTAATCAGATTAAGGTATTTGAACATAAAATTTTAGATGGCGAGCATTTTTATGATTATGACAATACTGGAGATCAATGGTTTCCAGAAGAGTTGCGTTATCGTCTTTTTGCTATTGATTATGACGGTGATGGAAGAAAAGATTTATTTGCCTATGGGATAGGTGGTCTGAAGGTGTTTCGCAATACAGGAGATCTTACAAATGGACTTTCTTGGGAGGTTGCCAAAGAAATTCTGTATTCTGATAATTGGGGTACCTCATTGAGTCTATATGTAAGCTCAAGTGACATTCCTGCAATTGTTGATGTGGATGGTGATGGTGATATTGATGTATTGACTTTCCATATTGGAGGAGAGTACCTACGGTACCACCAAAATCAGAGTATAGATTTATATGGCCATGCAGATTCTTTAGAATTTGTACTGAAAAATGAGTGTTGGGGAAAGTTCCGCGAAGATTTGAGTACCAATACTGTGTATTTAAATGACAATACTACGCCATGTACGACGGGTAATGTTCCTAATCCTGAATTCCCTTTACTTGAAGACAAGAAATCCAATGATGAAAAGGCGCATTCCGGATCAACGATACTTGCATTGGATATTGACGGGTCTGGTGTGATGGATTTGGTATTGGGAGATGTTGCATTTCCAAATTTAAATCTAATGATCAATGGAGGAACAGGGGTGAATGAAAATTCTGCAATGGTATCAACAGATCCGTTATTTCCTTCAAATAGTATACCTACCAGCATACAGTTGTTTCCAGCGGCATTCAATTTGGATGTTAATTTTGATGGTATAAAGGATTTAATCGTTGCGCCAAATGCTAAAAACATTTCGGAAAATGAGCAAAGTGTTCATTTTTATCGAAACACGGGTAATAATCAGGTTTCCAATTTTGTTTTTGAAACAAAGGAATTTCTTCAAGGTGACATGGTCGATCATGGTTCTGGTTCTATTCCTGTTTTAACAGATGTTGACGGGGACGGATTAACAGACCTAATTGTGGGCAATATCTTCGCATATAAAGCCGTTTTAAATAAGGAAAGCCGAATTGCTTATTACAAGAACACAGGGACCTCTTCATCTCCTGAATTCACACTTATTGATCGTGATTTTCAAAATCTATCAGCACTTGATGTTGGCTTGAGGATGTATCCTACTTTTGGTGATCTAAATGGTGACCAAAAGAACGATATGATTTTAGGTTTAGAAGATGGAACGCTTTCCTATTTTGTAAATAATTCAGCCGGGAGCATTCCCGCTTATGCATCGCCAATCGTTAACTTACAGGATGCAAATGGTACGATTATACAAAACGGTTTATATGCAGCACCTCAGCTTTTTGACTTGAATAATGATGGACTTTTAGACCTTATCATCGGGATTAAAACAGGTGAACTTATTTATTATAAAAATGTGGGTTCATCTTCGAACCCATCATTCGAATTCGTAACCAATTTTCTTGGGGGTGTGGATGTTGCCGAAACATCACCGAATGGATATGCTACACCATGTTTTTTCCGTCAAAATGATACGACTTATGCGTTCATTGGAGCTGTTGATGGTTTGGTGTATTTTGCGAAAGGAATTGATGGGAATATTGATGATGGTCAAATTTTTGAAAGTTTTGTTTCAGATTATTTAGGATTTAATGTTGGAGCTTATAGCTCATTTGCCATTTCGAATTTAGACGATGATGGAGAGCTAGATTTATTTATAGGTCAAGATCTTGGTGGCTTGTTCTATCTTGAGCATGATTCCAATAGTAGCGCTGGTTTAATTTCTTTGGAAAAACAGGTACTCTTCTCTGTTTGGCCTAATCCTTTTAAAAAGGAATTCACGATTGAATTAATCGATTTATTTGAAGAAGTAACAGCCGAACTGTTCACTTTAACTGGCGAACGAATTTATTCTTGCATACTTAATCAAAAAATAAATAATTTGCAATTAGATCAACTAGACGCTGGTGTTTATTTTTTGAGGTTGTCAAATGGTTTTGGAACAACCAAGCTAATAAAATTATAGCCTACCTAATATTGAAATTTAAGACCTCTTTCCCCATTAAAAGGCATTTTAAATTATCTCCAATTTCGACCTGACCTACACCGGCTGGCGTCCCTGTAAAAATAAGGTCTCCTTTTTTAAGCGTAATGAATTTCGAAACGTATGTGATAATTTGATCAAATGAGAAAATCATATTAAGGCTCGATCCATTTTGAACTGTCTTTCCGTTTTTTTCTAATTCGAATTTAATTTCTTGATTCGAATTTTTTAATGGTATCCATATTTTAGACAAAGGAGCGCTTTGGTCAAAGCTTTTAGCGATTTCCCAAGGAAGCCCTTTTTCTTTACAATTTTGTTGAACATCTCTCGCTGTGAAGTCTATGCCTAAAGTACATGATGAGTAATAATTGTGTGAGAATTTCTCATCTATGTTTTTACCAACCTTATCTATTTTTAGAACAATTTCACATTCGTAGTGTAAATTGCTCGTGAATTTAGGGTAGAAAAAATCTCGTGTCCTAAGAAGTGCTGTTTCGGGCTTCATAAAGAAAATAGGAGTGGAGGGGAGAGGAGCATTCATTTCTTTGGCATGCTCGACATAATTTCGCCCGATACAAATAATTTTCATTTCTTAAATTTCTTTTGAAGATCATTGAGTTTGTTCTTCATATTATTAGCCTCCTTTTCCCTTCTTTTTTCTTTGATTTCCTCCATTGCTTTGCGAAGCACAGATTTTGTATACAATGGGAAATCAGCTTCAAGCATCCATCCATAATACCCTGGTTCAGTCTGGGCTACTGAAGCAATTGTTTTACCATTGTGCTTACCGAAATTATATATGACTTGCCCTTTGCTATTGATTGCAATACGTCCGGCCATATCCAAAATTTTATGATTTCCGGCTCTTGAAAGTTCTGCTAATGATAGTACATCTGACTTAAGCTTGTATTTTTCTATTTGCTTTTCTAGAACCTCCCAAGTAGCTCTTGTATCGTTCATTGCATCATGCGCATTCTCAAGGTTTTTTTTACAATAAAATTTGTATGCGGCGACTAAAGTTCTTTGTTCCATTTTATGGAAGATATTTTGCACATCAATAAACGCCCTTTGGGTAAGGTCAAATGCTATTCCTACACGTAAAAATTCCTCTGCTAAAACAGGTATGTCAAACTTGTTGGAGTTATAGCCTGCTAAATCAGAATCGCCAAAAAAAGCTTTAATTTCTTCTGCTAATTCTCTGAAGGTAGGTGATTTAAGTGCTAATTCATTGGTAATACCATGAATGTCAATGACCTCTTGAGGTATCTTCATCTCAGGGTTGACAACTAAGTTTAGCTCCTCTTGTTTCCCATTAGGGTGAATTTTAAGTGCAGCAATTTGAACGATACGGTCTTTTGTAACCTGAAGTCCTGTGGTTTCTATATCAAAAACGCAAAGCGAATTCTTAAGCGTAGCATTCATATGCTTGGCAAAAACAATACGTTAAGGTATGATGATGAATTCTGTTCTTCTATTCATTTGGTGCTCGTCTTTAGAGCACTGGGAACATTTACAATCGTTAACAGCTGTTGTTTCCCCATAACCTTTAGAGGTAATACGTTCAGAGTTTGTTATGCGCTCCGCTATATATGTTGCAGCAGATTTCGCTCTTTTCTTAGATAGCTTCATGTTGTAAGATGAACTTCCTCGACAATCTGTATGAGAACCAAGCTCAATTTTAACTTCTGGATTTTCGTTCATAATCTTTACGATTTTATCTAGCTCAACCTTCGCATCCTCACGGATGTCATATTTGTCGAAGTTGTAATAAATCATAAAGGGTCCAAGGTCTGTGCCAATTTCCTTTTTATCTAGCATATAAGACAGTGATATAAGCGAGTCTGTTGAGAGTTCAGTGTTGAGCTCAAAAGTGGCCATAAGATAGCCATCTGCACTAACCGATACCGTATAATCAAGTTTGTAACCAAAAGATTTTTTATCAACGAGTTGTGACACAAATTGACCTAAAGAATCTGTCATGAGTACTTCTACTTCTTGATCACCTTTAGAGAAGATTACTTTAGCGTTAGGAATCATTTCACCTGATTTTCTATCCGCGACAATTCCTTCTAGAAAATAATCGAAGAATGGTATGATTACTTGTGCATCTTCATCTAGTAACACTCGTTTGTACACCTCCTGATAAGCTAAATCACAATTTGTTGAGAATTTATCTGTGTACGGATTAGTTGTTTGATCGTTATAGTAATAGGCTAATTGATAGTCTTTACATTTGTCGAGTTTGGAAAGAAATACACCGTCTCTTACACGAGGTCTCAATATTGTTTTCTCCTCTGGCTCACAATTTAGACATGTCAGCTCAATATATGATTCTTCAGGAATATCTTTGTTTTGCGAATGAATTATTTCTCCATTCAATAAAGCTACATTCCTTACTTCGCTATTTACGTTTAATCGATATACATCTTTTTCACCTTTTCCACCTTTTCTGAAAGAGCTTAAATAAGCCTTTTGGCCATCTGCCGTATGCGTATAAAATATATCGTCTCCAACAGAGTTAATAGGATATCCAAGATTTACAGGTTCAGACCAAATTCCGTTCTCATCTCTAACCGACATGAAAATATCAAATTCACCCATACTAGTGGAATCGTTACTTGAAAAATAAAGTATGTTATTGTCTAGACCCATGAATGGTGCGTCTTCATCCCATTTTGAATTAATTGTTCCACCTATATTTTTTGGTTCCGACCACACGCCATCTTTTTCTTCCATAAAGTAGATATCTCTTTTACCAAATCCACTTTCTTTATCTGAAACGAAGAATACCATTTTTCCATCTGGAGAGACAGTATAATGCGTTTCCCAACGTGTCTCTGTATTAACACCTGACTTACCAACAGGAGCGATAGGTGTAAAGCTTCCATTTTTTAGATCACTAAAGTAAATGTCGCCTTTCCCTTTTTTATCATTGTAGGTATAAACGCGTCTTTCGTCGATGCTAACACTTACACTAGCCTCATTAAATTGTGGTTTACACATTTCCATTCTAGTTGGACTATTCCAACCATCATTATCAGCCAATGACGCTTGGTAAATATCTTCCGAAAAATGATTAAGCATCGGATCTCTGTAGCTATTAGATGCTCCATCTTCCCAGGGGCGTCTTGAGGTGAAATATAATGCTCTTCCGTCCAGTGAAATGTTCGATGAAAAATCTGCATACTCCGTGTTTATTGAATCTCCAAGATTCTCAACAATAACATCCTTCGGAGAGGCCATAAGCTTTTTAGCAATTCCACACTGATGAATTCTTTTTTCTGCGCTCTCGATTAACTCAGATTCTTTATTCGTTTGAGTTAAAAACAAATTGTAGTTTTCTAGGGCCTTCGCAAAATCTTCATTTAAGTGATGCGCTCTTCCCAAATGGTAAAATATATCTGCAGGAACAGCGCCTTCCTTGATAGAATACATGTCGTAATTTTTATCAATTGATCCAGTAGCAGAAGAAAATAATTCTATTGCCTTTGCGTAATCTTGTCGCATAGTTAACTCAATAAACCCTTTTCTGTACTTATAATTCGAACTTTCAGGATTTATTTTGAGCAACTTATCTGTGATAAGATCTGCGTAGTGAAAGAAATTCTCTTGTAGCATTCTAGAACACTCTACAACTAGTTCTTTCTCAGAAGCTTGTGAGATTAGGTTTTTCACTTCAGCTTCTGAAAACTGAGAATTACCTTTGAACGGTATTACAATTATTGCCAAAATGGCTAAGACAAAACTAAATTTTTTCATAATTTTTACTCTTAAAAGTTCTAAATATCGCGATTTATGTCGAATTCTTCTAAATAGTCTGCAACTTTTCTTACAAACCTTCCTCCTAATGCACCATCCACGACCCTATGGTCATAGGCATGAGACAAAAACATTTTGTGGCGAATGCCGATGAAATCACCTTCCGGAGTTTCCACTACGGCTGGTACTTTTCGTATAGCGCCAAGTGCCATGATTGCTACTTGAGGTTGGTTTATAATGGGTGTCCCCATTACATTTCCGAATGATCCAACGTTGGTTACAGTATATGTTCCTCCTTGTATGTCCTCTGGTTTTAATTTATTTTCTCTAGCATTAACAGCAAGTTCATTTACACTTTTCGTAAGCCCTGTAAGACTAAGTCTATCCGCGTTTTTAATTACCGGAACAATTAAATTGCCACTCGGTAGGGCAGTAGCCATTCCAATGTTAATGTTCTTTTTTACAATAATTTGTGTTCCGGAGACAGATACGTTCACCATTGGGAAGTCCTTTATTGCTTTTACTATAGCTTCAATTAAAATAGGTGTGAAGGTCAAGTTTTCGCCTTCTCTCTCTTTGTAGCCCTGTTTTATTTTATTTCTCCAATTGACGATGTTGGTTACATCCGCTTCCACATATGAAGTAACATGAGGTGAGACTTGCTTTGACATTACCATATGGTCGGCAATAAGCTTGCGCATACGGTCCATTTCAATAATTTGATCTTCTCCGCTTGGAACAACAACAGGAGACTCTTTGACTTCTGGTCGAACCTCTGTTACTCTCCCTACAGCCGACTTTTTTATATCTCTCGTTAAATGTGCAAGTACATCTTTTTTAGTCACGCGCCCCTCTGCACCTGATCCAGAAATTGCCTCTAATTCTTCTTGAGAAATTCCTTCTTTTTCAGCAATACTGCGTACAAGAGGAGAAAAAAACTGGCCTTTCGCGCCATTTTTTGAGATGCGTTCAGAACTATTTCCATTCTGACTTATTACGGGAGTAGCTGATACATCCATTTTTGCAACCGCTGGTTGCTTATCTTTCTTTTCAACTTCTATTGGATTTTCAGCTGAATTATTTGCTTGACTCGATGTGTCTGGGCTGGCTCCGGTCTCGGTAGAAATAATGGCGATAACATCACCCACCTGAGCGACCTCATCCTTTTGAAAAAGCTGCTTTATAAGCACACCTTCAGCCTCCGACGGTAACTCGTTGTCGACTTTATCTGTCGCAACTTCCACAAGCGGCTCATCCAATGATATTTCATCACCCGGACTTTTTAACCAATTTGTTATTGTTGCTTCTGTGACACTTTCCCCCATCTTCGGGAGACGAATTTCAATTTCTGCCATTTAATTTCCTTCAACTTTTACAGCGGTAAAGATAAGAAACAAAGATGAGGCGAAAAAGCTAAAAGTCTAAATATGTCCATTTTTTTATTAATATCCGTAAATCCTTGATAATTGAATATTCTTTGGCATAATTAATATTTACTTGATCAATTAATTTTGAGTCGTTAACTGTATTACCAGATAAAGGGTTCAGTAACCCTCTTTTTAGTGAAGGGAGATCTCGGTTTTTGTCTACATCTTCAGTTTTTTGTGTGCAATAACCAACAATTGAAATTTCTCCTTTAAAAACGGAAAAAAGATTGAATATAAACTGTTTTTTACGCACAAATAACCATATAAGCAAGGGACTTAAACACAGTCCAATACATGAAATAAATAGGTCAAATATTCTCTTAGATCTTAGGTTGTCTGGACGCGTAATGGAATTAATTTTCATCGCATAAAGGTCGCCTCGTGTTTCAATAGAATTACTACCTATGATAAAGCTAGTATCTGGTTGGGCTATTTTGAAATGTATTTCCTGCCCAGCAAGTTGGTTCATGCATCGAATGATTTCACTTGGGGTAATATTTTTAGCACAGAATATGAGTTCATTAAATATTGTCCTTGAATCCTCATAGATCGACTTGTTAACCTCAGTGCTTAGGTTTTTTTTGATATCTATGGTTTTAATTTGTCCAATATTCGGGTATGTTTCGTGCAGTAATCCTTTGACTCGATTTGTCTCTTCTTCTTCCCCACAAATAATGAAATGTTTTCTTTTTACATTAGAATACTTTGGACTCCCATAGCTAAATAGGTTGGACAAGCAAGTTTTAATATAGTGAGCACAGATCACCCAAAGTGCTCCTATTAAAATGAAGACTCTTGAGAATTGCCATTCTTTAGGTAGCAGGGCATATACGAGTAGAATTAGAGCAGTTCCTAAAAGGGTTGATTTTACAATTGCTGTCGGCTTGGGTTCTTTATCATATACGCCAAAGAAAACAGCAGCAATTAGCCATGTTAAACTGTAAATAGGTATCGAATAGTCAAAAACGAAGTCGGGAAAATGTATGTCCGCAGATTGCCAATGGTTTGTTAGCAGTATCAATCCTCCGAATATGAATACGAGGTCTATTACAAAAGGAAATGAGAATTTTACAAAACGATTGAAAATCGCTAAAGAGGCCCTAAAATAGATCGCTAAATGTATTGCCAGAGAAAAGATTTTAGCATTGTTTTTTGAGAAATGCTTTTGGGCAAATATGACCATTGCCTTATAAAAAACGAAAACATAATTTACGGAACTTTTTTTTGTGCTTTCTCCCTTATAATGGATAATGGTCGTCTCAGGAAGGTAATAATTTTTATATCCTCCTTTCGTGATACGATATGAAAAGTCAATATCCTCGCCGTACATGAAGAATGTTTCGTCAAGAAGACCTATTTTTTCAATGGCTTCTGCGCTTACGCAAAGAAAAGCACCACTCAAAATATCAATCTCATTTGTCTCGTCTTCATTAAGATATCCTAAATGGTAGGCGCCAAATTCTTTTGACTTTGGAAAGAGTGCCGATAGGCCAAAAATTTTATAAAATGCAACTTTTGGTGTGGGGAGTCCTCTTTTTGATTCTGGTAAAAAATCTCCTTTCCCATCGACCATTCTAACGCCAAGCCCTCCACATGAAGGGGTGTTTTTCATGAAGTCAGTAATTTTTTTAAATGTGAGTTCTTCAACGACGGTATCGGGATTAAGCAATAGAATGTATTTTCCTTTAGCCTGTTTTATCGCCTGGTTATTGGCACTTGAAAACCCCTTATTGTCTTTATTTTCGATTAGCTTAACTTCAGGAAACTTTGCTTGTACCATTTGTACAGACCCGTCATTGCTATTGTTATCTACAACGAAGATTTCAGTAGCACACTGTTTAGATGCTTCACGCACCGAATTCAGACATTGCTCAAGGAAGTATTCGACATTGTAATTTACAATGACTACGGATAAATCAAAAGTCCTTTTTTCAGAGCTCATTATTTGCTAGCTATGCAAGATATTTCAATCGGTACGTCCAGGGGAAGTCGGGCAACTTGAACTGTTTCGCGTGCAGGAAAGGTCCCAGAGAAATAGGAGGAGTATATTTCGTTTACTTTCGAAAAGTCGTCCATATCTTTTAAGAAGATACTACATTTAATAACGTGCTCTGTTGTCATTCCTGCCGCATTGAGTAATGCTTGGATGTTTGACATCACTTGCTCCGTAGCCTTCTGAATAGAGTCTAACTCCAATTCTTGAGTAATTGGATTGAGTGGGATTTGTCCGCTGATGTATAAGGTGTTATTGTTCAAAATCGCCTGACTGTAGGACCCAACAGGTTTAGGCGCATTTGGTATGTCTATTGCTTTTTTCATCTTTTAACAGCAAATTTTTACAGGGTTTTATACTTTTACAAAGAAACGACAAAAAATCATATGAGAATATTGTTGGTCGATTTTTACGATTCATTTACATATAATTTACTTCACTATATTGAGCTTCAGAATGTAGCAGTTGATGTCATTCGAAACGATGCACAAATCGATGCTACTTCACTCTCTAGATATTCGCATGTTGTTTTGTCTCCTGGACCGGGTCTTCCTTCTGAAAAAAAGAATTTACAAAAGATACTATCGCTTTGTAGTTGTAAGCGTCCTGTTCTAGGGATTTGTCTAGGCATGCAGGGTGTTGGAGAATTTTTGGGCGGTACATTGTCAAATATGGAAAGTGTTAAACACGGCGTGGCAGAATCGTTACTGGTCAATAACAATGATGTTTTATTTAAGGGGTTGCCGGCCACCTTCGATGTTGGATTGTATCACAGTTGGGCAATTTCCCATATAGAAGATCGGTACATTGATGCTAAATCGATCAATGGAACAATTATGGCCATATCCTGCAAGGTTAAAAAACTTTATGGTGTTCAATTTCATCCGGAATCTATTCTTTCCAGTTATGGCAAGAAACTCCTAGGAAATTTTATAAACAACACATAATTCTAAACTATATTTGCTCGTTGTTGTTTATTCAAAAAAAATAAAAAAATGAAATTTCTTTTTCTCCTTTTCACATGTGTACCTTTTTTAATTTTATCCCAAGGGGCACAAGTAAATGGAAGGGTTTATAATGAATTGAACAACAAGGCTATAGCTTTTGCAACGGTAAAAATCCTTGGATCTCAGATTGGAGCTGTTTCAGAGGAAGACGGAAGTTTTAGTGTTTTAAATCTTGAACCCGGTATTTATTCCTTTAAGGCAACAGCTTTAGGATATAAGCCCTTATATATTAACGAGGTTACTATAACCAAAACTAGAGTAGAATACCTTGAATTCTCTTTGGAGGAAATTGTTATCGAGCAAGAGGAGGTTGTCGTCAAAGCATCTCCGTTTCTTCAGCGGAAAGAATCTCCAGTTTCATTAAAGACATTGAATGCTACCGAGATAGAAAGACTTCCTGGTGCAAATAGGGATGTAAGCAAGGTAATTGCGGCGTTACCTGGAGTTGCGTCTAGGGCCACCTTCCGAAATGATATTATTATCCGAGGTGGTTCTCCTGGTGAAAATAAATTCTATTTAGATGGTATTGAGGTGCCAAATATTAATCATTTTGCAACCCAAGGAAGCAGTGGGGGGCCTGTTGGTCTTTTAAACGTAAATTTCATTAGAGAAGTTGACTTTTATTCGGGTGCATTTCCATCGAACCGTGCCAATGGTTTAAGTTCTGTACTTGCCTTTAAGCAAAAAGAGGGAAATACGGAAGGTTTGATTGCGAATTTTGCAGTAGGTTCTAGTGACGCTGCTTTAACGCTAGATGGCCCTATTGGAAAAAAAACCAACTTTATTTTTTCGGCAAGACGGTCCTACTTGCAGTTTCTTTTTACTGCGCTTCAGCTTCCGATACTGCCAACCTATAATGATTTTCAGTATAAAGTTAATGTCAAGGTTAACGATAAGAATAAGGTTTCATTTATTGGTCTAGGAGCGATTGATGATTTTAATTTGAATGCATCTGTAAATGATAATATCACGGATCCAGAGGTGATCGAATCGAATAACTTTATATTAAATAACCTACCTCTCCAAAAACAATGGAATTATGCTGTGGGCATGAATTGGCTTCATTATTCGAAAAACTCATATCAAAATATTGTTTTGAGTCGGAATATGTTGAACAATTCATCTACCCGTTACAGGGATAATATTGAAATAACTGACAACCTGTTGCTAGATTATGAGTCGTTTGAAGCTGAAAACAAGTTTAGGTTTGAACATACGTTTAATAAAAATGGTTGGAGAATAAATGCAGGATTGGGTTACGAATACGCCCAGTATTTCAATTCTACTTATAACAATATAACAGTTCAGGGATTTCCAATTGTAGTAGATTATGAGTCCAGTCTTGGATTAAATAAATTTGCTTTGTTCTCTCAGGTAAGTAAAGCTTATTTTAATGATAAGTTGTCAAGTTCATTAGGTTTACGAACCGATTTTAGCTCATATTCGAGTAGCATGTCTAATCCATTAGATCAACTATCGCCGAGTTTTTCTTTAAGCTATCGTTTGACAAAGTCTTGGTCGATAAACGCCAATTTATCAAGATTCCATCAATTACCATCATATACAATTCTAGGATTCAGAGATCAAAATGAAAACCTGGTTAATAAGGCAAATGACATCAAATATATTCGAGCGGATCATGCAGTTTTTGGTGTTGAGTATATTACAGATTGGAAGTCAAGGTTTACTGTGGAAGGCTTTTATAAGGATTACTCGCGATACCCGTTTTCATTAAACGATTCAATTAGCTTAGCGAATGTTGGATCTGATTTTGGTGTTGTGGGTAATGAGGAGGTAGAATCTACCTCTGAAGGAAGAAGCTATGGCTTAGAGTTTCTTTATCAACAGAAATTGATTAAAGGTTTCTATGCCATATTAGCATACACACTTGTTAACTCAGAGTTTAAAGATAAAAATGATACTTATGTACCGACGGCATGGGATAGTAAGCACATTGTTTCTTTTACAGGAGGAAAGCGATTCAAGAGTGGTTGGGAGATTGGTTTCCGTTGGTTGTATTCAGGTGGTTCTCCATATACTCCTTTTGATGTTGCTGCTTCAAGCCTAAAGTTAAACTGGGATATAAACGGTATTGGGGTTCGTGATTTTTCTCAGTTAAATTCTCGTCGAGAAGGGAATTTTCATCAGCTCAATGTGCGTGTAGATAAAAAGTGGTTCTTTGATAAGTTTTCACTTAATTTTTATTTGGATTTACAAAATGCATATGCTTTTAAAGCAAAGCTAGCACCTACGCTGATTGTTGAAACAGATGCTGATGGGAATTATATCGAAGATCCTAATGATCCGACAAGATACCAGACGAAATTCATCGAATCAGCTTCTGGAATTATTCAACCTACATTAGGCATTGTTGTTGAGTTTACTGCCAAAAGAAAGTAGTTCTTCAGACGCAATAAAGATTTAATTCGTTGGATAGTTGATTCATTATTTCATTCTATCCGTATGAGATATCTATCAATTTCATATCTTTGCACCCAAAATTAGATACATGGCAACGAATAGAACTTTTACGATGATTAAACCTGATGCAGTCGAGAATGGACACATCGGAAATATTTTAAACATGATTACTGAAGCAGGGTTTTCAATCAAAGCGATGAAATATACGCGTTTGACTGAAGCTCAGGCCAAAGCATTTTATGAAGTGCACGCTGAAAGACCGTTTTATGGTGAATTGGTGTCGTATATGACTTCAGGACCTATAGTTGCAGCAATCCTTGAAAAGGAGAATGCTATGGCAGATTTTCGAGCATTAATTGGTTCAACTGACCCAGCAGAGGCGGCAGAAGGAACCATCCGTAAGGCATATGCAGAAAGTAAAGGTAGAAATGCGGTACACGGTTCTGATTCAAACGAAAATGCAGAGATTGAAGGAAAATTCCATTTCTCAGCTGAAGAAATACACTAATTCATAAAATATTTAAGAAGGGCTTTTTTTAGGCCCTTTTTTTGGCAATGAACTTTAACGAATCCATAGAGAAAAGAAGGACTTTTGGGATAATTTCCCACCCGGATGCTGGTAAGACCACACTTACCGAAAAGCTCTTGCTTTTTGGTGGCGCAATCCAATCCGCAGGAGCCGTTAAAAACAACAAAATCAAGAAGACGGCTACTTCAGATTTTATGGAAATTGAGAAGCAGAGAGGGATTTCTGTTGCGACGTCGGTGATGGCCTTCGGTTATAAAAACAAGCAAATAAATATTTTAGATACACCTGGCCACAAGGATTTTGCTGAGGATACCTTCCGAACCTTAACCGCTGTAGATAGTGTTATCCTTGTTATTGATGTAGCAAGTGGGGTAGAGTCACAGACGGAGAAACTCATGGAGGTTTGTCGTATGAGAAAAACTCCTGTCATCATTTTCATTAATAAAATGGACCGTGATGGTAAAGAGGCATTCGATTTATTGGATGAGCTCGAGCAATCTTTAGATATTAAGGTTCGTCCATTGACTTGGCCTATTGGTATGGGGGATCGATTTCAGGGAGTTTATAATATATACCAAAAAGGACTAAATCTATTTTCTGCGAATAAGACCAAAATTGCTGAAGACGTATACGAAGTAAAGGACATAAACGATAAAGAACTAGATGAGATTATAGGCGAAGAACCAGCTGAGGAACTTAGAGAAGAGCTCGAAATGGTGGAGGGTGTTTATGATGCCTTTGATCGAGAGGCATATCTCTCCGGTGAGGTAGCTCCTGTCTTCTTTGGTTCTGCTGTAAACAACTTTGGCGTGAAGGAGCTTTTAGATACCTTTTGTGAGATTTCTCCTTCTCCGAGAGGTCGTGTCACGGATTTGAGACCGATTGATCCTTATGAAAATAAATTCAGTGGCTTTGTATTTAAGATTCATGCCAATCTAGACCCCAAGCACAGAGATAGAATAGCATTCTTGCGTGTTGTTTCCGGAA
>MDSY01133380.1_pt1 | contig 20557 bp, 19 predicted proteins | sample 811131 | NCBI WGS metagenome assembly MDSY01 (sample SAMN05326643, study PRJNA326480) | marine metagenome | isolation source: seawater | place: Atlantic Ocean: South West | collected 2010
CTACATCTTGACAAGAAACAAGTGGAATAAATAGTAATAGTAGAAGGAGTTTTTTCATATTCTACAATTTAACTCAATTCTTAGTGCAATCAAAATAGTTAGCAGTAGTTACATCTTTTAACTCTATTGAATTAATTAACAGTCAATGGAAAATACTCTGGAGTTTCTGTTTTTAATAAATTTAAGAAGCTTTAATCTATTATCTTAAGTTCTTTAAATTTTTTAATTAAAAAATTAGCGTATCTAATAAAACCAAGATCTGTAAAATGAACTCCATCCACTGTACCTTCATAATCGGAGCCTAATGCATTTTTACTATCTAAGTAAAAAATATTTTTATAACCATTATCTGCCGTTTTTACAAATTCTGTTTTTAAAGCTGTATTCATTGAATCTGTGTCTATCTTTACTTGATTATCTAGCACTGAAAAAGAAAAATCAAAATGATCTACAAATAAGACAGGATTGTTAGGATTTTTTTTCTTAATTATATTTACGAAAGGGGCCTTTAATTATCAATACCATTAATCTAATAATTTTATTCGTGTCAAGTATTGATGAGAGGTCATGTACAAGTATTCATAGTTATCATCAAAAGTGCAATTTGCAGTTCTAACTTCAGTCCTAACTGTTCCGATATGGTTGCCGTTACTTTTAATGAGTAAAACTCCACCTGGACCAGTTGCAAAAATAGTTCCTGATGGATGTATTTTTAAACCATCAAACAATCCTTTATCTTTTTTTGATAAAACAGAACCATCAAAAAACACTTCAGGATTTTTCACTCCCTCATCAGAGATTTGATATTTCATAATTACAGGATTATTCAAATCAGAGTTAGCAACATATAATAATTTTTCATCTATAGAAATTGCAATACCATTTGGTCGTGATAGATTTTTAATTAAAACACTTAATTTACCATTGGAACTAAGTTTAAAAACTCCATTATAATCTAGTTCTTTTAACTTATCATTATCCCCACCCTTTAGTCCGTACGGAGGATCAGTAAAAAACAAATCTTTATTACTGTTATAAACTAAATCATTGGGGCTGTTTAATAGTTTATTATTAAATGATGTAGCTAAAGGAACAAATTCATTATTATTCCAGTCTTTTAGTTTTACAATCCTTCTATCACCATGCATACAAATTATTAAGTTTCCCTTTTTATCTATTGTCAAACCATTTGTACCGGCTTTTTTTAGGTTAGGAACAATTCCTGAGTATCCAATTTTATCTAAAAAAATTTCTAAACCATTTTTTTCACTCCATTTATATATAACATTGTTGGGTACATCAGAAAAAAGAACAGCGTTTAGTTTTTTAGACCATACCGGTCCTTCTGACCATGAAAAACCCTTAGCAATAATTTCAATTTTTGAATCTTTTGAGAAAAATTCATCTATTTCAACAGACAATTTTTCAACAGAACCTATAAAATCATTTTGCCCAAAAAAAACAAGTGGAATAAATAATAATAAAAAAGTGATTTTTTTCATTAAACTATATTAACTAATAAAGTTTAATTATCTAAATATTTTGGTGTAGTATTTTTATTTTTTAATGTACTTTTTAATAAATCCACAGCTTTTTTTGGATTTAGATTTGAATCATAAATATATTTATATTCGTGATCTGATACCTCATTTTTGTCGTATACTCCCCATGTATTGAAAGTTACAACCCCACTATCTCTTTTAGCAATTAAAGCTTTTAAAATATTAGAATATCCATTAGCTTGTCTTTCATACTCTGCACTAGTAGGCGGATCACCTGTCATTCTATAATCAATTTCAGTTACATGAAAATCTAAATCATTTTGGTGTGCCCAATCGATTAAAGACATCAAATAATCTATGTTCTCTTTTTTTAAAGACATAATTACGTTATCTCTTAAATGTGATTGCCATCCTAAACCATCTATTTTTAGTCCTTTATTTTTTAAATATAAAATAGTCTCTTTTACTTTATCCCACATTACAGGTTGCATACCTTGATGTTGATTAAAAACTAAACTAATATTAGGAGCATGTTCTTTTGCAATTTCAAAAGATTTAATTATATATAATGGAATACCATCTTCATTATTCCCTATTTGAGTCCATGGATTTTGATAACCAGTACCCGTTTTTTCCATAGTCCAACCACCTTCCTTGCTTATAGTTTCGTTAACTACATCAATCCATTTAACATTTTCCTCACCATTAACTTTCTTACAAAGTTCAGTAAAAAATTCTTCGTAAATTTTAATTAATTCTTCTTTTGTTCTGGAGTCTTCTTTTGCCCAAACAGAAGATTGAGGACCAACTGGTCCGTGAACGCGAACTTGAATACTATTTTTATTAGCAAAATCTAAAAAAGCATCAACTCTCTCCCAATTCCAAACTTTGGGTTCTGGATGAACTATTGTTTGTTTGAATGAATTTTCTGCAACTACGTAATCAAATTCTTTTAAAAAAAGTGTCTCAACATCGGTATTTAACTGATTAAAATTAAGTGTAGCTCCAAATTTAAAAGTATTTGTATTATAACCATCAGAAATTAATTTTTTAAAAGGATCTGTAATTTTAACAGGTGTTGTATCTGGATCAGGATCTTTAATCACGATTGTTGAGTCCTCAGAATTACTAGAACATGATACTAACAAAAGAATAATTAAAAACTTTTTTAATAAGTATTTCATTATTAGATTTTAAACCAATTTAAAATTAAAAAACTAAATAAAGGTAGATTAATAAGTCATTTAAACTATGTACTAAGGTCATATACATAATGGGTATAATATTCAATCATGATAAATACTTTTCATTCACAATATTAATGTGATGAAGAGGGTGACCAAAGATTATATATAATATTGCTTTAACAGAGAGGGTTTTTAAACCAGCAGCACCCTTCTTGTTTAAATCTTTTTCTGTAAAAGATTTAAACATAAGATTATTACTCTCTCTTAATAGTTTCCATTCCGTAATCAAATCATCAATATTTCTGTTTATTGCATGACCAAAATTCGCATAATTATCTTGATCAAACTCATTCAGGTTTTGTTTCTCTCCTCTAACAATACAAAGAGCTCTATATGCTAGTATTCTCTCTGTATCTATAACATGCTGAAGCACTTGTTTTAAAGTCCATTTTCCTTCAGCATATGAATATGTCCATTTATCTAAAGAAATTGTATTCCAAAATTCTAATATCTTTTGATTATGATTTAATTTAATTTCTTCACTAGATTCACCAATAACCAAAGATATATATCCTTTAAAATAAGAGTTGTATTCATTTACTTTTGGTCTTGACATAATATTTGTTTTGCTATTTATTTAATAAAATAGGATCTCCAAATCCAAGTTTTTTCATTCTTTCTAACTGTGTATTTGCATCTCCAACAACCAACCAAATCATTTTATTTGGATTCACATATTTATTTGCTAATTCTTTAATACGATTAATGGTCATGTCTTCTACAATTTGCTCTCTTTCTTTTATATAATCAGCTTTCCAATCAAAATTACTAATTGTAGATAGCATTCTTAATTTTGCATTTGCAGTTTCAAAAGCTCTAGCATTACTTTTAATTAAAAAGCTTTTGGAGGTTTGTAAATCTTTTTCGGAAAACGTATTAGGGTAATCTGTTAAGATTTTCTTTACCAATAATGAGGATTCCAAAGTAACATTACTTCTAACTCCACTTGAAATTATAAAAACACCTTTATCTTTAGATCCTGAAAATCTAGAACTAACACCATAAGTATACCCCTTCCCCTCTCTTAATTCTTGTGTTAATCTTGAGGCAAAACCACCACCGCCTAGAATATAATTCATTACTGTAGCTGGATAGTAGTCTATATCTGTTGACGCCAATGCAGGTGCGCCAAATTGTAAAATAGATTGTTTTGAGTCAGGAATATCATAAAAATACACTGAAGATTTACTTGGAATTTCTGGGACTTTATATTTAGGTATTGTGACTGTTTTCGGTTTCCAATTTAAATCTAATGAACTTAAAGAATTGAGAACTTCTTTTTTTTCGATATTTCCAACTACTAACATTTTAGAAACAGAGGGTGAAATGTGTTTAGTATAAAACAATTTTACATCCTCTAAAGTGATTAGTTCCAAGGAATTTAAGGTTCCTAAAATATTTTTTGAACGAATATTATCATTGCCGTAAATCAATTTATTAAAAACATTTCTAGCTACTGAACTAGGATTGGCTTCTTGCTGGCGAATATTTGATACAATTGCTTTTTTTAATAAATCAAATTCATTTTTATCAAATCTTGGCTGTAATAACATTTCTTGAGCTAACAATAAAGTGGCTTTATAATTTTTAGAAAGAGTTGTTCCTGAAATATTAATACTTTCTGAGTTAGAGGATACATAAATAGAAGCTCCAAGTTCTTGTATAACTTGCTCAAGTTCTTCAACTGTTTTATCTCTTGTTCCTTTGTTTAATAATTGTGCAGTTAAATTAGAAAGCCCTAGTTTATCCATAGATTCTAATAACTGTCCTCCGTCAATAATTAAGTTAAAACTCACTAGGGGCACTTCATTGTTTTTTATTCCATAAACTTTTAGTCCATTACCTAATTTACTTTGATAGACTTCTGGAACATTTAGTGAAGGAATATCTCCGTAGTCAGGTTCTTTACTTCTATCGAAGCTAGATGATGTTTTTTTATATTCGGATGAAACATTAGGATTAAAGATTGATTCAGCTCCAGTAACAATTTTTTCTTCAACTACATTAGCCAACTGAGAATCCTTTAAAGCAAGTTCTGGACTGTTTTTTGGGACAAAACTAGTTGTAATATAATTTTTATCCTTAATATAATGATTATATACCCGCATTACATCTTCACTGTTAACAGCTAAAGTGTTTTTAATATCCTGAGTTACATAGCCAGGATTACCAGTATAAATATTGTACGAAGCTAAATTTGTTCCTTTTCCCATAACACTCGATAAGCTTCTGTAAAAGTTTGTTTCTTGACCTGCTTTAATTCTATTTAAATCTTTTTCTGAAATACCTTCTTTTTCAAATTTTTTAAATGCTTTTAAAACACCAGTCTTAACTTTCTCTAAATTCACATTATTAAAAGCTCTTACAGACAACTGCATATTACCAGCTAGTTCATATGCATAATTATACATACTTGTGTTGGAGGTGACTTTTAATTCATCTATTAAAACCTTGTTTAAAGGAGCTGATTTACCATCAGATAAATACTGAGTTAAAACCTCTAAAGCATAGGAATCAGGATGGTAATTCTCCACACTTGGCCAAACCATAGTTAACTGAGGAACTTTCGCGAAATTATCTTCGTAATAAAGATTCTTTTTTTCTAATAACAATCCTGGTCTTTTCTCCATCGGAATAATTTGATCTCCTCTTGGGATTTCATCAAAATATTTATAAACCCAGTTCTTTGCTTGATCAACATCAATATCTCCAGATAATACTAAAGTTGCATTATTGGGAACATACCACTTTTTAAAAAAAGATTTAACATCATCCAAAGTTGCATTTTGCAAATCTTCCAATGAACCTATAACCTGCCAGTTATATGGATGATCTAATGGATATAAGTTTTTATCAATTACATATTGATTGTGGCCATAAGGCCTGTTGTCATAAGATTGTCTTTTTTCATTTTTAACTACTTGCTTTTCTTTCTCTAAAACTGGAATAGTGACTGTACTGATAAACCAACCTAATTTATCTGCTTCTGCCCAAATCATTTTTTCCAATGCATCTTTAGGGACTGTCTGTAAATAATTTGTTCGATCAGGGGAAGTAGAACCATTGGCTCCTGACCCTCCTATTCTTGCACTCATTTTATCTAATCCACCCTTACCTAGATTTTCAGATTCTAAGAAAAGTAAGTGTTCAAATAAATGAGCAAAACCCGTTCTACCTTGAGTTTCTCTTGCAGATCCAACATGAACCATTAGTTCAACAGCTACAACAGGATCTGATTTGTCTACATGAAAAATAACATCCAATCCATTATCTAATTCTATTTTTTCGAAATCAATATTTAATTCTTTATTTTTTTTATTATTAGTATTATTACAACTTGTGTGAAGAACTATAAATAGTAAAAGGATGAATTTTTTTTTCATTGTTTTTATTTGATAAAGTTAAATTACAAAATTAAGAATGATAAGTGTTTAATTGTAAACTTGAATAACTTTATAACACTATTATTATAAAAACTCTAAATTAAATTGTTTGTAGATTTAAATAAAAATTAAATGGGATTTAATATTGTACTAGTTGAACCAGAAATACCTATGAATACTGGAAATATCGGCCGTCTTAGTTTGGCATCAGGATCAGTTTTACATTTAGTAAAACCATTTGGGTTTGAATTAAATGATTCTAGATTAAAAAGAGCTGGACTGGATTATTGGAAACATATTTCATTAAAAATTTATGAAAATATAGATGAATTTTTATTGGCAAATAAGGACAAAAAAATGGTTTATCTTTCAAGTTCTGGCAAAAAGAATTATTGTTCAATAGATTACAAGGATAATATGTTCCTGGTTTTTGGAAAAGAATCAGCGGGACTATCCAAAACCATAATTACTAACAATCAGGATGAAATATATAAAATTCCTATATACAGCAATCATGTTAGAAGTTTAAACTTAGCAAATGCTGTTAGTATAGTAATTTATGAGGGACTAAGAAATATGAGTCTTATTTAATATAATTAAACAATATATTTTCAATTAATTCTTGTTTGCCACTTTTTAAAGGAATCTCACCATTTTTAATTGCTAAACTATACAAGTCTTCTAATTTGAGTTTACCATTTTCAAATTTCTTACCATCTCCTGAATCAAATGATTCATATCTATTTTTAAGCATTGATGTTAATGGAGAATCAGTTAGAAGTCTATCTGCAACTAAAAGTGCTCTCGCAAAAGTGTCTGCCCCTCCAATATGAGCTATAAATAAATCTTCAGGATCAGTAGAATTTCTTCTTAATTTGGCATCAAAATTAACTCCTCCACCTTGGAGTCCCCCTGACTTTAATAAAACCAACATAGCCTCTGTAGTTTCTTGAATATTTGTAGGAAATTGATCTGTATCCCATCCATTTTGATAATCTCCTCTGTTGGCATCTATACTTCCTAACATACCTGCTTTTGCTGCTACAGTTAATTCGTGTTGAAAAGTGTGTTGAGCAAGAGTTGCATGGTTGACTTCAATATTAATTTTAAAATCATTCTGTAAGCCATATTCTTTCAAAAAACCAATAGCAGTTGCAGTATCAAAATCATATTGATGTTTAGAGGGTTCCATCGGTTTTGGTTCAATAAAAAAGGTACCTTTAAAACCCTTATTCCGAGCATAATCCCTACACATTTTTAAAAATTCAGCCATGTGATCTAGTTCTCTTCCCATATCAGTATTTAAAAGAGACGTATAACCTTCTCTCCCTCCCCAAAAAACATAATTTTCACCTTTTAATGCAATAGTTGCATCGAGAGCTAATTTAATTTGTCCTCCTGCCCTAGACACAACATCAAAATCAGGATTTGTTGCAGCTCCGTTCATGTAACGTGGATTTGAAAAACAATTTGCTGTTCCCCAGAGTAATTTGATTCCAGACTGGTTTTTCTTTTCTTTTATATATTCCGTTATTTCTAATAATCTTTGTTCGGATTCTTGAAAAGTAGAAGCCTCTTGGACTAAATCAAAATCATGAAAACAAAAATAATCAAAACCCATTTTTGAAATAAATTCAAATGCAGCATCTGCTTTGTCTTTTGCAGCTATTAAAGGATTATTTGACTTATCCCAAGGAAAATTTTGAGTACCTAATCCGAACGGGTCTGACCCTTGTCCACAGAAAGAATGCCAGTATGCTACAGCAAACTTAAAATGATCTCTCATTGGTTTGCCAGCTACTATTTGATCTGGATTATAATATTTAAATGATAGTGGGTTTTTTGAATCAGACCCTTCAAATTTAATATCATTTATGCCTTTAAAAAATTCTTTATTTCCTATTATAGCCATTTATTATTTATTTTAAAATTGAATTTAATTTATATTTCCATTTTTCATATGCTTCAATATACTGTTGATTATTTTTTAACGGATTATGTATTTTAATAAAGTCATTTCTTGAAACATTTTCAGAAAAACTTTTAAAATCACCACTTTCACACCCTACTGCTCTTGCAGCTCCATATGCTCCAGAAACATCGTGTATTTCAATATCTTTATTTAGAACACTACTAATTGTTTTCGAAAAAATATTTGACTGAAATAAATTATCATTACCTGCTCTTATTAATGAAGGATTAAAATTATCATTGATTAAAATTTCCATTCCATAAATTAGTGAAAAAGCAATTCCCTCTAGAGATGCTCTCAAAATATGTGACTTTGTATGAATATTAAAATCTAAATTAGTTATTGAACTTCCTATGTTTTTATTTTCAAAAATTCTTTCCGCGCCATTTCCAAAAGGAAAAACACACAAACCTTCACTTCCCACATTAACATTAGAGGCATTTTGGTTCATATAATCATATGAATTATTTGCTGTTAAATTTTTAATCCACTTATATTGAATACCTGCTCCATTTATACATAATAACTTACCTAAAAGTCTATTTTTATTAGAATAATTAACATGTGCAAAATTATTTATCCTCAGAGTTTCTTTAGAATTTAAAACATCTGTTATAGCATACAAAACACCTGACGTTCCCCCTGTCGCTGCAACTTCTCCAGAATTCATAATATTCAATGCCATGGCATTGTTGGGCTGATCTCCAGCCCTATATCTAATTGGAATACCTTCAGGTAGTCCAGTTTCATTTGAAGCAGCCTTATTTACATAACCTTGATCTGTAAAATTATCAACAAGTGAAGGGGTTAAGCTATTATCAATTGCAAAGTAATCCAGTAACCAATTAGCTACATTGTTTTCTTTAAAATCCCAAAGCATAGCTTCAGACAAACCATTAGAAGTGGTTGATATTTCACCTGTTAACTTAAATCCTAAGAAATCACCTGGCAACATAAATTTAAACACCTTTTCATACAGCTCAGGTTCATTGTTTTTAACCCAAGCTAATTTGGAGATAGTAAAGTTCCCAGGTGAATTAAGCAAATGGTCACCACATTTTTTTTTACCATTTTCTAGAAATGCTTTGTTTCCAATTTCAACTGCTCGGTCGTCACACCAAATAATTGAATTTCTAAGTGAATTTCCGTTTTTGTCCAATAAAACTAATCCATGCATTTGATATGAAATTCCTAATCCTAAAATTTCAGATGAATTTATATTTGCTTCTTTAATTATTCTTTTAGTTCCTTTACAGAAACATTTCCACCAATAATTTGGATCTTGTTCAGCCCATCCTCTGTTGTGAGAAATAATTTCCATTTCATTCTCAGGTTCTTGAACTAATAAAATTTTCTCTCCTGTGTTGGCATTGGTTAATGCAACTTTAAGAAAAGAACTTCCTAAATCATAACCTATATAGTACATGAAATTCTTTTTGTTAATGGACTTTTTTTAGAATTGTTTTCATTGATTATTAAATTTAATAAAAAATTAAAGAAAAAAACATCTTAAAATTGTTTGTGACTTTTATTAAAAAAGTAATTACCTAACTGATTGAAGTATTTTAATTTAAATTATTCGTTTTACTTCATTATAAGGAAGTTGTGATATATATTTGTTTGATAAAAATAACACCTATGCAAAATCATTCTAATTCTTCAGGAAAATGTCCAGTAATGCACGGAGGAAGTACTACTCAAGAAAACTCGGTAACAAAATGGTGGCCAAAATCGCTTAACCTTGATATGCTTCACCAGCATGATTCAAAAACCAATCCTTATTCAAAGGATTATAATTATAAGAGTGCTGTAAAACAATTAGACTACAAGTCTTTAGAAGATGACATGCATAAACTAATGACTGAACCTCAAGATTGGTGGCCTGCTGACTGGGGACATTATGGTGGACTAATGATTAGAATGGCTTGGCATGCTGCAGGTACATACAGAATTTCTGATGGAAGGGGTGGTGCAGGAACTGGAAATTTGAGATTTGCCCCATTAAATTCTTGGCCTGATAATGGTAACCTTGATAAAGCCAGACGTCTTTTGTGGCCTATCAAAAAGAAATATGGTAATAATATAAGCTGGGCAGATTTATTTATTCTTGCTGGAAATATAGCTTACGAGAGCATGGGACTAAAAATGTTTGGTTTTTCATATGGAAGGGCAGATATATGGCATCCAGAAAAAGATATTTACTGGGGTTCTGAAAAAGAATTTTTGGCACCCAGTGAAGAACGTTACACAAACCTAGAAGATCCAACAAGTTTAGAACATCCACTAGGAGCTACTCACATGGGATTAATTTATGTTAATCCTGAGGGAGTAAATGGAAAACCTGACCCACTAAAAACTGCACTTCATGTTAGAGAAACTTTTGCTAGAATGGCAATGAATGACGAAGAGACTGTAGCGCTTACCGCTGGTGGACATACTGTTGGAAAAGCTCATGGAAATGGAGATGCAGATATATTAGGACCTGAACCTGAAGGAGCTAATATTGAAAATCAAGGTTTTGGATGGATTAATCCAAAAGGGAGTGGTCACGGAAAAGATGCTGTAACCAGTGGACTTGAAGGTGCTTGGACAACTAATCCAACCAAATGGGATAATGGTTATTTCGATATGCTTTTTAATCACCAATGGGAATTGAAAAAAAGTCCAGCGGGTGCATGGCAATGGGAACCAATTAGTATTGACGAAAATAAAAAACCTGTTGATGCAAACAACCCTGAACTAAGACAAAATCCAATAATGACAGATGCCGATATGGCTATGAAAGAAGATCCAATTTATAGAGAAATTTCCTTGAAATTCAAAAAGGATCAAGAATATTTTTCTGACACTTTTGCTAGAGCATGGTTTAAATTGACGCATAGGGATATGGGATCTAAAAATAGATACATAGGACCTAATTCTCCCTCTGAAGATTTGATATGGCAAGATCCTGTCCCATTTGGAAAATCAGATTACAATGTAAAGACTGTGAAAAATAAAATTTCTGAATCTGGATTATCCATTTCTGAACGAATTACAATTGCATGGGATAGTGCAAGAACTTTTAGAGGATCCGATATGCGTGGGGGTGCTAATGGAGCAAGAATTAGATTATCTCCCCAAAAAAATTGGGAGGGAAATGAACCTAAAAGATTAGCTAAAACATTATCTGTTTTAGAATCCATTGCTTCTGAGTTTGGAATTAGTTTAGCAGATACAATTGTTCTAGCTGGAAATACTGGAGTTGAACAAGCTGCATTAGCTGCAGGATTTGTTGTAGATATACCTTTCAATCCAGGAAGAGGAGATGCTTCAGAAGAAATGACTGATTCAAATTCTTTCAAAACACTTGAACCTTTGTCTGATGGTTACAGGAATTGGATAAAGAAAGAATACGAAGAAAATGCAGAAGAAATGATGTTAGATAGAACTCAGCTTTTAGGACTAACTGCCCCAGAAATGACAGTTTTAATTGGAGGATTAAGAGTACTGGACACAAATTACAATCAAAGTAAAAAGGGCGTTTTCACAAAAAAGCTTGGAGTATTAACAAATGATTTCTTTGTTAATCTAATGGATATGAATAATAAGTGGGAGGCAGCAGGAAAAAATAATTATGAAATTTTAGATAGAAAATCTGGAGTAATTAAATGGACAGCTTCATCTGTTGATCTTATTTTTGGATCTAATTCTATTCTTCGTTCCTATTGTGAAGTTTATGCTCAAGATGACAATAAAGAAAAATTTGTAAATGACTTTGTTTCTTCGTGGAACAAAGTGATGAATCTTGATTTGATTTAATTATTTATTAAGTTAAAATTCTAGTTTAGAAATAACTGGATGATGATCTGATGCCCATCTGTTAAGACTGGTTTTTACATGAACATGACTAGAATTTATTAGTCTTATGTTTTTTTTAAAAATATAATCTATTCTCTTTTTAGAATTAGATTTTAAATCAAAACCATTAAATGTTCCATATAGTTTATTTTCTTTAGCCATATCTATATTAACATCATTAAACGATTTTTGAAGTTTTTTAATTGGATTTGAATCATCGGAAAGATTAAAGTCTCCAGTAATAATTATTGGATCTTCTTGATTAGTTGTTAGACTAATTTTATTAATAATTAAATCCACTGACTTTTCTCTAGCTATCTCACCAATGTGATCAAAATGCGTATTAAATAGCCATATTTTATTTCCCGAATTTATCTGTTCAAATAATGCATAAGTACATATTCTTTCCATTGCAGCATCCCACCCAATTGAAATTTTTTCTGGGGTTTCAGATAACCAAAATGTATTGGATTTAATTAAATTAAATTTTGATTTATTAAAAAAAATTGGACTATACTCACCCTTAGTTTTTCCATCATCACGCCCTACACCAACAAAATCATAATCTGAAAGCTGAGAGTTTAAGTAAAGAAGTTGCTGTTGAGTAACTTCTTGAAATCCTACAAAATCAGGACTTTGATTAAAAACAAATTTTGTAATTTCTGTTCTTCTATTTTCCCAAATATCCTTCCCATCGTTGGGGTTATTGTACCTGATATTATAAGAAATTACTTTTATTTCATTAGAAAATAAAGTGGTAAAAATTAAATAAGAATATAAAAGAATTTTCATTTTTGTTTATTAACATTATTTATAATCTGTAAATTACTAATACATTTTATATATTGTTAATTGATGAAGTTAATTTTTTTTTATTTTTTTATTTTATTTTTTTTTAGCTGTGGCAATACTAAAACAGTTAAAATTGATATAGACAGTGAAATTATTATTCCAAAAACTTATAATGTTTTTAAAACATCTGAAAAAATTTTAATTGATGGTAAAGACAATGAGGATAGTTGGAAAAAATCTATATTCTCTGAAGATTTTATCGATATAGAGGGAATAATTAAACCTAAGCAAAAAACAAATGTAAAAATGATGTGGGATGAAAAATTCCTATATATTTTTGCAAAATTAGAAGAAAATCATATTTGGGGAAATATTACTGAAAGAGATAAAGTTATTTATTATAATAATGATTTTGAAGTTTTTATTAATCCCAATAATCATGTGTTTAGCTATGGCGAAATTGAAATAAATGCATTAGGTACAGAATGGGATTTATTTTTAAACAAACCATATAGGCTTAAAGGAAAAGCGGATAGCAAATGGAATATAAAAGGATTAAAATCAGCAGTTTTTATAAATGGAACGATTAATAATCCTTATGACATTGACAATTACTGGACGGTAGAAATGGCAATTCCTATTAAAGAAATCTCACAACTCAAAGACCCTTTTGATTACTCTTACCCAAAATTGAATGACATATGGAGAATTAATTTTTCAAGAGTTAATTGGGATTATGAGTTAAATGATGGGGAGTACTCAAGAAAAAGAGAAAACGGAAAATATCTTCCTGAATACAACTGGGTTTGGTCTTCTCAGGGATTAATAAATATGCACGTACCTGAAAATTGGGGTTTTCTTATTTTTTCAGATAAAAATTTGGGATTTAATAAAAGTTTTAGTCATTCAAAAAAAATAATAGTTGAACAAACTCTTTATGCTTTGTTTAGAAAAGTTTCTTTTAAAGAATTAAGACATCTAAAGGATTTAAAAAATAATAGTCAAATTAATTTTGAAAATATAATTTTTAATAACACGGAAATTTCATGTAATTTTCTTAAAACAGAAAAAGGATTTGTTATTAATGCTTATAATTATAAAAATAATATTAAATTATCTATTTCTGAAGATGGGTTAATTAAAAATTTAACAAATGATTAAAAAAATTATTTTTTCAATTTATATTCTTTTTTGTCTTTCATTTATCTTTTCTTGCTCTATTATTAAAAAAGCTGATTATAGTAATTCAAATAAAGAAAAAAATAAAGTATTTACATTTAGTACCTGGACTGGAGCTGGTAAAGAATTTGATAAAAAAACTTGGGAGAAGAAAATTAGTTTTTATGATTCTCTAGGAATAAGTGAAATTCTTGTTAGTGGTTCTCCGTCTATTTTAGAAAAAATTATTCCAATTGCAAATAAAAAAAATATAAAAGTTCATGGTTGGATGTGGACTGTAAATCGTCCTGGCGATACAATAGCTAACAAAAATCCTGAATGGTACTCTGTAAATAGAAATGGAGACAATTCTTTAGATTACAGAGCATATGTGGATTATTACCAATGGTTAAGCCCTTTTCATCCAGATGCTAGACAGCACATCATTAACAATGCAAAAAAACTAATGAATGTAAAAGGTTTGGCCTCTGTTCATCTAGACTATGTAAGGTATCCCGACGTGATTCTTGGAGCTGACCTGCAACCAAAATATAACATTGTTCAAGAAAATGAAATGCCCCAATATGACTATGGTTACCACCCAATTGCAAGACAAAAATTCAAAGAAATTTTCAATAAAGATCCAATAGATTTTAAAAATCCAGAGTTGTCAACAGAATGGAGACAATTTAGATTAAATGCAATAACTACTCTTGTAAATGAAATTATTGTTATTGCACACTCTAAAAATATAAAAGTGACTGCAGCAGTTTTTCCTTTCCCTGAAATGTCTAGACAAATGGTTAGACAAGCATGGGATGATTGGAATTTGGATGCTGCATACCCTATGTTGTATCAAAATTTTTATAGAGAAAATATAAATTGGATTGGATTTGCTACAAAACAAGGGGTAAACGATGTTAATTTTCCAATATTTTCAGGTTTATATGTAGGCGCTTTAAGAGAACCAAATGATTTTGAAGAAGCTATTATTATTTCAAAAGAAAATGGTGCTAGCGGGATCTCTATTTTCACAGCCGATGGATTAAGTAAAGAACAACAAGCAGTTTTAGTTAAATTAAAAAACTATGATTTTGTTTTTTAATTTTTCTATATTAAATTTTCGAAAAACTTTTCATTAACTTGTTGTTAACAATAGTGTTATGAACTTATGTAACTTAAGCGCTGATGAATTATGGATAGCAACTAGACTTTATTTTTTTGCTCTATCTCCTATTTGTTTATCAATTTATTATTTGAAAAATAAAAAAATTTCTATTAGCATTGCCCTAACACTTTGCTTTTCTTTTTTGATAGCTGCTCTAGGATGGGAAATATGGATTAATTATGGTCTTTCGGGAGGACTTCCTGTTAGTGAAAGAAGATCTGAAATGTTGAATTGTGCCATTCCTCAAGATATAAATTGGCTATTAAATTCTCTAGGGGATGTTCTAGTTGTATGGATAGGTTTATTTTTAATAAAAAGATTATTTAAAACTAAATCTCCATTAAAAAAATGGAATTGGTCAGCTTTTCTATTGTTATTTATTTGGTTTATTAGTCAAAACATATATGTAGAAGCTTTTTTCTATCATTTACAATTAGGAAATAATGGAGACCTTTCTTGGGCTCCTTTTAATCCTCTTGGATCATATTATAACCCTGTTTTGTTTGAAATAATGAATAGACCTATTACTTTTCAATCACAAAGCACATGGGTCTTGATGAGTCCTGTAGTGTATTATATTGCAATATATTTTAACAATAAATTTGACAAAACAATTTAAAGTTTTCATTAAATCGTTTTCAATAAAATTCTTACTGTAATGAAGTGTAAAAATTAATAATGAAATTATTTTTAAGTTTTTTGTTCATATTTTTAAGTTCAATAACTCAATCTGATCAATTGGTAATTGGTCATAGAGGAGCAAAAGGTCATGTAGCAGAAAATACATTGGTATCTATCAAAAAAGCTATGGAGCTTGGAGCTGACGGAATTGAAATTGATGTCTTTCTTTGTAAGTCTGGAGAGATTGTAGTATTTCATGATAAAAAGTTAGATTATTTAACTAATGGAAAAGGACTTATTGAAAGTAAAACCTTAAGCGAATTAAAAAAACTGAGGGTACTGGGAACTAATGAGCAAATTCCTACATTAAATGAAGTTTTTGATGTTATTGATAAAAATACTTTTTTAAACATTGAACTAAAAGGTTCAAATACTGCAAAATTATCTTTAGATATTGTCAGGGAAAAATTAAATGATAATAAGATTTTATATCGTAATATTTTATTTTCTAGTTTTAACTGGGCAGAATTGCAAGACTTGAGAGAATTAGATTCTGAAATAAAGATAGCTCTTGTAACTGGAAACGATCCATTGAAGGCAATCGGTCCTGCTTTGAGACTTGGTGCAGTAGCTATTAACCCAACTTATAAAAAATTAAACAAAAAAGTTATTGATGAAATATTTGAAGCAGGACTCAAAGTATATACTTGGACAGTAAACAACAAAGAAGATATTAAGAGAATGAAAGATCTGGGGGTTAATGGAATAATAACTGATTTTCCTGAAAGAGTATAAATTAAGTTTTTCTTTTACTGTAGAGTTTTAGTCATGAAGTCTTTTGCAAAAAGAAAAGAATTCTTTCGAGCTTCTTTGTTTCCTCCGATAGTTACTCCTCTAGTTACACAGAACAAAAATCCAATTTTCTGAAGAAATGAATTGGACATTGGTATATTTAAGTAATTCATTAAAACATAACCATCGTCAGTTAATTTAAAGATACAATCTTTAAAGCTATATCCATTTTCATTAATTTCTAATTTTCCCTTTCTGTCAAAACCATGATGAGAATCTTTGTAAATGGTAAGGCCAATATTAGATTTAATTTTTAGTTTATCTACTAAATTATTACAAGGATCTGAAGGAGTCCAATCATCCAATTCACCGATTAAAATATGAATGGGAGAATTAGTAAACTCTAAGTTACTTGGTTCAAAAAAACAGGGTGGATAAAAAGCTAAATGTGAAGCAAATTGAAGATCTTTATTAATCGCATTTTTTAAAGGAATCCATCCGGAAAACAAAGTAACTGCTCCTCCAAGACTCCAACCTGTTATAGAAATTTTATCTTTTATGACATTTGGATGATTAGATAGAATTTCTAGCGCTTTATATGCATCTAAAACCATGGCGGCAGTAGTTACTTGAGTTTGGTCCCCAACAGTTGATTCTATTTTTCTACTCTTAAAGCTGTTTAATTCAAAAGTAGCAAAACCTAAATTTTGATACATTATTAAATATTCGTAATGATGATTTTTCCATCCTAAACTGCCTGCAACACCAAGAACTAAAGGATATTTTTTGTCAGGATTTAAAGAATCATATGGAATAACTAATTCACCATAAACCTCTTGTTTTTCTTGATTTTTTAAATCTGTAATTACATCATGAAAAGAAAAAGGATTCGCACTTTGAAAAGTGATTTTTTCTACTAAGTTTTGACAATTAGAGCTTAGTGATATAAAAAATATAAAGAAGTATTTTCTCATAAACTAAAGTGACTTTATTAAACCTCCATCAATTGGAATATTAGCACCATTAATGTAGGCAGAATTTTCCGATGCTAAAAAAGTCAACAAATAAGCAAACTCTTTAGGCTCCCCTATCCTTTTTAATGGAATAAGCTCTTTCATCGCATTGTAAACCTCTTCTACATCAATATTTAATTTTTTTGCTTTATCTGAGTTTAGTTCATTAATTCTTTCAGTATTAAAATATCCAGTAAGAATATTGTTTACTGTTATATTAAACGGACCCAAGTCATTGGATAGTGTTTTAGCCCAAGTAGTAACTGCGGCCCGTATAGTATTGGACATTGCTAAATAACTCAAAGGTTCTTTAACAGAGACAGAAGCCATATTAATTATTCTTCCCCATTTATTTTTTTTCATGTTTTCTAAAGCAAGCATGGTAGTGAATACTACACTTTTGAATAATAAGTCAAAAGACTTTTGATAGTCCTCAATAGAAACATTCATAACATCTCCACCTTTTGGCCCTTGAGTGTTATTAATCAAAATATCTATTGGGTTAGTATCTAAATATTCTTTAATTATTTTTTGATATTCTTCAAAATTGTTGTAATCAACCACTAAGTAATCATGATTAATTTCTGTTTTGTTTCTTAAATCATCAACAGTCTTGATTAATCTTTCTTCGTTACTAGAAACTAAAGTCACAGAAGCTCCTGACATGGCTAATTGATAAGCTACCGCATTTCCTAAACCTTTACTGCTTCCTCCAACAAGGGCTTTTTTTGATTTTAAAGATATATTCATCTATAATCTTCTCTAACAGGTGTAAAAACATCCATTAATTTACAATCAGTTAAAGCTTTTCCAGAATGAGGAATGTTAGATGGGATTACCACTACATCTCCGTTGGAATATACTTTACTAATTCCATCTAAAGCAAATTCAAATTTACCCTCAACAACATGCATGATTTGTTCGTGAATGTGATGATGCTGTTCAACAACTGAACCCTTTTTTACGTCCCAAAATATCCATGTAATTTTATTTCCATGAATGAATTTTCCCTTCAAACCTGGGAAAATTTCTTTCTGTTTAATATCTCTTAAATTCATAAAAATTATAATTACTCTAAGTTATACAAATAATATTCAAAATTAATATTCAACATACTTACTAGTATTTTTATATATTTTAAAGTAAACCAAATTTTAAAAACATGAAAAAATTAATTTTATTATTTTCAATTACTATTCTTTTTAGTAGTTGTAATACAAATCCAGATTATGCTAAAAATTTAGCAACAGCTCAAAAACTTTTTGAATTACATGGGGAGGAAGATATTGATGCTCAATTAGCTTTAGTTAGTAAAGATATTGAGTCAAACACATCTTATTATGGATCTGAAACTGCTGGTTACGACCAATATGTTGCCATGTTACAGGGATACCATGCTGCATTTGACAACATCAAATACACTGCAAACAATTGGCTACCTGGAACAAGTCCTGAAGGAAAATTAGACGGAAGTGTAAGAACTTACGGTACTTGGACTGGAAAAAATGTTGCTACGGGAAAAGAGTTAAATCTAAAAGGATACTGGTACATGAATTTTGATGCAGAGGGTAAGATTATTACTCAAGGAGATTTTTTTGACTTCGGAGGTATGTATGATGCTGTTTATCCTAAAACTAAAATTTTTGCTAAAATTGATGTTAAAAAAGGAAAAGGTCAAGAAATGTTAGACGTTTTAAATAGTGAAAATGGTTTACCAGCAACTAGAGCTTATGATGGATGTAATTCTGCTGAAATGATTTACAATAAAGAAACAAACTCTGTGTGGGTTATTTCTGATTGGGTTAGTAACGATCATTACTTAACTTATTTAGATTGGAGAATGACTGAAGATGATTTTGTGCCAAAAAAAATAATTCCTTTAATGCTTGGAGGAGAAAAAGGTTTATCTATTGCTCATACTAATAGCAACTATACCATTTTCTAAAATTTAATTTTTAGTAATAAAAAAAGGGTTGAAATAATTTCAACCCTTTTTTTGTTTAATTAGAAGATTAATTATTTATTGATATCTTTTTAAAACTTCAATCATAAAGTCGTGAACATTTTCAACTTCCCCCCTGTTTTCAAAATATTTATTCATAGCTTTTGAATAATTATCTTCTAAATCTTGAAGCATACTAAGGTGTCCATTTGTATCAGTTCCACCAATTACCACCCAATGAGTAGCTCCATTTGGTCTATTTATATCATATGTACCAAATCCTACTACCTTATTGTCAAATACTTTAGATGCATCTTTTACAATTTTATCATGAGCTTGTTTAAAAGCTACTGGATCATTAGGTTTGATATCCCATATATGTCCATAAGGAAATACTTTAACATCTCCTTCCTTCCAACTTAAAATTCTTCCAGATTTTCCAGAACCCCACTTTTCAATTAAATTATTGAAGGAAGACCAAAAAGCTTGATTTTCAAAATCTTTCATATCCCCCTCAACTCTTCCGCCATTATCTAGCTCCCAAATCCAAACTAATCTGTGTGTACTTCCGTTTTGATTTCCTTGCCAAAGTTTCTCTAAAAGAATGCTGCCTGATTTAAATTTAGCTTCACCATAAAACTGATCAAATAACTGAGCAATGTTATCTTCAGAGTTTTCTTTTGCAGTAAAATCAACAGTGGTGAAAGCCATTTGTTGAGCTGATAAACTAAAACAAATAAAAGTAAATAGTGTAAATAGTAATTTTTTCATTTTTTTATATTTATGATTAATTATTTAAATATAATAAAATTCTTATAAGAATGTTTTATAAAATAAATCTAATAAATAATAAAATAAATCGATTTAAGGGTTAACTAATTGAAAATCAATATATTTTCATATATTTGAAATACTAACTATAGTGGTTAGAATTTACAACTTGTTTAAGTTGTTTGGGAAATAATTAAATATAAATAATTATGAGTAAACACACGAACAAAGTCCACGGTAAATTAAATTTCTTAATTGTGGCGGTTGTATTAGTCGTAGGCGCGGTAGCGTACTTACTGATACAATCAGAAACGATTGACTTTAATCCTTCAGACCTATCAAGTTCAGGGAATAAA
>MDSY01122034.1_pt1 | contig 20555 bp, 19 predicted proteins | sample 811131 | NCBI WGS metagenome assembly MDSY01 (sample SAMN05326643, study PRJNA326480) | marine metagenome | isolation source: seawater | place: Atlantic Ocean: South West | collected 2010
AAATAATGTATTTGTAATATATTTTTTTATATCAAAAACCTTGAATGTATGTTGTGATTCATTAAGAAAATCGGCTAAATGAAAAAAAGTATGGTTATATTTTTTTCCTATTTTTTCCTTAAATTTAATAATTGTTCGGTTAAGTGGTTTATTTATGTGTTCTTTACGACTACTAATCTCATATATATGTTCTTCTATTTTTAATACTAATATTTTAATACTATTTGTTCTAAGTCTGGTATCGGTTTTTTTTATTTCGTAAGGATAGTATAATTCTTCTAATTTTTTCTTTAATTCATTCTCGTTGAATGTAAAAGAGAAAGTATCAACAATATTAAATTCATTATTAATTATATCATACAAATCCGTATCATTTTTCCATAATACAATGGGAACAAATTCATTCGTGCTCTTCGTAACAAATTTTTTAGTCATAATATATATATGTGTTTAGTCTAAAAAACAATTTTTAAAGAAAGTCAATTTTTATTTATTGTTTTGTATTTTACTATCCATTTATTATTTACTGCTTTAGAATTGGATGATTTAGTTGATTTACTAAATTTTTACGATTAATTGACAATTTTTTTGTTAAATTGCTTTCAAAAAATGATGTTTCAACTTTTAATATTTTTGATATTTTTTGATAACTTTCGAGATTTTCATTTATTTTTTGTTTAGTTTCATTTGAAATATTTGAATCTGTTATTAATACATTATAATCTAAATTTTCTCCATAAATAATGAAAAATCCGTCAACATAATTTTTAACAATATTTTCTATTTTAAAAACATCAACAAATTTACCATTGGATAATTTGTAATTGTCTGATTTTCTTCCTGTAAAATATAGAAAATCATCTTTAACGTAGCCAAAATCACCTGTTTTATAGAATTTTTTGTTGTTAATCATTTTAAATGATTTTTTTGTTTCATACATTTTTCCCCAATATCCTTTCATTATTGATGGTCCCGCTACATGAATTTCATTATTTACTATTTCAACAATTACATTGTCTAATATTTTTCCAACTGATTTTATATCTCTTGGTAAAAAATTGTGATTTACTGAAATGACTGGCGATGTTTCGCTTAAACCGTATCCTTCGCATGGAAAAAAACCATATTTCTCAAAAAACTCTCCAGTTGATGGATTCAATTTTGCTCCTCCAATAAAAATATTTTTTATATTTCCACCAAACAAATATTTTAGTGCAGTTGGAATTGTAAAATCAGATAAAGGAAAAGGTTCTAATTTTTCAACTTTATTTTTAATCAAATCCAATACCTTTGGCACTACATATATGTATTGAGGCTTAATTTCTCTTAAATTATCAACAAATTTTGTTTTATCTTGTGCTATTGCAATTGAATTTCCATTAAGTATATTATACCACAATTCTGTAGAATAACCAAAAACGTGTGACCATGGTAATATATTTAAAGAAGTCATTTGTTTATCGTGATCAGAAAATCGTCTTTCAATTGCTTCAATATTTGATAAAATATTTGAATTTGTTAGTATGACGCCTTTTGGGAGGCTTGAAGTCCCACTTGTGTATATTAGAGTAGAAATATCATAAGAATTTTGTTTAAATTCAAATGTTTTATCAGATTTATTCAATTTATTCGTAATTATATTATTGTCATATTTATATACATCATCTAAATCATTATCATTATCACTAATAAATAATTTTGGTTTGCTATCTTTTAAAATGTGATTAACATGATGAATCGATTGATCTTCATAAGTTGAAACCCATATGCATCCTTTAGCATTTGCAGCTAAATTCCATGCTAAAAATTCTTTAGAATTTTTACCCTTATAAAGTATTCTATCATTTTGTTTAACATTATTTTGTTCTAAAATTTCCACTGCATTATTAACGTATCTTGCAATATCAAGCTGTGTCGACCATTTCCATGAATTTTTTATTTTTTCACCAATAACATTCTTATTATTTGGATATTTTAACAATGAAAAAAATTTATATGACAAAGTCCTCATAATTATTATTAATTAGTGGAAATAATCTTATATATTTAACAAGGTATTTCTACATAATCTGTGCCAAGTGGATGTTTTATTCCATAAAATAAGACAATCATATCTCTTATCATCCTTTCATTTACTTCGGTATTTACTTCTTTTGTATGTGAAATATTAGGATATCTATTAACTTCGACAATTTTAAGATTATATTGATTGTTTACTTTTGTAACTAAAAAGTCAGTTCCCAATATTATATAAGTATTTTCTTCAGATGCTTCAATCATATTTTTGAATTTATTGCATATTTTAGAAGAAACATCAAATAATAAACCAAGTATTTTTTGATGGAAATTTCTTGGTTTGTTTTCCAATTCATTTATTTTTGCCAATGGTTTGACCTTTACTTTGCCTGTTTGACTCCAATATCCCGCATGAGAAACTTGTATATCAAAATCTGTATTAGATTCATAATCTTGACCATGTATGAAAGCCATTGCTTTTTTATGAAAATAAGCTTTTTTATTCCAAATGAGAATGTAACTTCTAATAACATATTTTCTATTTTCCCATAAATCAATATTTTCAATTTCTTCTTGTATAATATATTTTTCTCCTGGATTTTCTTTTAATTCATGATTATATTTGCAATATACACCTTTGCCTGATGTTGATCCCCTTGATTTAACAAACCATACTTTGTTATCAGAATATTTATGTTTATCTTTCAAAAAGTCATCAAATTTAAGATAGCTTATTGGAACACATTTGTCATTATTCATTATTCTAGCGAACTCTCTTTTATCATCAATTCTCCACGAATGACAATCTTTAAAACATTGAAATATTTTAGACGAATCAATATTTTTTTGTTGATTTACCCAATTATCTGTTAGATTTTGTCGGTCAAAATAACACAAATACATTTCTTGACAATTATTGTTGAAATATGTTTGTAATTCATTATAGGCATTTATAAACATACTCTTTCCACGATTGCTATCTATATGTGTTTTTGATAAGAAAAACATTTATTCTTAAACAATGTTTTAATTATTTGAATTTTAATCTAAAAATTTCTTTTCAACAAAATTCAAAAGAACTTTATAAACAATTTTAAATAATTTAGCTTCTTGTTTTTCTTTTAAAACGGGTAAATCGACTTCTTTATTTAACTCTTTTAAAAGTGTTTTTTTAAAATCATCTTCATTCATTAATTCTACCAAATCACCTAAAAGCTTCTTTTTTTCTTGACTTATCTTCATGATATAACTAAAATAAACAAAACAGAAAATATTGAATATTTAAAAATTAGATTAATTGTAATTAAGGTAATAACATGATTACAATAATTGTTTTGTTATTACTATTAACAATTTTTTACATGAAAAATAAAAAAACTTATGGTTATTTAGATTCACATATTACTGGAATCAAAAGAAATAATAATTATGAATATAAAATAACAAATAAAAATGGTAATATTGAAGGAATTGTTTATGATAATAAAAAATCAATAGGAAGACTATTTTGTACAAAATGGGAAACAAAAAATAATTATAATTTATATATTGGTGACGATTTGTTCATTTTACCCAAATATAGGAACAATGGAATTGCAAATAATTTAGTGAATTTGTGTTCAAATACGATTTTAGAAAAAAATGGTTTTGGTATTTTTTCTACAAATAAAGAACTTTCTCTTGAAAATAAATTATTTGAATTATATTGGGTAAAATATAAAACAAATTACAAAACAGATTCTAATATATTTAAAGAAGTTTCTTGGAATAACATAAATTTTGATAATTATCCAAATCATCAGCTATTAAAAGCAGAAAAATCGTATATCCAAAATTTTTTATATTTGCAATCTTTGAAAAAAAATAAATTTATTTATGTTGAAAAATACAACACAATAATTTGCGTTGAATCACTAATTGATAATGATGAAGATTCTGTTTCTCATGTTAAATGGTTTTGGAGTAATAATATGTCAGTTGAATCAATAAAAGGTGTTTCAAAATATTTAGGAGATGATTATGTTTCAATTCCGAAGATTTCTGTTAATATGACAGAAAACATTTGGGATAAATCTTATTGTTATTTGCATTGTAAACCAAAAAATATTAAAATTCAAAAATTAGATGAAAAAGACATTTTAGGATGGTTTTTATGCTAAACGTTTTTCATTTTAATCTCTTCTTTTTTGCAGCATAAGGCGGCGTTTTCGTGTTTTCTTGTTTCCACCAATTGTTTTATTAACACATGATTTGCAATGTTGTATTTGAGCTTGAGGTTTTGTAAATTCTCTTTTACAATTTGGACATTCGTACATATTGCGAGAATTTTTTAGTAAAATAGGTGAATCTGGTCTTTTTTTGTGACTTCTTTTGGGTGGGTAATATGCATCTTTTATTGTCAACAAAATATTTGCTGCTTCATCTTCTTCGGCGCCACCGCCAAATAGTCTTAAAGATGCAAATTTTGATAAATCAATATAATCACTTCTAATATTTCTTATTTTAAGAAGACGTTTCATGTTTAGTTTAAAAGTGTGAATAGCTTCTATTAAACTCATTCTTCCTGTTAATAGTGATTCATTATCATTTGAATTATATTCGGATAACAATAATGAATAATTTAAGTTTTTTATTTCTAATGAAAAAATGATATTATCATTATCGTCGTTCCCCCATTCGCCTGCCCATTCTCTTTCGCCTTTTCCAATAGAAATATCAAATATTTGTTGATCATTTGTTGTACTGCCACTACTCAACCTTCTTGGAGAATTTTCGACTCTTCTAACAAAATGCATCCAATTTTCAATTTTTTCAAAAATAAATTCTAAATCTAAATCAATAATATCATTATCTGGATGTGTATAACCAGTAATTAGTACTGTTCCAATAGTTAAATCAACAAATAATCTCTTTTTATTCTCATTACTTAAATTATTTATTTTATCAATTATTGCTTCAATGTGATTTTCGTTTGTTGCAGATATCCAATCCCAAGTGAAATCGTCAATTTCGTGAGTTCCTAATCCTAATCCGCGCCCTGTTAATATTATTGTTAAATCTGGGGAATTTGGTTTAAATTTGCGAAAAATATTTTTTAACCAATTATGAAAAATCTTAATTTTTTTATCATGATTAGAATCATTGTTACCAGTCCACTTTTCGTGTGTTTTATTGAGTGGATATGACTCTTTCATATTAGCATTTTTTGATTCATTTTCTTCAACAAGATTTTCATTTCCTAAAAATGTTGGTTCTCGTTTTGTAATAATATTTCCACTAGAATCTGTGTTTTGTGTTGTTTGTAAAATATCTAAATTTGATAAATTCTCAACAAATTGTTGTTCTTCTTGTGGAGATTCTATTTTAGGAGCTCCGCCTTCAGCATTTCCGCGTTCTGAATCAGATACTTCAGATGATTGTTCGTTTGTTTGGTTACGCAATCTAGAAATCTCTGCGTCATTTTGATTGATCTGTTCAAATAGGTTTGTAATTTCATCAACATTTTCATCCACGTTCAATTCTGGTTCGTGTACTGATTCTTCTTCATTAAGAAGCTCTGATGCATCTTGTGCTGCATCAACCGCATCTTCGACCATATGTGGTTCTCTCCTTCTCACCATTGCGATGACGTCTTCAACTCTCAACCCGCTATTGACGATCTGGGCTGCGACGGCGTCGACCTGGTTGTCTGTTATTCTCCGGACTGGCTGGCTACTAGCATTACTATCACTTTCGCTATCACTTTGACTCGGAACACTGGAATTGGAATTTCGTTCATTTTCGCTAAAATATGAACCGTTATATGAACTATCATCTATACTTGGAACACCAGATGATGGGCGGCGCCCATTTTCGCTATCACTTTGATTCGGAACAGATGTATTATCACTGTCGCTATAACCCATCATCTCGTTCCACACTGCCTCGGCAAATGGGATGATGACTCCGGAGGCGTCAACTGCGTCAAAATTCCGACTGATTAGTTCAGTCATTATTATTCGAGTAATATCTATCATTAATTGGCGTCTTATTTCTGTCGATCTATTATTAATAGATTCAATCGATAATTCCCCTCTTTGTTCTAACTCTTGTCTTTGTGTTTCCGTTACTGGAATAGTGCTTGCTATTAAACGCCTTTGCGCTCCAATTTCAGCTTCAAATAGGTCTCTAATTTGAAGTAATATATTCAAAGGCATCCTTTCCAAATTTCGCATATTCACAATATTTCGTGGTCCCACGAGGAGGGTCGGTGGCGGTCTCATAAAATTAGTAGCAATTTCATCTAATATGTATTCGGTGTTCCAATCTGGTAATTCCTCAAATATTGGTGATCTAATTTCATCACAAATTCGACTGTTTCTACACATTGGACATACATTATTTTCAGAATAGTTGCAATATTCAGTAATACAGTTTTTATGAAAAAAATTGTCACAACCACCAGTTTCTGTTCTTACACATTGTATTTTTTCATCAGAATCATTTATGGTTTCGAGACAAATGGAGCAAGTTAAACGTTCTGATTCACTCATATTAAAGACTAATATTTTTAAAATCTGTTTTATACAAATCTTAAATCATGATTATATTGTTCTCCATTGTGAACAATATTGTTTATTGTTTTAAGTACATAACATTCATCTTGAGTTGGAATTTGTAGCTTTTTGTAATAAATATTAATAGCTATTTTTGGTATATTTACAGAATATTTATGATTTATTCTGTATTTATTAGAATGAAAGCTTAGATCTTTTGCCACATCAATAAATATGATAATTACTTTCCAATTTGGTGCTAAATCGATCCACGATTTTCTCCCTTCTAGCAATGGATTTGTATTATCAATAATAATACCTTTTTTAGACGAATCTTTTTCAACTTCATCAAATATTTGTTGTTTTTGTGTTTTTTGTGGTAAATATTTTGTGTCATTATTTATTACTTCAAAATCATGTTTTTTTACAATATTATTGCGTAATGTTGTTTTACCCGAGCCTTGTGGTCCAACAAGTAGAATAAGATATTTCTGATTTTCTTCCAAAACATCATCTAAATCAATATTTTCTGACACACATACAATATTTCTTTTATTTTTAAGGATTCCATTTTCCCAAACATCATTTGAATATAAACTATTTGTCAAGCTCTTTTTTTGTGTTGTTGCAATTAGATTATTATGGCTATAATCATTATTGAATATTTCTTCTGGTAGTTTAAATTGAACATTAATATTGTTTGCAAAATACAAATCCGAAATACTAAAATCTTTTGGTCTTCCCGCGGCATCTCCACAATAATATTCAATTTTTGATTCAGTTAAACTTTTGAATAATTCAAACATTCCAACACATGGTTTTCTGTATTCATCATCAGAAGTTGCGTAAAAGAATGTGATTGAATTATTCAAAAGTTTAGAAAAATTTTCCATTTTTTCTTGAACTTTTTCATGGCTTGTTTTTTTCTTTTCTATGCCTTTTTGATTAGAGAATACAATTATATTGTAATTGTTTTGGATTAATTTTTTTAATGTGTCAATAACATTTGGTAATGGATTACAAGTATTTTTTTTTACCAATGTATCGTCGAAGTCAAATGCCAAACAATTCTTATTTTTGTATGATTTTTGTAATTTATAGTAGCAATTATTAATATTTTTCCATGAAAATTGAAATGAAGTCATTTTGATTATGTTATAAGTAAATATTGATGATCATTTTTATATAATATTTAGATTATGGAATTAAACAAGTTATTGAATAATATATTCAATGTGTTATTACCAATTTGTTATGTCTGGATAACGCCATACTTAGCAAAAATTGGTTTTTGTAATAATACTAAAGGTAGTTTTGGAAATAGTTTGAGTAATTATATTAATACTCCTCAAGCAACTGGTGGAATGGCTGTATCGTATTATTCTATTTCAAATATAATGATTTCTAAAAGATTTTATAAAGTAGGAATACCAGACAATGGAATATTTTATATGAGTGGTATTTTTTATGAAATATGTTTTGGAATTTTTTTATGTTGTCCAGTTGATTATTCAGCTATAATACATTGTGTAAGTGTATCCGGTTTTATTGCTGGAGCATATATTCATATTATTTATCTTGAATATTCTCCTTATTTTAAACAAAAATGGTCATTGTCATTAAAAATTCTAAAATTCATAGGAAATTTATCAATAATTGGTTTATTGATAACATTTACATTAGTTAATTTTATACAAATTCCCAATAATTTATTTTGGATTTTTGAATGCACTGGTTTGAGTACATTAATATTAATAATGAATATAGCACATGATATTTGTGCAGAAAGTCCAATTGAAACATTTAATGGTATTTTAGTTTAAAGTGGATTTCTTTTACTTAGTTCTTCTTTTGCTTTAGAATCAAGTTCTAAATCATCAGCCATTTGAATATATTCATTTGCCCATTCTGGTAAAATAGGTGATGTTCCAAAACTTTCTTTTTGTGATCTAAAGTAATATAGAACAAATAACAATAGAATTAATGTGACAACACAACTTCCGCCAATACATAATTTTTGCATTTGGCTTAACATTTGATATAATTAATAAAATATTTAAATTAACAATAAATCGATTTAAGAATAATTGGATAATAAAACATTATATACAATGGTGTGTATGAATTTATTAGTTAAGGCAAGTGAATCTGTATATGAATATTATTCAACAGTACAATCATCCAAAACAGATTCCGGATTGGATCTTATTATACCAGAAAATATAGTTATACCTAAAAGAAGTAGAGGATTTAAGATTCATTTAGGTATTAGATGTCAACCAGAATTTGAAGATAACAAAGCTCGTGGGTTTTATTTGTATCCTCGTAGTTCTACAGGTTCAAAAACACCATTGCGATTGTCGAATGGTACTGGAATAATTGATTTTGAATATAGAGGTGAAATTATTGCTTGTGTTGACAATATTTCTGATGATGATTTTGTGGCTCAAAAGGGAGTTCGATTATTTCAGCTATGTTCTCCTGATTTATCACCAATAACTTTGAAATTATCAGACAGTCTAAATGATACAATTCGTTCAAGTGGGGGTTATGGTTCAACAGGTGCTTAACTATCGTTAATTAGATTTGATTTAAGATCTAAAATTTTGGTAGACTTATTTTCTAATTTGTTATATATAACATTACCTTCTTTATCAAGCCATGATTTCAATTTAATATATTGTCCTAATTTTTCAGATGTTGGGACATTTTTAATTGAATCTTCAATATTATTATCGTCTGGATAATATATAAATGCAATAAATATTGTAATCAATAGTAGTATTTTTATAAGCTCACCTATCATGCAAATTTACAATATTTTTTTATTAGGAAAAGATAATGGTGAATTATTATTCAGATATATCTAGTTCTGAATTTGAAAATAACACATGCGGAAAAAAAGAATTTACAAAATATAGTTTAGCATCGACATCTAATAGTAAAAATTCATTAAAACCCCACCAGCAATGGATTGCAAATTATATTAATCCGAAAACTCCTTTTAAAGGATTGTTGGTATATCATGAAACTGGAACTGGAAAAACATGTACTGCTATATCTGTTGCTGAAAATTTTCGAGAAGAATTGGCAAAAAAGCATAAAAAAATATTTATATTGTCAAGTGAAAATATAAAAGAGGAATTTTATAGAACAATCTCAAATCCAGGACATTCTTTTAAATGCACTGGTGATACATATCATGATATGTTACGTAATTCGCAAATAAATCAAAAAAATATTAATTCAAAAATAAATGAATTTTATAATTTTATGACTCATTATACATTTGGTTCAAAATTATTGGATAAAATTGAACAAATGGTGAAGAATAAAAGTAGTGATGAAGAAATAATAAAATATATTAAAAAAGAATATTCTGGAAGTGTAATAATTATTGATGAAGCCCAACATTTAAGAGCAAAATTTGATTCAAATGACAAAAAGAAATCTGGTGAAAAACCGATTCATGATGCTATTGATTTAATTTCAAAACATGCTGATGATGTAAAAATGTTATTTTTGACAGCAACACCAATGTATGATAATCCAACTGAAATAATTTGGATAATTAATGTATTAATACGGTTAAATGAGAAAAATGCTATTGAAGAATTAGATATAAATGATATTTTTATGAATGAAAACAATGGTTACAAATTTACTGAAAACGGCGAAGAAAAATTTATAGATGCTATAAAAGGTAAAGTAACATTTTTAAGAAATGGTAATCCTACAAATTTTCCATTAAGTTTAGTTGATCCTGATGCAATGAGTGAAAAACCTAAGAATATTATAAATGATTTTAATGGAAATAAGCTAAATGATTTACATATACCAATCTTAACAATGTCAAAAATGAGTGAAAGTCATTATAAAATAATAGAAAAATTACAAAATGATAATGAAAAAATGGATAGTTTTCATATGCAATCGATGCAAATGCATAATGTATCTTGGCATACAAAGATAGATGATAAATCTCCTGATTCTGGTGGAATTAAAAAATATTTTAAAATAACACAATCTGATGGTTCACCCAAAATATATTCTCCAATTAACAAAAATTTTTTTGATAATTTGAATGAATATGCACCAAAGATTCAAACTATAGTTAATCACATATTAGAAATGGATTCCGGAATTGCTTTTATATTTTCACAGTTTATATCATCTGGTGTTATTCCTATGATATTGGCATTGGAGGCTAATGGATTTTCTAAATATGATGGTAAAGCATCCGATATAAAGCATTTAGACAAAACAAATGTGAGAGATAAAGGTAGATATTTAGTAATAACATCTGATAAAGAATTATCTGGTACAAAAAAACAACAATTGGAATGGATAAATATTGCTAGAAGCAAAGGAAATGAATATGGTAATAATATTCGTGTTATAATTGCATCTGGTTCTGGTGGTGAAGGTATTGATTTAAAATGGATTCGGCAAGTTCATATTATGGAACCTCATTTTCATTTTAGTCAAATAGAGCAAGCTGTTGGTAGAGCAATAAGAAATAATTCACATATTGAATTAGAAAAAGAAAAAAGAAATTGTACAATTTTTTATCATTCTGTTATTTATCCTGAAAGAGTTAATAAAGAAAGTGTTGATATGTATTTGTATCGTATTGCAATGAGAAAAAGAAAAGCTACTAATAATGTTCGTAAAATAATACAGGAAAATAGTATTACTTGTAATTTTTTCAAGAAGTTAAATAATTTTGATTACAAATCTTATGAAAATAGTATCATAATTGATTCAAAAGGTAAAAAGCATAAATTTTCAGAAAATATGATATTTGATGATAGTTATTCAAATATATGCAATACATGCATAAATAATTATGAATCTGATTCAAATACTTATGATCCGAAAATACATAGTAAATGGCAATTATTTGAATCAATGAAGGTTATACAAAAATTATTCAAAGTACATAATGTGTATTCATTAGAAGATATTATCATTTCTGTTAATAAATTCAATAGCCAAATCGATAAAGAAACGATTTATTTTGCATTAGACATATTAATAAATAATCCAATTAAAGTATTTGAAAATGAAATGGGTGTTATGGGTAAAGTGTCATTTGATGGTAAATTATATTATTTCAAACCGGATTATTATGAATACAGTCAATTAAATTCAGTTCCTGATGTAAGTCCATTAGTTTTAGCAAATTCGGTTGTTAATTTGGATACTATACCTTGGGTAGAAAGACAAATAATTGCAAATAGTGAAATAGAAGAACAATTTAGAGAAATTTTGAACAAACCAAATATAGATAATGATGAATTTTGGAGTAATATTGAAGAAAAAGATGATTTAATTGCAAATATTATGATTGATAGACTTAGTTCGGAAGAAAGAGAAAATTTATTAAAGAAAAATAGTTTGACTATCAACAGTTTAATTAAGTCGTTAAATAGATATGTTTTAGAGGATGGATTCATGGATATTAAATCAATTAAAGTGCCATATCAAATTAAAAATATTAATATAGAAGGTTCTAATAATTTAAGCAAAACTTATGCATCTGGAAAGAGAAACGTTTTTGCATATATTGATATTATTAAAGGTGTTGGAACATTATATTTAACCGATACTACACAAGGGAAGGCATCTGGTCGAAGAATATTGCCTTCAGAAAAGTCAAGAATTATTAAATATATCAATACTTTATTTACACTAAAAGATGATAATAGAAAACCACTTTTAGAATATGATAGATATGTAGATGCCCCGGCAAAAGCAGGACAATTAAATTCAAAATTGAAATTGAATAAAAATATAATGAATCCGAATGGTATTAAGGCTGATGATCTAATTGTTGAGTGTGAAATGCTGTTTAGACTTTTGGAAAAAAGACGACCAAATGGTTCTAAGAAATGGTTTTATGATTCTTGGGAGGCTCTTGAAAACAAAATACCATCAAAAGATAAGAAGTCTTGAATATAATAAATTATGAGTAATACTATTTGTTTTGAATTTGATTTAGAACTAAAAGGTAACAAAGCTGCTAATGAGAAAATAGAATTAAGAAAAGATCTTTTAACATCAAAAGGTATGAAAGATAATTTTTCTGAAATGGAACATATTCCAGTTCCAACGCATAATCTAGAAAAAACGCATGATCCTTATAAATATGGAATTAATGAAATGAAACATATTTACTCAATAATTGAATATCAAAATATTAATGAATGGCCTCATTTAGAAGCAAATGATATTATTCAGATTATTCCTTTATGTGATTATTTAGGATTAGATGTTGTTATTGATCATATTATTAAAGATATTAAAGACAGATTTTTGATTCAAGATAAAAGTATATTTCAATTGTTGATTGATTTTCCACAATTGAGAGAGAAAAAAGAATGTATATATTCAGAAAAGGAACTTGAAATCATATTTCATAGTTATTTTGATTTATATCAAAAGTTTCCTATATCTTTAGCAAATCAATTATTAGTTCATTCTAAAAATATGCATAGTTTATTGTTTAAACTTAAACAAATATTAATATCTTTTGATTATAAGTTTGATCATCTTTCATTAAAAGAATTAGTTTCGGATATATTTGAATTATTTTCTGGAAATAATGATCGTTATAATGTAAATTATTTCAAACAATGTGTATCATCATTACAATAGAATAATTTGCTATATTTCTACATTTTGATTCCATAAAATATGCTAAAATCTTTGTTTCTTAAAGCAATAAAATATGAAAAATCTGTATTGAATTTGATAAGTAATTCGCACTCATTTAATTCAACCATTATTAAATAAGAATCAATTGCTTTCCAATAAGAATTTTCAACGGATTTAATAGTATTATTCAAAGAAAAATTTAATAACATTTTTTTATTTGTACAATTAGGATCGAAAAAGCAAAAATTTGAATTGCAAATATGATTCATATTAATATTTTCATTAATAGTAACATGAAACATATAATTTATATACATTTTCATCACATTTATTTTTGAATGAAATGCGCCAACTTTAGAAGGAAAGTGTGAAATTGTTTGTCCGGTAAAGGAGTTATACCAAGGTGAATTGACTACGTAATTCATAAGCTTTTTGTTGTCATATAAATTATCTTTGATGGTATTATAAACAATGAAAGGTTGGTCACAACAACCTGGAATTTTTGAATTGTTTTCCAAATGAGTATAAATATGAGACAAAATTCTAGAAAAAAGAGATTTAATAGTAATATTATTGCTAAATAATAAAACACAAGTTGTAAAAGCTGAAGTTTTAGGATTTTGATTTGCATTCCAAAAATCCGACCCCCAATAATCATGTGGACCATTTGTGTATCCTTCATTCAAAACATATAATTTTTCTTCAATATTTAAATCAAGAATATTAGACAAATTATTGGTTATAAGAATATCGCAATCTAAATATAATATTTTGTCATATTTGTTTATATCTGGATATTCAAAGATTTTAAGTCTAGAATAACAAGCTTCAAACATAGTAGATAATTTTATAGACCAAACAAAACCTTTAATTTTTAAAGATAGAAATATTTGATATATTTTAGTTTCAAACTTAGGATCACAAATAATAAGATATTTTGTATTTTCATCGCAATTTCCAAAAATTGCGAATGATTTAAGCAATAAATCTAGTAATTCAATATATTCTTCATTAAAAAAGATACATGAATATATTAAATTCATACTAATATATAATTAAATTAATTGGTGTTGTTTAAACTTAAAAAAATGAATCATATAATTTGTATATTCATTATTACATAAACCAGTAATATGAAGATTTTAGGTAAACCTTACACAAAATTTGCCCAAGATGAGCGAAAAATCAAAGAGCTAAAGGAAAAAAATAAAGAGTTAGAAATTTATAAATCTAAGTCTATTGCATTAATTGACAAATATAATAATGAAAACAATGTTTTATTATCTAAAATGGAAAATCTTTATAATAAAATTGAAAAACTGGAATCATATAACTGGTCTAACGGATTTAATATTGATAGTCTTTTCTTAGAAAATGATAATGAAAAGAATAAGTCTTATTCAAAACCTTTTGATGATAAGCTTAGATGGCTTGCAAATATTGCGGAAAGTCGTCTGAAAAAAGGTTCATCAGATGCTTCTGAACAATCTTATTCAGATTATTAATATAAAGAAAATATTAATAATATTGGTCATGGCATCCACAAAACTCAAAACAAAGTTTTCAAAAATAGAAAAAAAAGTAAATGAGCTTGAAAAACAGATAAATGATCTTAAAAAACTTAAAATTAGATTAGAAAATGATTTAGTTGTTAAAAAACATTGTGAAGTAATTGAAAAAATTTATAATTGGTTTGGTGAAAATGTACCAATAAAAATATTAAAAATCATAAAAAAAATTGGACAAGAAGAATATTATAAAGAATTTTATATTCGTTATTGTGATGAAAAATGGTATATCTTAATGTGTGAACCAGAAAGTATTACTCATAAACGGTGGTGTAAATCAGAAGTTTTTTATGAAGATGAAAAGATAAATATGAATTCATTTTATTCAGACAAAACACTATATAATTTATTAAATAGTTCAATTGATAAAAATGATGAACAAATTTATAAAATGATTATTGATGAAGAATGGTTATGTATTGATCCGCGCCGTTTGATAATTGCACCACCAGTACCACCTCCAAATAATACAAATGTAAGGCGTTCTTGTAGAATAAAAAATTTGAATTATAAAAAGTTAACACTTGGGTGAGAAAATTTTAAAAATTGTGTTAAGATTCGTTGTGTTAATATATTGTTATATTGTTAATTTTTTTGTAATGTGGTAGATTTTGATATAAATTTGGACAATGCGCATGTATATATACATAATAATATTGTTCTTGTGAACAACATAATAAATGATTTGTCCATGATTCATCTATTATTTCTGTTACAAATGGTTCTTTGAAAAAGCGAATAAATAATTTTGCAAATTTAGTTGAAACTACATACAACATAGTAATGCATTGTTTATTGAATGTTGTACCTGAATGTTTTGCTTTACATTTTTTAACAATATTTATAATAATTTCACAAACTTCATTATAAAAACAAGTTGCAAATTTAAGTGTAACAACTACATTTTTGTATGTTATTGGTATTGCTAGCGTCATTATCGAGTAAAATAATTATTTTGTAATTCTAAAGATTTAAAATGCTCTTAAAAGAATCAATTGTATCTACATGTAAATTTTTTATAGAAAACAAAATGTATAACTTAGCAAATTCATTATTAGATAGTGTTGTGTATAATCCAATGAATCTAGTAGCAATTCATAATGAAATAGTTAATCAAAAGAAAAAAAATAGTTATGTGATATTAGTAGAATCGAATGGATTGGGACATTTTACTCAAATGAAAAATATTATTAGATTATTAAATAATTCTTACAATTGTGTAGGTATAGTTGCTGGTCGTTTTAATAATGATGTATATGATTTTGCGAATGAAAAAAATATACCTTTAATGACTTTAAATGAGCCGCATTTTGTTTCAAATCAGGAAACAGAGTCTATAATAAACGATACAATTCGTTATGTTATTGAATTTTCATATTTACATTATAATAAAGCATCTCAATTTATTTGTAAATTAAATCCAGAATTTATAATAAATCTTCATTTACCGATTAAATTAGTATCCATTGCTACAAAAACTGTTTTTAATATTTCTAGTCAAAATAGATTAGATTTTGAAAAAGATTATTATTCAATAGTTTTAGACAATAAATTTTCTACTTTTACATTAAACAGTGTTATTTTTTCTACATATCTTATCCATAACTCATATTTAAATGTTCATAAAATAGCAATTGATTGCGGCGAATATTCATATCAAACAATACCACCAATGATAAATATAGATAATTTAGAGTTATCAAAAAGAGATAATAAAACAATAGTTTGTTATTTTAATGTTCCTCAAACAGAAGTCATATGGAATATATTTAAAGTATTTGAAAATATAACATTTATAGTATTTATAAAAAATTCAAAAAAATACAAAACAATATATAAAAATATAATTTTTAAAGAAGTTAATAATAATTTTGATGAATATAGAAAAAACTCTTTAGGAATAATTAGCTCTTGTGGTGTTGAAACTATATATGAAAATTTTAAAATGGGTTTACCAATGGTATGTATTCCTTCAAACGCAGAACAAGCGTATAATGGATACGATCATTCAAGAAAAATACCTGGTTTCAAATGGGATTATTGTTTAAAAAAAGAACATATAGACTGGTTGATAAATTTCAAGAGAAATGATTTATATTGGAAAAAACATGAAAAGTTTAACACATTTTTAGGTAAAAAAGATAATTTAATCAATATTATTAAATCAAAATTAGATTGAATTATATAATATTTAATAGATTAATAAATGAAAACTAGAAAAACTAGAAATCCTAAGCTTCATTATACTTTAAAAAAAGGTGGGGGTGTTCTCAGTCCCAAATATAAAATAGATAATGTTGTTGAATATATTGATGGGAGTAGAGTTACGATTATTGAGCAATTATCTCATAAAAACGGTACTTGGCAATATAATGCTCAATTTCCAGATGGCGCAACCCGTCTTATTGAAGAATCGAATATAAAACGTTTAATTTCCGAAGGAAATAATATGAATGTTCGCGTTAGGGAACGTGAAAGAGAAATGTATGCATTTAGAAGAGAGCATCCAAATGTGTCATCTAAACCTAAGCCTACAACTTTTGAAGATCATCAGGAAGAATCTAAAAAAGTTGCTGCAAAAGCATTTGCAAAAGAGCAACAAAGAAAAAAAGAGAAAAGAAGGACTATATATTCCGTTAAAAATAAATTTGGTTTACCAAAATTTTCAAAAAAAGAATATAAAAAAAATGATGAAATAATATATAAAAATAGAGACTATAAAAATAAAGGTCAAGAACCACTTATATTGGCAAAAATAACTTTAATTGATAACAGTGATCCACAAAAAGTGTTTTATTCTTTGAAACCAAATGATGATCCTGAGAAAGATATACAATGTGGTATTGAAAGAATTGAAAAAGTCCCTCCTTATGATCCGTATGATAAAAAGGAATTTTTGTTTAAACATTTTTATGATAAAATGAAAGATCCTAAGTTTAATTGCAAAGAAGCAATTGGACTTTTAGTTAATATTGATGAAATAATGCATGATTATTTGGGTTATAATGGAGAAAGAAATTATGAGTTTTCTATTGAAAAGATGAAATTTTTATCATTTATTTGCAAAGAAAATACGTTTGATAAAGATAATTCTCCACCACAAGAATCCACAATGCCAAGTGGTGCCGAATTTCCAAGTATTCGCAATAGAAATGAAATATTACAAAGTTTTTATTTAGACTTTGTAGAATTTTGTGAAAATAGTAGTTTTTTTAATAATAAAATAATGCAAACAAAAAAAATATTGGAATCAAATCTTGAAAAACTAAGAAATAAAGAAATTCCAGTTCCTTTTTTTTCAGGAAGGGAACAACCTTATTTGTCAAAAATAGACAATATGTCATCAAAAAACATAAATGAACAGAAAAACAAAGAATATGTAAATGAAAATTATGAAAGAATCGTTGATGAAATGGATACCATGCCTCCGGGGCGCCCACGCGGCTCGGGGTTTAAGTGGGTAAAGACGCCAGACGGCTGGGTAAAAATAGATGAGTCAAAAGTTGATGAGAAAATTGAAGAGTCAAAAGTTGATGAGAAAATTGAAGAGTCAAAAGTTGATGAGAAAATTGAAGAGCCAAAAGTTGATGAGCAAAGCACATCATATATGAGTGCTGCGCAGAATGAGCGGATTGTTGTTCCTGATAACTTCGCTTTTCGACTATCGCGTCACAACGATCCACCTAGTTCAGATCCACCTAGTTCAGTCCCTTATTTTTGCCCTAAAGAATGTTTAGAAAAAATTGAAAAAATAAATGACATTGTTAAAAAAAACGATATTAAGAATCAAGAAGATCATAAGAATATAACAGAAGACATAAAAAAACTAAAAAACACTGTAGAATTAAGAGATGATATTAATCAAAAAGAGCATGCGTATATAAAAACAAATGTTAACGAACTCCGCGACGAAATAAAAGAAGCATTTGTAAAATTAGGAAATGTTGTTGACGATCAATTAAAAATCAAATCAGAAGAAATCAATAAACTTCGTAAAGATATAAATGAAGCATTATTTAATATTAATAAAAAGGTAAACCATATTGATAAAAAGGTAAGGGATTTATCGGAAATGGTAAGAGATGAAAAAAGTTCAACGTCACAACCTATATATAGAAATGTTGGTCCATATAATATTGAAGAGGATGAAAATTTAGATTACGAAGATATGAAGCGTCTAAAATATCTTGAAAGTTTGGGTTATGGAATGCCAAGTTCTTCAAACGAAGCACAACTATGGTTAGATAATTTTGATAATATGGGTGCCACTACGAGAGACAGTGTGTATATGAACTGGTGGAATTCGCTTAATGCTGAAGATAAGAATTATTGGTACTCGATTTTAGATCGCCTCAATAATCCTTAGGAAATATGTGACCGTTTTTACTTTTAATTGTTTTAGTCTAAGTATTTTTCAATGATTCAATAATATTTTTAATTTCATTTTTAATTAACATTTTTGATTTATTATTGTTAATTTGTGTATATTCTTTTGATTTTGGCATATTAAGAGATTTTGCCCATTTATTTGCGAGAAAGATACCTTCATCATTTGAACACGAAAAATGATTTCCTTCTAAAATAGGAATAAAGTCTTTTGGCCATTTTTCTAATTTTCTATTTACTTGTGAATCCAATGTTCCTAATAATTGGAAAGTTGGCACATCAACATTTTTTGTTAATTGTTTACTAGATCCATATGTAATAGTTGCAATAGAATTTTCAGATAATTCATTACAAATTTCAACACCAATTGAATGAGCAAAAAATATGAATTTGTCTTTATTTTTAGTGTTTTTTTGTAATTCTATATTACATTGTTCAATTATTTTTGAGATCCAAATATCATATTTTGGAGTACCTGGTGGAGTTATTTCACCATTTTGTAATCCTTTATTAATATTTTCAAATTGAGAATCATTCCATATATCTAAATATATTAGATTCGAATTTTCTGGAAATATATCTTTATAATTTGATGGATGCATTCCAAAACCTGGGAATATTACAATTGAAGGTGTTGTATGTTTATTTAAAGTGAATATTTTAAATATGTTTGTTAACAAATTCATAATGAATGTATTTATATATTTAAACTTTAAGATATATTACAATTATTTGTATCTGGTAAATTTGTAAATATATTGTTTATTGTTGGTATTGTGAATGGTGGTGAAGGATTTAATGATACAGTCAATGGATTGAATTTGTTGTCATTACATTCATTTGAGGTACATATTTTTTGATTTTTCAAACAAATCCAATCTATAAGATTTTCACTTGCTGTATATAATGCTATTTTCCTTTTTGGTTTAATGATTGCTAAACTACCAAATGCATTTCCGCTAGAATCATTTCCTAAATCTTGATTTGAAGAATTATATCTTAAAATTCTAATTTCTTGTAAAAGATCGTCACCACTAATATTAATATAAACTCTTAATACTGCTCTTATTGTCCCACCCTGATTTGTTTCTACAATACCTAATCCTTTCAATTTTCTGTTGAAAAAAATACCAATCTTATCACCAACGTTTACACCAATAATTGGTTCAAAATTAATTATACAAAAATCTGTTCCGGCATCGTTTGCGGATGCATTAGTTTTACAAACATTGTATAAATCTGCAGATATATCGGTATACAAACATTTTTTATATTCCAAAAAATATTTTGTATGTATTTCAGAACCTAAAGATTCTGGTTCTGGTTCCGGTTCTGGTTGTGGTTCTGGTTCTGGTTCTGGCTCTGGCTGTGGTTCTGGTTCTGGTTCTGG
>MDSY01102520.1_pt1 | contig 20545 bp, 9 predicted proteins | sample 811131 | NCBI WGS metagenome assembly MDSY01 (sample SAMN05326643, study PRJNA326480) | marine metagenome | isolation source: seawater | place: Atlantic Ocean: South West | collected 2010
AAGTCGAAACGACTGTGGAGACTGATGCCGACGACGAAGCAGAAGAAGAAGAAGAAGAAGAAGAAGAAGAAGAAGAAGCGGAAGAAGAAGTGGAGGAAGAAGTCGTGGCTGTCGCCGAGGAAGCGACGGTTGAAGAAGCAGAGGAGGAAGAGGAGGAGGAAGAAACTGCAGAAGAACCTGAAGAACCCGGAAAAACCTGGGAGGAGTTCGAAGTCACGTTGGACTGCACGGCTGGCGTGAACATGACCGGGCTGCAGTTTGCGCAACGCGAGGACGGTTTGTTGCGAGTCTCCGTGAGCAAGCCGGGCGGCACCGCTGCGAAGAAAGTAAAACTCAACGACGTTTTGCTCGCCACGACGTACGTGGTTATGGTCCCGGATCCGACCGGTGAGCGACGTGCTGGAATTCCCGAGCTGGAGTGGATGGACGCCGTGAACGCCGGGAACTCGTTCAACACCCTGCAAGAAGCCATGCTCACGCACTCGCAGGAGATGAAGCTGAAACTGGCGCGCGGGGACGTACCGCTGGGGGCGCTTTCGAAAACCGCTTCGGAACCGCAACGACCAGAAACTGTGGAAAACCTGGTTCACGCCGCACAGCAACGGAACATGGACGCGGAACGCGCCACGGAGATGGCTCGGAAGTCCATGCGGGCCGCCGCGTCCGCGGGGTCCGACGTACCGGACGATATCAAAGCCTGGGCGGCGCAAATCGCCGCAGAAGCGAGAGCGAGCAGGAAGTGAAAATATTTTTTTCTTTCCAAATAATAATCTCATTTTTTATAACTTGTGTGCCTCGCACACTCTATTCCCCTTCCACATCATTCCCATTCGCCACGGCTATGTGCGGCTGCGAGAGTGACCTGAACGGGGTTCTTCCCGTGCCTTCTGATTTTTCAAACTGCGCGAGCATCTTCTTAGCGAACGACGAACGCGCTGGCGACGCCCACCCCGAGCGGTGCGGCGGCGGCGGTCGCTCGCGCGCCGCCCCTGAAGTCATCCCCTCCACCCTCACAGCCCTGCCTCTGAGGAAAATCACGCCGTCGCCCTTGGACGGCCCCGGACCAGTCGGTTCTTTTTCCTTTTCCAGCAACATTTGGCCGTCGCTGTTCGACCGTTGGTGGCCTCGCGGGGACTCGAACTCATTCTTCGCGGGCGAACCCTTCGGCGTCGACGGACCCTCCGCCGCGATCGGCGTGCCGAACGTTTCGTCTTCTTCATTTGAGTCTACGGTTGATGTACCCGCACCAAGCGTGTTCTCAGCATTATTATTGTCAACCCCCCCCACAACCTCTGACTCCGCCCGGAGTTGCGCCTCCATCCCACTGTGCAGGGCGTGGATGTCCGCGCGCATCAGGGCGTTTTCGTCGCGCAAGTCCGCCAGCTCCTTCATCGCTTTTGTATGCCGTTGCTCCAGCTCGGTTTGTTTCATCTGTTCTGATTCTACGCGTTCTGCTTCAAGGCGCCACCGCTCCGCATCAGCCGCGATTTTATCCCCCTCGAACTGGAATCCCACAAGCATCTCCTCCGCGATGTTCACGCGTCGGTTGGCGCCCGCTAATTCAGTTTGCAACCGTGACATTTTCTGAATCAAGTGCATAGCCTCCACGGCGCTTTGCTCTTCAATCGCGCGCATTCGTTCGAGTTCTTCCTCAAGTTGCAGAGCGGACGCTTCGTGCGCCGCGCACTCCGCGAGCAAAGAGACTTCCCTTTGCCGCAACTCCGTGTGGGACGCGCGCGCCTCTTGTTGCGCCGCGTGCAAAATTTCCGCATGCACCCCATTCTCGTTCTCGAGCTCACGCACGCGAAGCCTTAGAAACTCATTCTCCTTGGCTTGTTCCCGCGCGTTTCGCGCCACGGCTAAAACCTCACGGGTACGCGCGGCTCTTCCCCGGATTCCAGGGCTCCACGCCGGAATGGTTCGGCCGTAGAGCGTCGTCGTTTTAGCGTTCGCGCCGAAGGACCTCTCATTGTCACCGCGTTCATCATCCGACGAGTCTGAAACGGTGATTGTCGCATCCGACCCCCCGCGTCTCTGTCGCATCGTGGGGCTCATCACCCACGGAAGCTTCATCCCAGACGTGTCGTCCTCATCCGAATCGGATGAATCACCGAAGTCGTCCTCCCTAAACGCGGAACGGGGGGGGAGCATGGTCAGCAAGGGGGAGGAGGACGTCACCACGCAACGGTTTTTTGCCGGGAAGATCCCGTCCCGCAAATGACTCGAGAAAAACACGCGGTAACAAGAGCACGAGATGGCGACACGCGCGCGACACGGGAACGGTAAAATCCGACTGAAGGAGAGAGTGGATGCAGGGAGACGCACGAGTGAGACGCCATGCCGAACGCAGCCGTCGCGCGGCGAGTTTAGAGTGTGTGGCAGGAACGGAGAGGTGATGACGAGGGGACGGAAGCAAACGGCCAGCCAGCGTGGCCTCGCGCCAACTACGAATCTCTTTGATTTTCCTCGCGATAAATTAATTTTGGTTCAGAAGACTCTCTCCCTCCTTCACCTCACCGGCGACCTTATTTTTTCCGGCGAGGGCGACCTTCTGACCAGCGACCGCACTTTCGCCGGTGACCGCGACCGCGACCTCCCCCGCGGTGACCTCGCTCGCGCCGGCGAACGCACCAAGCGGTCGCGCGTGTCCCAGGTATTGCGCCCTCTTTTTTGTCCATCGCCGTTTGTACTTTTGATCGGGTCTCCCCACTTATCCACGGGCGTTGAGCTTGAGAACCCACCTCTGCCGCCGCCGTTCATTCGTCCATGCCCTGAACCAGACGCAGGTCGGTTTCGACCTCTGTCGGATTCCCAATTATCCCGATTATCCCGGCTATCGCGCCCTTCCCGTCGCCCATCTCTATCACGCCTGTCCCCGCGCCCGTCCTCGCGCCGGTGCCCGCTCCTGGGTCGGTTCTCTCTGCTGTCGCCCCGGGGAGGAGGCGAACGCGTTCTCTCCGGCGAGGGCTCGTACCGCGGCCGTTTGTGGTTGCTTTGAGAATTTTTCAATTGGTTGTGGTTTGTGTTGATGCCTGACACAGACACGGGGGGCGGCGGGTTCGACAAAGCGCCTGCGGGGGGCGGCGGGTTCGCGCTGGTGCTCGCTCCAAGCGTCTCTAATTTTTTCTCCGCCTCAACCGGCGCCTCCACTTTCTTCACCGGTTTCGAAGGCCACTTGTTCACCCGGGACTTTGCGAAATCCAGGGAAGGCTTGAAAGGCACCGGGGTGGAGTTTGGAAGGGTTTCATTGCGCTCAGCTGTGCCTGCTTTGGGATCCGCATTCAATTCATCCAAATCTCCATCATCATCGTCTTCGCTCAACACGTACTCTTCATCTTCGAAATCTTTTTCTTTTGAATCATTGCCAGCCTCTTCGTCAGCAGCCAGGGAGCTTCCTCGCGAGGATCCCGGCAATGCACCTGTTCCAGACGGTCGATCGGCATGTTCACCGGCGTCACTTCTATACGCCTTGACCATTTCGTTGGCTTTGCGTAAGGTGTCGTCGTCGAAGACTTTTAGTCTCCGCCACCGTTTGAGCACCCGCCGGACTCCCGGCAAATGCTCCGGCGGGCACTTCAAGACTGCGGCGATGCAGGTGAGGATTTCGGGGGCGAAGCGGGTTGAGTACAACAATCGTGTCTCTTCATCCACGTCGTGCGTCACCAACGCGTTGATCACGTACAGCACCGGTACCCTATGCCTTGGCTTCCGCGCCCCGATTTGCTTACTCAAAATAGCCACCGCGTGTTTGTAGTACAACTTGGCGTCCTCAACCGCCAGCGCCTCGAGCTCCAGCAGTTTATCCCGGTTCGCCACGCGCATACTCTTCAGCATGTCAAGGAAAACAGGCTGCGCCAGCCATTCCTTAGGCATCGTGCCCGGAGGGACCGTACGCGTGCCAAGGAAATGAATGAATCAAAATGGATTCGAGCTTTTCTTGGCAGTCGACCGATAAGATCTCACTTTATAGTCGCACCGCCGACGCGCATGGGGAAGGGGCGTAGGAACGCCGGGGTGTCGACCTCTGATTCAGACCGCCATCAGCGACGACGACTCGATGACCCCGCACCGGTTTTGGAATACGCCGGGTGGACCCCCCCTGCGCGTGGCGCCCCCCATTCCGTACACCGCGCGCCCGCCGCTGAAATGTCCCCCGAAAAGTTTTACGACACCTACGTCTCCAAACGACGGCCTGTGGTGTTAACGGGCGGGCTGGAAAACACGCCGTGGGCGCGATGCACGGAGACGTGGACAGACGGCTTCCTGAAGAACCACCCGGAAGGTGATAGCTTGGTGCGCGTGGAGACGAGAACGGACACTAACCAGTCATTCGGAAAGGGAAAATACCAACAGATGCGTTTTTGCGATTTCATGGAGAGATTCTCATCCGGCGACGATAAACTCTACCTCACCGCCTCACCAGCGTCGACCGATGCGCACGGCCGACCGTCAGTGGCGAGTGCGCCTGCTAGCTTCCTAGTCGGTGAAACCCACCCAGCCCAGATCCCGTTCCGCCCGAAACTCGCGGGCAACCTGGTCCCTGCGAACGTCAATCTGTGGATGGGCGTTTCTGGCAATAAATCGAAATCCGGGCTGCACCATGACCACCACGACAACCTGTACGTGCTCCTTCAGGGCACGAAAACGTTTGAATTGTACCAACCAGACACGGTAACGCAAATGTACACCATAGGCACTCCAAGAAAGGTTCACAGAAACGGTTTGATCAACTATTTTGAAGGCGGGACGAGCTTTGAGGACGGCGACGCCGGGGGTTTGAAAAAAAGGATTTTGTCGCAAAAAGTTCGAGATGCGGAGGCGGAAGTGCAGGCTGCTTTAGACACAGTCCACGGTGATCTAGACCCTGTGGATACAGAATGGCTCCGAACAGCGGAAGAGAAACTCGACGACGCGATGGACGCGACGATGGGCGACTTTACACGCGAATTGCGCTCCGACGGCGATGATGATGACGACGACTCCGAATCCGGCGACGAAAACGACTTTGCGGGACACGACGATTTCGACGACCTTTCGGATTCTGATTTAGAGTTCGAGGAGGAGGAGGAGGATGGGGTTTATCAAAGTGAGTTCGAAGTGAGATCGGAGGAGCAGGAGATGATACGGCAATCGCTTCAGAGAAACAAAGAACGCAAAGAAAAGCTCGAGCGCGACCCGCCGAGTTTCAGCCAAACGTCGCGCGCGGCACCAAGCGACGTTCCCAAAAACTTCCCCCTGTTCGTGAAAGCACAGGAAACGAGGATGATGACAACCACCGTGCGTGCTGGTGAAATCCTGTTCCTGCCCACAGGGTGGTTCCACGAAGTCAGCTCGAGCGGCGATACGTCCGCGGAGGACGGGGATCGGAAAAATCAAAAAGAGGGCGGAAATAAAGATGACAAAAATAAAAAGCACGCCGCGCTAAACTACTGGTTCCACCCGCCACTCTTCGGCGCTTCGTTCGCCACGCCGTACGGCACACAAGAACGACAGGACATGTGGGAAAGCGACTGGACCGCATGGGTGGAAATGCGCGAGGATGAAAGAAAAAGTAGAGAGGAACCAAAGAAAACAAAGAAAAAGTAGAGAACGCGAGGTAGGTTTTTTGTAGAGTCATTGCTCATTTGGTCATCACAACCTTGCGTCCAAAACCCGCTTACTTCATCTTGGCAACCTTCGCGTCTTCCTCCGCCTTCTTCGCCGCTTCCTCCGCCTTCTTGATGCGGGGCCCGACCTGCCACACGTTCATGCGCTCGGTCCTGAGCTTGTGGTACGCCTTGAACCCCTTCATCTCCGCCGTGACCTCCACCATCTCCAAAGGCTTGGTCTCCTTCACGATGGGCATGAGCTTGCCCTTGAGCTGCGCAGCGAGGGAGAGCTCCGCGGCGCTGGAGTCGCCGTGCTTGGGCTTGGCGGTGCGCCTGGGGAACAGAATCAGGGACGCCTTGTACGCCTTCAGACGCTTGGAGTTGAGCGCCAAGGACTCCTCCGACCGGTTGCGCCGGCGGTGGTCCACGGCGATGCCGATAGTGGGAGCCATCTTCTTGGAGATGCCCGCGGATTTGAGCTCTTCCAGGGTGAAACCGCGTCCGAGGCGCGTCTTGAAGTTGTAACGCTGCGTGGGAGGGTGCACCACGGGGCGAAGCGCGCCGGCAGTGGGGCGGGGGAAGATGGCCGCAGCCTTCTTCTCGCGCGCGATGCTGTGAGAGGGAAGGAAGGGGAAAGGGAAGGTTAGGGTTGAACTCGTGAATGCAGCAGTGGAAGGACAAAGCGTGCGTGCCGGGGTACTGTGCGTGTGTGCGGTGCGCCCCTAGCGCTCCCCTAACCTGGGGACCTCCGATGTTTTTCTCAAAACACTGGAAAACCCTAAAAGATTAAAAACCTTCGCGAGATGGGACCATCGAGGACGGCGACGGGCAGTGACGTGCTTGCCGAGACCACAACGCGCGTCAATCGTACGCAGTGGGTACTGCTCGTACTAACAACGCGTCGTCTAGCCTCGTCAAAGAGTCGCCTCACACCCACAGGGGCCGCCGTCCGGGCCGAAAACCAGTAGCGGGATCGCGCGATTTCGCCGGTAAAGCACTCACCGTCGGCTTTTCTTACGGCCGGCCTGGTTGAACCAGGTGCGCACGCGGCAGGAGCCGGCAATACCTTGCCAGTCCTTCTTGAAGTGCGCATTGGCGATGACGTTGTTGTGAGCCGGCATCTTGTCTGCCTGTGCCTGACGTCGTCCACGTGCGGGCTAAAAAGATAGAAGCTTAGCGATGTTAGACCGTGACGTCCGGTTCGCCGATGAGAAAAAAGCGGAATTCCGCAGCCCCGCTTTGAGTCATTAACTCGATATCCGAGGGACTCAGTTTTTTGACACTCAAAGCCCATAGAAGAAAAACCCCGAGTGGCCTTGGAAGAGACAAAAACGCCGAGACGCGAGCTCGCGGACTCAAACTTTGGTGCGCAAGCCATCGGTTTCCCTTTGGCGTCGCTTCTGATGAGTATCACACCAAAGGAGCCCCGAAAGGTGGTGCACCGCAAAGAAATCGACTACACAAACCTGTGGCCCATCTTCCTCGCGCCCGTGATTCCCGCCGCGGGTATTCTGCTCAGGTAAGGGCGATGTGTCGATGAGTGAACCCACTCCGCGTCAGATAGAAACGCACAGCTGTCGTTGAAATCTGATTAGAATCTGAATCTGACGCTCTCCACCCCCCCTCTCCCAGGCCGTATCCTACGTACAGGTGGCCCGTCATCGGCACGATCGGCGGTGCGATTCTACTCGGCGCGCACTCCGTGGTCATCGGCTCCGGGGTGAACACCAAGTAAGACACTGCTATGATGGACAACTCCGACGAGGATGCGAACGCGCTTCGATCTGTTTTAGATGGGGCGCTAAAAGAGATGCTCGGACCTTCCGCGCATTTCCGCCCCGGCCAAGTCGAGGCTATCGACGCCGCGCTGAGTGGAAAAGACTGCCTCGCGATGCTCCCAACCGGCGCGGGGAAGAGCCTGGTGTACATGCTTCCCGCGGCGATGAGGGCGGCGGAGGAGGAACCAGGTGTGACCATTGTCATTTCCCCATTACTGAGCTTACTTCGAGACCAAACCAAGCGCTGCGACGACCTGGGTTTGATTTCGGAGACGTGGACCAGCGCGACGGACCCTGAGCGGTTACGAAAAATAGAAAAAGACCTTATTACTCCAAAAGAAGACGGCGGGCCGAGCGTATCCTTATTATTTGCCACCCCCGAAGCGCTTTGCGGCAACGAAAGGCTGCAATCATCTTTAAAAACGTGTTTCGCGAATGGATACATCACCTCAATCGCGGTGGACGAAGCGCACTGCGTATCGCAGTGGGGGCACGACTTTCGGCCCGCGTATTTGGCGTTGGCACAGGTCAGGGATGAATTACTGCCGTCCACTCCAATCCAGGCGCTCACCGCGACTGCAACGCATGAAGTGGAAAGCGGAATTGTCGACGCGCTGAGGCTGCGGAAAGAAGTCATCATAGTGAGAGCACCGTTGAACCGCCCCAATCTAAAATACCAAGTTTTGAGGCGAGAAGCCCTTGGTGAGGGGGCGGGGAAGGGCACTGAAGAGGCGGCGGTGGCGCATTTAGTGCAGTTCGCGAAGAATGCAGTGAAACCTCCGGAATCGAATAACGATGACAAAGTAGTTCCCACTAATAAAGTCACCATCGACTCCTCCGCCGGTGGCCCCGTGGGCATCGTCTTCGCTCGAACGCGCGACGAGTGCGACACTTTGACCGAAAAACTGTCAAATGCCGGGATGGACGTCGTTTCTTACCACGCAGGTAAGTCACGGGAGTACCTGCAACGCGCACAGCGGTGCTGGTCCGCGGGGGATATCGACGCCGTCATCGCAACCGTGGCGTTTGGGATGGGCGTTGATAAACCAAACGTGCGGTGGGTCGCGCACTGGGGGCCGCCCGCGACGCTAGAGGGGCTTTATCAGGAGTCAGGCAGGGCCGGCCGCGACGGCGTTTTAGCGCATTGCGCGATGTACGTCGGCTCCACCGAGCTGGAGAAGCTTCGCACACTGGGTTCCGCGGCTGCGAAAGCTGCGTTCGTTGAGCGTTACGCCACGGACGACAAAACCTGTCGCAGAGCGGCGATTCTGAAGCACTTCGGCGAGCGCGGGGGGGCGAACAAGAAGTGCGGAGAAAGCGACTCCAAGTGCGACGTGTGTTCCGATCCGGTTGCCGTGCGAAAAGAGTCGCGAGTAGCGGACAAAGTGGTTGAGAAAAAGCAAGAACAAGGCGCGTACGACGCGCTTGAGAAACGCATGGAGCAGGCGCGTGCGAAAGCGAAAGAGAGAGAGAACGAGAAGCGCACGAAAGAAAAAGGAAAAGAAAACTCCGTCACGCCGCCGCGCGTTCCCGGGAAGAGGAAGTTCATCTACCCGGTGAAGACATGAACCAAAGGATTTTAGGGAAGACGATCTGAGGGGTGAGACGAGGGATGATGAGACGAGACGATGGCAGACGACCGGGAGGGATGAGACGAGGGCGAGACGCTTGTAAAACGAAAAACATTGCTTTGCGATTTTTAGTGCAAAATATCGACTGCCAAAACAGGAAACTCTTGGATTGGTATTGGCGTGCTTGATTGGCGTGCGCGGTCGGCAACTCACCGACCGCCGCGTTCAACCCGTGGGTTGGATACCGGCGGTGTGACGGTTGGTCGCACGTCGGGTCGGTGGTCCGGGTTTAAAAGCGCGCGGAGGCGTCCACAGGTGGGAGCCGCGCTGGAAGCGCGTGAGATTGCGACGATGACATCGGTGTCCTACGCCTCCCCCGGCCAAGATTGGTACGACCTTTGGACGGGTGACTCGTTTGACCCGAGGTTGGTGCACAAGCTCCACGAGGACATGTCTCGCCAGGAGAAGGACATCGCAGCGGCCCGGCGACGCGCCGCGATTACGGCTGATACGCGTCGTCACGACCCTGTCAAGTTGCGAAGGCCGAGTTCCGGAAATCTGTCGTCGCCGTACGGCTCCCCGGGCGGCAAACGAATGGCACCTGGAGAGCAACGAAGACGAACGTTCGCGGCTGTGTTGATACAGCGTGTGTGGAGGGGCGGTTTGGGCCGTTCTATCGCCACCGACCGGTGGTTCGCGGTGTTCCAAATCCAGAGGTTCTGGAGAGGGTATTTGGGGCGGAGAAGGGCACAAGCAGCGCGTGTCGAGAAACAAAAACGCGAAGAGTCTGACCAGAGGGCGGACGAGATTGATGACATTTTAGCAAACGTAATCGCGTTGCGCGAACAGCGGGAAGCGTCTCCCCGGAAACTCGATGAGTTTAGGGTTGTGCCCATGTACAGTGAGAGCCCTACGGTGAGCCAACCACTCCCGTTACATGGGCATGTCGAAACAAGCCGACCACAAGTTCTTCTTCCGCGACCGAAACCGCTGAGATTATCTGTTTTCGAGACAGAAGAAAAAGAAGAGACTCTCGAGGACTTTGAAGTCGACGAAGCGGTTTCCTCGCCAGTCGAGCCAGATGTTTCGGTATCGCCTGCACCGGTCAAGGTGACTTCTCCAGTCGCAACATATGAGTTTCAACTGTCGGCCGTGCTTCCCGCGCCCGCGATGGACGTTTCACGTGATTCAGCGATGAATGACAACGTGTCGACGTCGAAGTCCGGCGGATCCGCCTCATCTGGAAGCGGCGCCAAACACAAAGCTTTATTCGACGAAGTGGACGCCGTGCTTCGCTTGTCCAACCTGACGCGTTTGAAGCTCAAACAGAAAATATCACCCTCAAGTGACACGGCGAGCCAGTCACCGAAGGTCTTTCAAAGCAAATTTCTTTCAAAAGTCTCGTCGTTTGAAAGACTGGACCGGAGTTTTGAAAGGAGCGCCAGTGAGGACGGGGACAACTCTCTCTTTTTTTTTGAAAGACGAGAAACGAGTACGCTCGCGTCGCCGTCGCGATACGCCGCTGCGATTGCAGAGTCGCAGAAATCGCCACCGCGACACGCATTCGACGATCCCTTCGAACCCCCTGCAATACGTCCAGATCTGCTTCCGCCGATGCGGCCGGTCAGCGCGCGGCGGGAAACAAGGGAAGAGGCGATTGATACAAAAAAAAGTAACCAGTCGCCTTCGTTTGCGCCGTCGCGACCGAAGGGGTTTGCGCAAGAGGCTGTTTCCTTTGCCGAGCAGGATGCTGATGAAAGAGCAGAAAGAGCAGCTTTGATCAAGCAGAGATACGAAGCCCAGGCACTAGAAGAGGAACGGCTGTTCCAGGAAGAGCTCCGGGCCTTACAACGGGCGGAGAGGGAAGCGAACGCAAGAGCGGCGATGGCGCTGGAAAGACAAGCGGCGGAGAGACAAGCGGCAGAGCGAGCCGCGGTTGTCACGCCTCCCCGAAAGTACCCGTCGCTTGAGGTGGGAGTATCCCCCACGCCGATCGGGTCGAAACTTAAAAGGGTTCCGGGAAGCGCGGTGAGGTATTCGTTTCAGCCGGCGCCGAAAATGAAAGGAGGCGTTTTGCCGCTGTGGGATGGTGTCACACCATAGGTAGATAGATAGCAGAGCAGACGACTTTTAGTCGCAACGCAATAAAATGTAATTTTAGACCAGAAATAGACCCAAAATAGTGTCAATCAATCCGGGCCCCTCGTCCGCGAGAAGTGCTGTGGACCGGAGAAACTGCCACGTCTCGTCTCGTTTTCGCGCGTCCGCGCTTTCTCATGATGACGTTCGCCAGTCCTCAGCCCACAACACCGACGCGCGTGACTCACACAGTCGCCCGCTCCACTTTAGGAGGAAGATGTCGGCCACACACGTGGCCATGGCGTCGGCATCGCCCGTGCTTAGGGCGCCGCGCGCGAGGACGACGCGGGCCGTCACCAATGGCCACGTATCGGGAATCATGGCGACATCGACGCGAGGCGTGATGGGCACGAGCACGGCTGGTTTCCGGGGTGCACACAGGTTGAGTTTCAACAAGCGAGGCAACATGCGCGGTGGCGTGGTGTACGCGCGCGTGGAGACGCGGGAAACGGACACGAAGACCACCTCGTCACCAAGCATAAGCGACATGAGCAGCCAGATGAAACAAGTCCGCGCGCAGATGGAGGAGGACGAGGATCTCAACACGCTGATGGCCGGCTTGAGGGGCACCAACATCGACGACAGCGATTTCGCCGCGGACGGCGTGACCATGCAAGTCTTAGACCTTGAGAAGTTGAAACAAGCGGGGGATGATGAGTTACCGCTTTATTACGACGCCGAGTTGATTGCGTCCTATTGGAGTAAACGCCCTGGCGCGGTGGCGCAGCGCATCGTTCAACTTTCGGGAATCGCGGGGGGGTTTATTACCGGGATTGTGAGCGACATCGTCCAGAAGAAAACGGAAGAAAATAGCGTAAAGCGGGCTATTCAGTTACGGGACATCGTTACGAGTCTTGGGCCTGCTTACATCAAGCTCGGCCAAGCCCTGTCCATCCGACCCGACATCCTCTCCCCCGACGCCATGACTGAGCTGCAAAAGCTGTGCGACAAGGTTCCGTCGTTCGACAACAAAGTCGCGTTTGATTGCCTTGAGGCGGAGCTGGGGTGCAAGTGGCAGGACATCTACACCGAGCTTGGCCCAGATCCAGTCGCTGCGGCATCGTTAGGCCAGGTGTACAAGGGTACCCTCAAATCCACCGGCGAAACTGTCGCGGTGAAGGTGCAGCGCCCGGCGGTTTTGGAAACCGTCTCAATCGATCTTTACATTATTAGGAAATTGGGCGTGGCGTTGCGAAACGTGGAGTCCATCAACACCGATATCGTGGCTCTGTTGGACGAGTGGGCGGAGCGGTTCTTCGAGGAGCTTGACTATGTCAAGGAGGGCGAGAACGCCACGAAGTTCGCCGCGAGCATCAAGGATGACCTGCCTCAAGTCGTCGTCCCTCGAACGTACAGCGAATTCACGCGAAGGAAAGTAATCACCTCCCAGTGGCTTGACGGCGAGAAGTTATCCCAGTCAACCGCGGACGACGTCGGCGATTTAGTCAACATCGGCGTGATTTGCTACCTGAAACAGCTGCTGGACACCGGGTTCTTCCACGCGGACCCGCACCCTGGTAACTTGATCCGCACCCCAGACGGGCGATTAGCGATTTTAGATTTCGGCCTCATGACCAACATCGACGATAACATAAAGTTTGGCATGATCGAAGCCATTGCGCATTTAATCCACCGCGACTACGAAGCCATCGTGGAGGATTTCGTTACTCTGGACTTTATTCCCGAAGGCGTGGATTTGAAGCCCATTTTGCCGCCGCTGTCAAGAGTGTTCGACACCGCGCTGGAAGGCGGCGGCGCGAAGAACATAAACTTCCAGGAAGTAGCGTCGGATTTAGCGCAAATCACGTTCGACTACCCGTTTCGCATTCCGCCGTACTTCGCGCTGATCATTCGGGCGATTGGAGTGCTTGAAGGCATTGCGTTGGTTGGGAACCCCGACTTCGCGCTAGTGGACGAAGCCTACCCTTATATTTCTAAGCGGTTGCTCACGGACGACTCGCCGCGATTGCGCGCGTCGCTGAAGTATATGGTGTACGGAAAGGGCCAGGTGTTCGACGCCGACCGGCTGATTGACGTGTTGGAGGCGTTCGAGACGTTCCGGGTTGCGAGCAGGACGTCCAGGGGGAAGGGGGACATGGTTGAGGAAAGGTCGGAACCATCGAACTCCTCAAATGGCTTACAAGGCTTCGACAGTTTACTCGCGAGCGTCGCGTCTCTTCCCGGATTTCCCTTCCCGGGGTTAGCCCCGTCGCCAACGCCTAACTTCCGTTCATCGGACGGCATCAAAGGCGACTCAGGCGACGAGGATGCGCAAGCGAGAGAGGCGCTTCAGTTCGTTTTGTCACCAGAGGGGGGCTTTTTCCGTGAGTTTCTGCTGGACGAAGCGGTCAAGGGTATCGACGCGTTGGGGCGGGACAACGCGTCTAAGGTTTTACAACAGTTCGGGTTGGGCGACGCTAGGGTGCCGCTTTTGCTGCCCGGCTCGTTCCTTCCCATGCAGGTGAAACTGTCACCTAACGTGACCCCCGAGGACCGAGCCACGGTGGAGAGCGTCACGAAGCTTTTGAACTTTCTGTTAAGGGGGTCGCGAAGTGGGGAAGGGCCGGTTGGGGCGAACGACCCCGCCCGCGCGCTTAGGGAACTAGGACCGCTCCTCCCGGCGGTCGCCACGGAGGTTCTGCCTGAGCTTATTTCGAGGCTGAACTCACGGGTCGCGGCGAGGACCATCAGGGAGGTGCTCGGTGCGGATGGAGCAGTGCCCGCGCCGGTGAGCCGGTGAAAAGGAGTCCACGTAGTGTATCTTTAGAACTTGCAACACGCGCTACATTTAGATTTAAGTCGACACTTCGGTTCTCCACTGCATTTCAGCGATTTGATTCAGTGAGCTTTGAGTCTCATATTTTGACAGCTCAGCCGAATTTGTCCCTTTTTTCGACGGTCTATGACTCAAAGAGCCCGCTTAAAATGCACAGTGAAAAATCCAAGCCTACTGGCTAAAACCAACGTTCCACTCCAAACGGCGTTCGTCGGAACCGAGACGAACAACCATCTCAGAGGGAGCTGCGCGTCCGCTGGATCGGTCGCACATGCCCCCGACGCAACGCACTACCTGGGACGACATAGACAAAGTTGACAGCGCGTTGAACAGCGACAAGCGCTTCGATTGGCTCGCGGGTACGCACCGCCTGGCTCGTTTTCTGGCACATTACGACACAACGTCAACGGAAGCTTTTCCACTGTGTGTTTTCTTACCCGTCCACCGAGACGTGTCCCTACGCATGCACTGACCCTGTACCCGCCTTTCCACACACCCTTGATCACTCCACAGACTGTCGCTTCGGTGGTGAAGGTTGCGAAGTGCGAAGTACGTCAAGACGCGAGGCGAACACGATAGTTTCAAGGTTTAAGATGTCGATCGTTTGCCGTTTACGACGTTCACTCCCGCGACTGACCGATCTTCCGCGGTGTCCACCTGGCGGCGAACATGCCTGAACTCCTTCGTTTCGGAACACTGACCCTGCCACCCCTCGCTTTCTTCCTTTCCTCAGGCGACCGCCCCCCCCCGCCCCCTCCTGACAAGCGCAAGATGAAGGGCTCGCGCAGGGATGAGATCACGTTCGTGGAGGCGCAGGCTGAGCGAAAATCAGTCACCAGGCCCCCAGCCGACGTGACGAACAAAAAGCAAATCGACGGCACCAAGTCCGCAATGGGCTCGATGTTGCTCACCATCGAGCACAGGGACACCGACACTGGCCCGAAGGTTTCAGGGAAAGCACAGGAGATCATGGAGCGCAAGAAACAACGAGAAGAAGCGGCTGCTCGGAAGCGCGCTGAAAAGATGGAGGAAGCTGCGAGGGCCAAGCGCGACGCGGCGGAGGCAAAATCGCGCGCGCTGGCGGATAAACGCACGACGGAGGAAGCAGCCGCGGCGAAAGCAGCTGCGGTAGCCGCCCAGCGAGAAAGAGACGCACAGAGAGCGGCGGCGGACAAGGAGGCCGCTGCGAGATTCGCCGCCGCCAGGGCTGCCGCTCAAGCCGCCCAGCGAGAGCACGACGCAGAGAGAGCGGCGGCGGACAAGGAGGCTGCCGCCCGCTCCAACGCCGCGAAGGCTGCGGAAAGAGCGGCTGCAAAGGAAGCCGCTGACCGCGCAGCCGCGAACAAGGCGGCATCGAAGGCTGCCGCCGAACGCGCCGCCGCCAAGAAGGCTGCGGAGAGAGCGGCTGCGAAGGACGCCGCTGACCGAGCCGCCGCGGAAAGAGCTGCTTTGAACGCTATCGCTGCTGAGAAGGCCAACGCCGAGAAGGCTGCTGCGCGCGCCGCCGCGGAGAAGGCTGCCGCGGATCGCGCGGCGCAGAAGAATATTGCGGACGCCGAAGCTGCCGCGGCGAGGGCGCAGGCCAACGCCGAGCGCAACGCGCAGCGTGCCGCGGATGCGAAACGAGCCGCCGCTGCGCGGATTGAACAAGACGCGGCACGCGCGAAGAAAGCGGCTGATAAGGCGAAGCGAAAGGCTGAGGAAGCCGATCGTATCGCGCTTCTTCCTCCGATTCCGGATCAACCCCTGACGCGCCGCGCGGCAAACCCCACGGGATTGAGCTTGACTTTCGACGTGTTGACGGATCCGATTGAGAAGAAACGGGATCCGGAGGGGTACAAATCTCGGTGTTTGCGTGAAGCCGCGGAGGAAGAGGAGCGAGCCGAGAAGCACAAAGCCGAAACCGGGTTCAACGTCTCACGGAGCCAAAGCGGGTTCAGATTCAGCGTGGATTTCAAAAAGCTCCTCGCCAGGATTCCAAAGCCGACGCGCAGAGCCAAAGGCGACGCCGTGTTTGTCAAGCCGGAGAAGCCCCCGGCCGCGAGGAAGTCCCGCGCGCTGGCGCTGGCGGAAGCCCGTGAGGAGGATGCCGCGAAATCGCGCGCGCTGGCGGATATGCTACGACTCCAGCTCGGGGACAAGGACGAGGAGCACGCGGAGACGCTGAAGCGCGTCGCCGCGGCAGAGACGGAGCAACGAACTGTGCACCGCCGCCTGACCAACGCGGTTGAGGAGGTCCAAGTGTGGAAGACCAAGAGCGAGCAAATGGAAGCCAAGCTCTCGCATGCGAAGGCGATGCTCACAGAAGCGGATCAAGCCGCGGCTGCGGCGCAGAAACTGGCGGACAAAAAAGACGTGGAGCTCGTCGCGGCGAACCGCAAAATCGTTTCCCTGACCGAAGACGTCAAGCTCTGGAAAACCAAAGCCGAGGCGGTCGATTTCAAGCTCGCCGAAGCGGTGGCGCGGGTTGCGGAGCTGGAGGAGCAACTCGCCACGAGTGAGAAGAAGCGCAAGCAACTTGAACGCGACCTGGAGGTTCTGAAAGGCAAAGCGGAGAAAGCCGCCGCCGCCGCGGGGAAAAAGCTCACCACTACACAGGAGGAAGTCACGGCTTGGAAACTGCGCGCGGAGACGCTTGATGAGCGTCTGTCGGTTTCCATCGCCAAGTACGAAGAGAGTGAGAAATCCAAGAAAACCGTTGTGGTTGAGTTGGGCAAGGTCAAGGAGGACGAAGCGTCCGTGCGCAAGTCTTTAGCCGCCGCGCTGGCGTCGCTGAAGGCGAGCGACGACGCCGCCGCCGCGCTTCGCGAGTCCGAGAAAATGCTCACCGCGGCGGTTGAGTCGCACGCTGCTGACTTGAAACAAACGCGCACGCAACTCGAGGAGATGCGTTTGGACAGGGACAAGGAGAAGACCAGCGCCAAGGAGAGCCGGGTGCAGAACGGCGTGCTTCGCATGCGCCTTGCTGCCGTGTCTTCGAACGTGGACGTCTCGTCGGATGAAATCACGACTTTGAACAACAAAATCGAGGCGCTTGAAAAGGGACAGTTGGACCGCGCGGCGGAGGAGGTGCGGAAGCTCTCCGCGCTTGAAAACGCGCGCGACGAAGCAACAGCTGCGACGGAGGCGCTGCAGAAAAAATTGAACGACGCTGATTCTGAGTTCAAGCAAACCCTGGAACAGCGAACTGTGAAGATCACAAAGCTCGAAGCCGAAATCGCGGAACTCACGGAATCCCTGGAGGTTGAAAAGGTGCAATCGCTGAAGGTGCAATCCGAAAACAAGGAACACACCAAGCTAATGATCATCAAGGAGACCGAGTTACGGGAAACCAAGGTTCGCGAAACCCTGAAGGAAACGCACATAATCGAAGTCAACACGTTGGTGGAAACGCACACCAAGACGCTGGAGGACTCCACGAAGGCCAACGCCGCCGCGCTGGCGGATGCGGAGAAGCTTCGCGACGAAGTGGAGAAGGAGCTCGTGGCGGAACAGGAGCGCCGCAAGAAGAACATCGCGGACGCCGCCGCCGCCGCACAAGAAGCGAGGCGCAAGATCACCGCCGGCGAAGAAGAGATTGCCCGGCTGGAGGCGTTAATCGCGTCTGAGCGGGAATCGCGCACGGTGGAGAAGGCGCAATACGACCGCACCACAGAGACTGCCGCAAAGGCGCTCAAGGTGCTGAAAGAGGAAATGGCCGTTCTCAACGCTCAGCTGGAACAGGAACATGACGAGCGCCGAGGCGACCGTGTGGCGGCTGATGAGAAGCTCGCGGGCGTGCTTGAAACCGCGACTTCCGAACGCACGGCGCTTGAAGCGGCGCTTGCCAAGGAACGCAAGGAGCGTGAAACCGAAAACACCGAGTCCATGGCGACGATCAAGGAACTCAAACTCTCGGTGGAAACCAGCGAAGCTTTGGTCGTTTCCCTGCGCGAGGAGCTTGAACACGTCAAGACCGAGCTGGAGGGCAAGGCGCAGCGCGTGCAGAGTGAGATGTCGCAAAGCGAAATGCTCGCCAAGGAGGACAAGGCTGTTATGGAGAAGCTGCTCGCGTCTGAGAAGGCGCTTCGTTTGTCCGAGATGGAGGCGCTTAACGAAAAGCTCAGCGCCGCGAAGGTTGCCGCGGCGTCTGCGGAGTCCAAGCTTCAGGCCGCGCTTGTCGCGGAGAAGAAAGTGCGCGCCGCCGAGACGCTTGAGTACGAAAAGAAAACCGTGCTCGCCAAGAAGGAGTACTCCTCGCAAATCACCAAGCTGGAGAAGAGCATTACGATCGAGCAGACCACGAAACGGAAGGAGATTGAGAAGATGGCTCGATCCAAAGCCACGGAGGACGCGGTGAAGAAGTTCAACGAAGAAAGCGCGCAGCTCGAGGCGCTTTTAGCGGCGGAGAAGGAGGCGCGCAGGGCGGAGCAAGCGCAGTTCGAGAACGACGCCATCGCGGCGAAATCCCTGGCGGACGCTGCGCGCGCGGAGGTCGAACAAGCGATCGTCGCGGAGCGCGAATCCAAAAATACTGACCTGAACGCTGCGAGGGAAGCCAAGGAAGCGCAGCTCGCCGCGCACCGGGAGCAGATGCGAACGTTAGAGGCTGAGTTGGCTAACGTGGAGCAGAAGGTCAAGGGTGATGCGCTTCGGGCGAACGAAGCCGTCGCAGCCGCACTGGACGCGGCGAACATGGACAAGGCCAAACTGGAGTCGACGCTTCAAAAAGCGAAAGACGCGTTGAAGCAGCAAATCAAGCGCGCTACTGAATCAGCCAAGGAAGCCAACCTTGCATTCGCGGCGGAGCGCGAGGCGCTGGAGAAGAAGCTTGAGGAACAGGTTGCGCAATCCAAGACGTTGGCGGTCAAGATTGAAACCTACACCGAGGAAATAAAGGTTTTGGAAGTTCGGATGCAGGAAACCATCGATCAAAACGTGGAGGACAAGCGGCAGACGGCGACAGAGTCTGCCGCGGTTGAGCAAAAGCTTCACAATGAAATCGCGCTTCTCAGTGAGAAGCTCGCGGAAGCCACGGATGAGCTAGGGTCGCGAGGACGGGCGCAGGCGACCCTGGAGTCGCAGCTCGGCGAGTCGTCGAAAATCGGTTTGGAGCTGGAGCAAGCCCGATTAGCGCTTGAGAAGATGGAACTGGAGAAGAACGACCTGCTGAACAAGCTTTCCACCGCGGAGCGCGTGACCACGGCGGCGGAGAAAGACGCAACCGCGAAGGTGGCCGTGATCCAAAAGATTCTCGACGCGGAGAAGAAAAACGCGAACGCACTAAAGGACTCCGCCGACGTTACGAAAAACGAACTGGAAGCGGTGAAGCTTATTTTGGAACAAGTTCGTCAAAACCTGGCGGAGTCAAAGAAACAGGCGGATGCGACAAAGGAAACGCACGCGCTGGCGTTGAAAAAAGCAAACTCTGGGTTTGAGGAACATCTGATGGAACAGAAAACGCAACTCAACAAGGAACGTGACGACATCGCTGCAAAGCTCGGGGTGATGACCACTAGGGTTGCGGGGCTAGAGGCGCAGATCATCGAGCTCGAATCCAAGCTCAAAGCCGCGGACGAAGCCTTACAAAATGCCGCGATGGCCGCCACCCAGGCCGCGATGGAGCAAGCGGACGCGGAGGCGAAGCTCATGGCTAAGGATGCGGAAATGGCTGATTTGGAGGCCGAGTTGGCAGAGAAAGCGAAGTTACAAGCGGCGGCGGGTGAGCAAACCAGTCGCGAAGAGTTGGATACTGCGAACGCGAAACTCGCAAAGGCGAAGGAAGCGCTTAAAGCGCAAATCGCGCGATCCACGGAAGCAGCCAGGGCTGACGAGAAAGCCAAGAAGAAAGCTGACGCGGAGCTCGAGGTGCTTGTAAAGCAACGCGACGAGGTTACCTCCGAGCGGGATTCCCTGAAATCAACTCTCGCGGCGCTTCGCGTGGAGATGATGACCGTCACGGAAAGCCTGAACACGACGCAAACCAAGCTCACGAAGGAATCCATGGGGCGCAAAGACTCGACCTCGAAGTTGGATTCGCTCGCCAAGAGCTCTGCGGATTTGAAGAAGCAAATCGCCGAGCTCGAGAAAAAGCTCAAAGCGTCCGAGGAGGCTGCTGCCGCGGCTGCCGCCGCCGCGACCAAAGCGGCTATGGAGCAGGCTGACGCGGAGGCGAAGGTGGCTGAGCTCGAAGCTGAAGCCGCGGAGAGGTCCAAGCTGCAAGCCGCGGCGGGTGAGCAGGCGAGTCGCGCTGAGCTCGACGCCGCAAACGCCAAGCTGGCGAAGGCGAAGGAGGCTTTGAAATCCCAAATCGCGCGATCCATAGATTTGGCAAAGGCGGATGACGACGCGAAGGCGAAGGCGGATGTCAAGTTGAAGGCGCTGACGGTTGAGCGCGATTCCCTGAAAGAAGCGCTGGATATGCTTCGCGTTGAGATGTTGGCGTTGACGGGACGGCTCACGGTAACCTCCACCGAGCTCACCACAGTCACCACAGAACGCGACGACGCGACTTCAAAGTACGACTCGCTCGCCACGCGCGTGGCGGGCCTCGAGGCGCAAATCGAAGAGCTCAGCAACGCGTTGCAGCAGGCGGAGGAATCCGCGGCGAGCGCGGAGGCTGATTTGGAAGCCGCCAAGGCGCAACTCGCCGCAATCAAAGCCGCGGAGAAGGAACGCCTCGCCGCGGAGGCTGAGGAGGAGAACAACGGAATC
>MDSY01050523.1_pt1 | contig 20538 bp, 22 predicted proteins | sample 811131 | NCBI WGS metagenome assembly MDSY01 (sample SAMN05326643, study PRJNA326480) | marine metagenome | isolation source: seawater | place: Atlantic Ocean: South West | collected 2010
CTGGAATAATGCCACAAGAAGAGTATGAAACAGACGCTAGTGCCTTAGAAAACATAAGAGAGATAGGCAAACAAGCTCCTCCTGGCAAAATGAATTTAGAAACCAAGCTTGACGAATTGCTGGCTACAGATCCTATGTCTACTAATCAGTTGAACGTATCAGATATACAGACCACAATTTTACAGCTAGAAGATTTCTACAAGAAAAAAGTAAAAGAGCTTAATGACAAAGGATACAAAACATCAGACGAGGGTATCCGTAATAATTCACCAGAAGAAATACAAAATATAATGGATGAACTTGGGTCGGCATTTGTAAACATTGATATGCTGATTACAAAATCAGTAGACACGTTAAGAGGTTATACAGATAGAGCAAAAGACCCCAGGTTTACAAGAACAAAAAGAATAGACGAAATATTACAAGAGTCAAAAGAGTTGATGGGCATTGTTCCGATTACTTCCCAAAAAAGAAAAACAAAAGAAGAATTTAGAAAAAGTTTTCAAGAACTGGATAAAAGACAGCAAGACCCAACAGATGTTATGATGTCCGTCAGATCAATAGAAAGTGAGTCGATTGCAAGACCATTGCAGATGGAAACACAAAATGAGATACAAACTCCAGGTGGCGAAAAATCTTATGGTGCTGCAACTATTATTGTTGATTTAGATAACCTCAAGCAAGCAACTGGCGAACTACAGCCAAGAGATAGAACAAGAGCTGAATCTGACATACTGGCAACAGAAAGAGCTAACCCAGATGTATTTAATCCAGCGAGATTAATGGAAAGTCCTACTACTGGTGACGGATCTCCAATCATTGCCACCGAGGGTACGATAGTATCTGGAAATGGAAGAGTTCTTACTCTGCAAAAAGTGTATGCAAGAGGAGGACAAGCCTTACAAAACTACAATACAGAAATGAGAAATTTTCTTGCAAGCAAAGGTCTTACTGAAGAAGATATAAATTTTAAGTTAGCAAAATTTAATAAACCAGTTATCGTAAGACAACTTAAAAATAAAAATATCACAAAAGAAGAGCTTATCGAGTTTGCACAGTTATCGAACAGATCTGAGCAAGCTGTTATGTCTGTAAGTGAGGTAGCAAGAAGAGATGCCCAGGCTATGTCACAATCCCTGGTAAACCTATATGCTGGTGGAGAGCTTACAAGTCAGATCAACAAACCATTTGTAACCCAGTTCCAACAAACTGTTCTAACAAAAGCAGAGCAAGGTAGCTTTACAAAGGATGGGCAACTAACAAAACAAGCTGTTGATCGCATGAAATCAGCAATACTTGCTAAAGCGTTTGATGATTTCGATGCTCTATCATTGATGCTGGAAAGCCAAGACAATAACATAAAAGCAATCAGCAATGCTTTTATAACGGCAGCTCCTAAACTTGCACAACTAAAAGCAGATATAGAGTCTGGCAGACTAAAGCCAGAGTTTGATATATCAACCGATCTTGCAGCAATGGCAAAGAAAGTGTCGGATCTGCGAGAGTCAAACAGAACTGTTGATGATTATTTTAGGCAACAAGACGCATTTAGCGAACCGAATCCAATAGTAGATGCTTTGCTGGTAGCTTTCTATAACGACAACTTTACCAGGGCAAGATCACAAAAGTTTATGGAGCAGTTCCTAGATTTTTACATAGAAGAAGCAAGTCAGAAAACACAAGAGGGATTATTTGAGGACACAACAACACCGACACAGTTGATTGATGTAGCAAGAAGAAAAACATTACAGGAAAGAGGACAAGATGACACGACAGACCAAGCAACGCTCTTCGGTACAGACACAGAAACAACAGGCAGTCAGCCAGGCACTCAAGAGGGCAGCGAACAAACTCAAGTGGACGGAAGCGAGAGAGGGCGCGATGATGCTGGACAGATCGATCAAGAATCTCCCAAGAAACAACCAGGGCAAAGGATAGTACAAAAGCCTTTCCCTGGTAAAGAGTTTGTATCAGAAGAAAACATAGTAGAGTTTATTAGAGCAGAACTAGCTAAGATACCAAATGCACAAATGATTCCAGAGGGCGATAACCCACAATCGTTAGAGGGCAACTCATGGATGTTGACAGATCCAGAAGGACAGCTTCCTCCGTTAGTAGGAAACTTTCGTGCATTTAGCAGAGAAATGGCTGGTAAAGGTTTAGCCCGTAGACAAGTTGTATTAGATGTATCAGAGGAGCAAGAGTATCAACCTATCGTTGGAAAGTATAGACGAGGTAAAGGGTATGACGAAATAGAATTTCTCAATGATCGATTAGAAAAACAGTTGATTGCTGCTATTGATGAAAAAGGTAGATCTGAGTTTATGGATAAAGTTAGAAGAGGTGTTCCAACATCACGTCCACCAGAAATTGAGGGTTTTCCAAAGCCAAATGAAAATGGTGTTTACAGCAAAGATGATGTAAAGCCAGAAAATCTGTACACAACAAAATTAGCTGGGAGTGCTTACTCAGAAGCTACGTTTTTTGCATTAGAAATTGCTCCAGGTAAATGGATTGGAGCGTATGACATACAGCTATCAACCGAGGGACAATCAGATGGTTTATCAGGTAATTTTCAAACATATAATTCTAAAGAAGAAACAATAAAAGCTCAGATAGATAGGACTCAGAACTCTATAACAGATAGACCAGGCGATACTGCTACTCTTACAAAACAAAGAAAAGCGTTAAGAAAATTCTACGACCAGGTGCTAAATGATATTGGATTTGGAGATTCACCAGGTCTTAACATAGATATGAAAGGAGAGTTAAATGCCGACACCATTACCAGGGAAGAAAACGATCCCTTACTGGACGAGGATTCTCCGAGGTTTACCACGACCAGGGAAGAAGTCGTTGGATCGACAAGAGGATCGACAGAAGGAACGATCATCTTCAAGGAGATGCAAACCCTAAGACAATCTGTATTTCAGCAAGCATTTAGAGATGCTGGCTTTGATCCAGATCTAGCTATAAACTTTACTCCGGCTCGACAGTTTAAGATATTGTCTGATCTTATAAAGGATAAGTTTGGTTTTACTGTTGTAGAAAGAGGTGAGTTTAACTCATACAATGCTAACCAATCTTTGCTAGATGCCTATAGAAACCTACAATTTATGGCACATTCTCTACAGTTGCCTAATTCTACAATGTCACTCGATGGCGAAGTAGGGCTGATCTTACCCTCGACTGCTGCATTTTATAACGCAGCTTATATGCCTAAAGATCAAGGTAAGAAACAAAAGTTTACAGAGCAAGATGTACCAGAGGTAGAAGCACCAGCGATTATTATGCCAGCTAGAAGTAATAGTTTTGCACACGAATGGGGTCATGCCCTGGACTATTATATTATGGAACGATTGAGTCCAGATTGGCATGAGGGCATAACTGGACGTATTAAAGGTAAAGGTCAAAACCCAAAACCCTGGCTAGACGATGCACCAAAGCAGATTAAAGAAGCTTTTGCAGATCTGATGAACGCAATGTTTTTTGATAAAGCTGAGTTTTCTGCAAGAATTATGGATATCGAGCAAAAGATAGCAAAGCTAGAGGTAAAGAAAAGAACACCGAACCAAGACAGAGATTTAGAAAACTTACGAGAAAGACTACGCAAAGCTGTTGAAGAGGGAAGCGCACAATTAAGAGTTAAGAAATCACAATACAAGATAGACACAGAAACATTCAGTCCAGCAAGGTATTGGTCAAAGCCAACAGAGATGTTTGCAAGAGCTTTTGAAGCATATGTGGCACAACAGATTACAGCAAGGCAAGGAACAACAGAGTTTGTATCTAAGTCCGATGAAGCATATCAGCTAACACTTGAGCAAGTGACTGGTGCAGATGAACGTCTTGCCCTCACCTACCCTAAAGGCGAAACCAGAGATAATATATTCCTGGCAATGGATCGATTAATGGAAGCCATTAGAACCCAGTTTAATAATGACATTGCAGAAAGACCTGGCGATTACGATATGATCGATCAACGGCTTGATTTTGCTGGGCAAGTAAACGCTGGCATGGACAGAAAAGCTATAAAAGAAATTATTAAAGAAGAAAAAGCAGCGTTTAAAAATGCTCAAGTGCAAAAACAAAGAGAAAACGAAAGACCCATACGCTTTGAAGATCTTGGAACTGGAGCAAAAGCAAAAGGAACAAGAGCTTTCAGAGCTATCGAAGATCAAGTACTTAATAATTTTTTATATACAAAAAGAGGTATTATGTTCCGTATTGCCGACAGGTACGGCAAGCATCCATTTCTCAATAGACAAAGAGTTAATGAAATAAATAAAGAGTTAAAGAATAATAAAAACTTAACGCCATTGGAAAAAGAAGAATTACGAGCTGAAAGAGATCTTATAACTGTAGATAAGAAACAAAAAGTCAGAAATATATTAGAAAACATTATTAGAAGAGTTGCGACAGATCCAGGAGGTAGAAGAAGAACCTTTACTGGAGGTGTTTTTGAAGAAGCTGTAAGAACAAACTCAAGAAGGTTTGCAACCAGGTACAAAGAAATAATAGATAAGTATAACCTTGGCGATCTAAACACACAAGAAATGGAACAGCTCAGAAAGATACTAACTGCTGATACTGACGAACAAGCAAAAGCATTAAGGGGTGAAGTGCCAGCAAGATTTATAAGAGCTGCTGGAGAAATACGAAACAAAATACTCAACCCAATATATGACTACACAAGAAAAGGTGGCGTAAATTTACGATACCTAGAAGATGGTAGCTATATGCCGAGGTTATTAGACAAGGTTCTTGTATTTGGTAGAGAGAATGAGTTTCTTTACGGATCTGGAACAGAAGCTGATCCAAGTCTTAAAAAAGGTGCGTATGGTTTATACCATCAAGTTATTTATGTAAATGAAGTAGGCAATCTTGATATAGGAAATATAGACCAGGCACAAGATCTCATAAGCATGGCTAGAAGATCGAAGCTCAAAGATGACCCACGGATGGACATACTACAAGAACGTATAAGACTTTTTGCAAATGCTGTTACTGAATTTAAAACAGCGTCAAGGCTAAAAGAGGAAGCAGAAAAAGCGAAGCAACCTACAGATCAGTTCGATACTGCAATAGAAGAAGCACAACAGACTATCGAAGAAATGCACGAAGATATATATAATAGTTTACGACCTATCTTTGCAGATGTTTCAGCAAAAGATTGGCTGATGCGTTTACACCTATCTACTGGGCAAGATATGGATGGTCATACAGCGCAAAACTCTTTTATGAAACAAAGAAAACTGCCAAAAGAAGCAGACAGTTTTATGGTTGATTTCTATATGGACGTTATAGATTCTCTTAACACATACATTCCAGCAGTTGTCCGTAAGGTAGAAACTGACAAAAGATTTGGAGTACGCCACGTTCCAAAAGGTAAAAGACGAAACCCAGTTACTAACCAGGTATATGATTATTTAAGTTATGCGCTAGACCAGGCAAAGCTTGCTGGTATGGATCATACTGATGCCGAAAAATTTAAGCTTGTTGTTGACACAATATTAGGAAGAACTGGTGTTTCAAAAGACTCAATGGGTTTGAGAGCTATTAATAAAATTCATGCCTATGGTACTATGGCATTGTTACCTAGAGCTGTTTTGTCCTCAGTCGCTGAACCTCTAACCATTGGTATCAATACTGGTAGTTCTGTAAAAGCAATACAAAACTTTTTTACAGTTTTTGATGGTGCTGTCGGAATGGTATTTAAAAAGAATAGAGAACGCACATTATTTTTTAAACAAATGGCAAACATACTTGGCGTTGTGGATGAACCCACAGTTGGAGAAATGGTAGCTAATAGACTTGGTGGTTCGGTTATGGAAGATCCTAAACTAAATGCCAGGGTAAATAGATTTTTTGTAAGAACAAAATTGCAAGCTCTAACTAATGCACAAAGAAGATCATCTATGCGTGTCTGGTTACAATTTATAACTGAGTTATCACATGAATATAGAGCTGAAGATACCCAGGCATCGAGAAAGAAAGCCATAGAAAACATAATGCAAGATCTTGGCATAACAGCAAAATCGATAGACCAGTTTACAAGTTTTATGGCTGAGTCAAAAGATGGTCAGTTTAAAGCTCCTAACCTGGAAGATATTATGGAAGCAAACGGAGAGTTGTCTGATATGGGTAGCTTGTTGTCAACAGCTATGAATAGAGCTGTAAGTATGACAATACAAGATCCGATGATAGTCGATAGACCTATGTACGCAGAACATCCGTTAGGAAGATTAGTATTCGGTATACAATCTTTTATGAACGCTATGACCAGAAACATTTTAATTGCGTCAGCAAAAAAAGTAGCCAGGGAAACAAAAGACAATGGATACGCTTCTGGAGCTACGATGTTGGGTCTACAGATGATACCAAACTTTGCTTTATTTTATGGTGGTCATTTTCTTATTAGTACAATGCGTGAATATCTTTTTAATAGTGATGCTATCGAGCGAGAGAAAGAGGACGATAACCTAGCAAATTATTTATTGGAGCTAGGTCTTTTGCGATCTGGTTTGACTGGTAAGTTTGATCCTTTTGTGAATATGTATAAGTCATTACGATACGAAGCAGACTCCAAAACTATTCTTGTTGGTGCATCGCTGTCTTTTTACGGCAGAGCTGTAGATAGGATGCTGGGGTACTTTGCTAAAAACTCAGAAAACACAGTTGCTGCTGAGTACCAAGCTGTTCGTGGATTCTATGATATTTTTGTTACTACTATGATTTCTATGGTTACATCGATGCCTGGACTTGGGCCGATAGGTGGGACTGTAGCTGGTGTTGGATCGATGTATGCGTCTAGTCCGGAGTTCAAACATTACGTCATTAGAGAGTTTATTAAGCTTGTATATGGCGAAGAGTACTTCCCAGGTAGAAAGCAAAAGAAAGAAAATTGGGCAAGGTAAAGAGCAAAAAAGAGATTGCTAAAATAATACAGGCAATCAAAGAAGATATTAAAACAAAAATTATATCGATAGAGCAGTTCAACAATAAAAAAATAAAGAAAAGCAAGCAGAAAAATAACTGAGAAAAAGATACTTCAGCTTACTTTTTTTATAGTGTACGTCTGCTGGTTCTTGTCTGATCCAATGGCAATCATAGAATTGTATTATAATGTTGGGCAGTTGCTGACTCCATAATCTTTTTCTGCTTACCTATAGACTCCAGTTTTTTTGGCAGTACGGAAGTTTTTTATTGGATCTATAATATTTCATGTGTATATTGGAATGTAAATCAATAAGGTAATTCTATGAATATTGAAATAAATGCAAAAAAAGTTGTAACTGATTTCGGTGGAATGACGCAAACTGCACGATTATTGACCGATAATGGAGTCACAATAAGCAGAGATGCCGTTGATAAATGGCGTAGAGCAAAGCGTATTCCTCTATTTCACTTTGCAAGATTGGCACTTATTGCCAAAAAACGTGGTCAAAGATTCGACATTTATGACTACATCGTAGAAATAGAGCAACAAAAGTGAGTGTCTGGGGTATAGATCCTGGTATCAATGGTGCATTGGTGCATTTCAATCCACAAGAAGGCGAGATCGATATACACGATATGCCGATTATGGAAGTTCGTGGCAAGAAAACTATATCACCAAACCTTGTAGCTCAGATCCTCAAGCAACACCATTCTCCAGCGTACATAGAAAGAGTCGGTGCTATGCCAGGTCAAGGTGTCACTTCAATGTTTAATTTTGGCAAGGGATACGGAATAGTTCTCGGTGTTCTTGCTGGCTTAGAGTATCCGATCAATACTGTAACGCCATTAGAATGGCAGAAAAAAGTCGCTATGCCTAAAGGTAAGGACGGATCGAGGGAACGAGCGTGTCAGCTTGCTCCTAATTATTCACAATATTTTGCAAGAAAGAAAGACAATGGAAGAAGTGATGCGTATCTTATAGCATACTATGGTTTTTCTTTTGCTGATAACATATGATAATTAAATGAACGGATTTAAGTTACATAAATTAAAGAATGTAAGTGCTTCTCAAGTGTCTAAATTTAGAAGCGCACCAAGTGCATGGGCTTGTGAAAAGCTAGGTAATGTTAGATTTCCAACATCCTATCCACTTATCCAAGGGTCTGCTGTAGAACTAGGGGTTGAGTTTGGTGTCTTTAACAAGGATGTAAAGATAGATGATTGTGTTAGAGTTGCTTTAAATTACTTCAAAAAGAACACAATGCTAATGAAAGACGTTGCTGAAGAACGTGAAAAACGCACACCAATAATCACACGCATGGTACAAGCTGGAATTGAACAGCTTAGACCTTTAGGCGTTCCATCAGATCCCCCAGAAGGTAGCAGACAGCATCAGATAAAAATACCAGTTCGATTTGCTAAAGGTAACGATGGGACTATAGATTGCCTGGGATACTTAGATTTCTATTATCCAGAATTAAATCTTATTGTTGATTTAAAAACGTCTAAAAATGCTCCTAGAGGTTGGTCTTTGGCGCATGGAATCCAAGCATCTATTTACCAGAGAGCAATAGCATCAACAACTGGAACAGTTCCAGAAGTAAAATTTTTATATGTTTTATCGAGACAAAAAGATCCCTGGTTGTGGTTAGATTTAGAGGATTCTTCTTATTATTTGGAAAGCTTTAAACAAACTGTATGTCAAATGGAGAAGTTTTTACGTCTTTCCAGTAATGCACACGATCTTATTGCAGCCCTCCCTTATGATCCAGATAGCTTTTATTGGAACGATGCCCAAGAAATTGCAACGAAATTTTACGGCTAGGAGAGCTATAATTGGAACAGAAGTCGATCAAGAAACACGATGCACTCACTCTACTCTCTGGTGGAACGTACTTTTTCAAGCACTTGTTGACTCAACAAACCTGGAGAATCCAAACGTCACCAGAGCAAATCATGCAAAAGAAGCTATTAAATGGATATTTGAGAACAGAAAAGATTTTGAAACTGTCTGTGGTCTTTCAGGCTTTGATCCAGACTATTTCAGAACTCGTGCTAAGAAATTCATCAAGGCACGATATTCAGCCGAACTCCTCGGCTCGGTGTTCGCCACACACCGAAAGAATTTGTGGCGATAAAATAAATCATAGGAGATTTAATATATGCCTTTACAAATTTTAAATACATCAACTGGAAATGCTTTTGTCAGATACTCGATAGAAGATAATATGTGGCTTATGTCAACGCCAGAGGGAGAACCCAGGGACGTTACAGACGCTATCATGTCAAATCCAATCTACGTTGATATTGCAAATATCAAAATGGGTTGGCTAAAACTTACTGGGGGGAGAGATTGGATCGAATGGGTAGACAATGATCCATCGAAAACACCAAAACCATCTGATGCACATAAACAAGGGTTTTCTTTATTTATGTATAGCAAGAAGGTTTTTGGCGAGGAAGAACCACAAAGAGAATTTAATTCTAGCCAGGTAGGTATGCTGGAGTTTGTTAAAAAGCTATACGATGAGTTAGAAGATACTTTTGAAGATGGCAAGGCAGCAGTTATTCAATTAACTGGTGCATCCAGGGTAAAGATCGGAAGAGGAAGTAGCAGAATACCTACATATAAATTTATTGCTATGAAAGAAAGTCCGATTGAGGTTGACGAAACTGAAGCACCAAAAAAATCCGAACACTCTACTGAGTCTGCTCCAGTAGAGAGTACCACTAAATCCGATGACGTTAATTTTGACGAAATCTAAGTGGTTACTAGGGAGGAGGTTATTAATCCTTCCCTCCTCCCCTTTTTTGAGGGCAGACAATGAAAGAAAAAACAAAAGCAGAATGGGCAAAATACTGGGCAGATAAAGGTTTTAGCGTAATCCCAGTACACTATGTAAAAGAAGATGGAAGCTGTAGTTGTGCTATGGGTAAAGCGTGTCCAAGTCCAGGGAAACATCCAGCTCATACAAAATGGAAAATATATCAAGATAAGAAAGCCGATGAACATACTCTCGATATGTGGTTTAAGGGTCGGTTTGAGAAATATAATATTGGAGTCGTTACTGGTAAAGTCAGCAATAATATATTTGTTGTCGATGTCGATGTTGGCGAGGGCAAAGATGGGGACGATAGCTTAAATGCCTTGCAATTAGATAATGATGATCTACCACAAACATTGGAGCAGATAACTGGATCTGGTGGTAGACACTATTTTTATCAAGCACCAGAGAATCATGTCATACATACTGGAGCGAACACTCTTGGATCTGGTATAGATACTAGAGGTGAGGGTGGATTTGTTGTTGTTGCACCAAGTATACATAAATCTGGTGGCACATATAATCTTGTTGAGCAAAAAAGTGTAGTGCATACAAGCCCACAATGGCTATCAGATCTGTCAAGCGAAAGCAATTTCCAACTGAACGGATCTGGAAATGGACTCAACGGAACAATTAAAGATAGATGGGGTGATCTTGTCGATGGTCGAGAGTCTTATATGGTTACTGTCATACTGGGATCGATACGAACATGGTATGCAACAAAAGGGAATCTGCCTACATTACAAGAATTAGTAGACGAAGCGTATCCAACATACGAAATGAGAGCAAAAGCAAGAGGGGATACCTTAGATGAAGATGGTCGAGGGTTGGATCTGTTTACTTATAAATGCAAATATCAACTTAAACGTGCCAAGAATGACCAGTTAAAGATACTGCATAATGTTGTTCCTGGCTCTGAAGATTCGTTGCCGAACGGCTTATCCTCCCCTAGTGCAACGGATAGCGAGGGGGGAAATCAGTCTGCCCAAACAAAAACCCCCCTCGTCATAGCTGATTGGGGAGTCAAAAGATTTATTGGCGAAGCACCAGAACAAGAGTGGCTAATTGAAAACATACTGCCAAGAGGTATACCAGGACTTATTGCAGCAATCGGTGGACTCGGTAAGTCATACATCATGCTCGATCTGGCCATGAAAGTAGCTGGAGGAGATCTAGCAATGCACCAGGAAACTGCGTTGGGTGGTAAGGTTGTAAAGAATGGTAAGGTCGTTTTTCTGGGTGCTGAAGATAGTGCCAACAGTTTGCATAGACGTATCCAAAACATAGCTGGAGTCAACTTATTGGATCGTGCAAATGGAAACTTATTTGTTGTGCCAATGCCAGACGCTGGAGGAGTCGTGCCATTTATACAAAGTGTGATGGGTCAATACACAAGTACGCCACCATACGAGAATATTAAAAAGCAATTAGTGGCTATGGATAACCTATCCCTGGTTATTATCGATCCATTACAGGCGTTTGCTCATGCCGATATAAATACAGATCCGGCAGCAGCTCAGTTTTTTTGGTCTGAGATGGCTGAATTATGCGCTGTAACTGGTGCTAACGTGCTTGTTGCCCATCATATGCGTAAAGAGGGTACGTTCAATATCAAGAAGTCTGTGCAAGCTAGAGAGTCGATACGAGGTACAACAGCGTTAGTCGATGGAGCAAGATGGGTCTATGGACTCTGGCAGATGCCAGAAAGCGATGAAATAGTCGTAGCGCAGAAACTTGGATTTGAGTCTGGGATAGGTAATTGTGTGATGGGTGGCATAGTAAAGGTCAACGATCAAGCCGATAACAGCACAAGAGCGTTTGTAAGAGATGAAAATGGACTCCTAGTAGACAGAACAATGGAGGTCGATCATATACTTGTTGCGTCAGCAAAGCTCGATAAACACCAAACAGCAACAATATTTGATGAAATAGAGAAGCGATGGGGAACGGAAGAACCATTCTCCCTGGCTATGAATACGCATAGATCATTGAAAGCATATCTTGTTAAAGAGTATGGTATGCCGAAACGATCAGCAAGTGGGTATGTCGATGCGTGGATGGATCAAGGATTCATAGAAAATCAAGTCCATACAGCAAAGACAAAAGTAAAAGGTATTCGTGTAATTAAAAAACCAGATCAACCAAATTGGGGATAGGCATGACAGAAACATTTAAATTAAGAAAATACCGAACCACTATCTATGAACATACTTGTTCAGATTGTGGTGAGGTTATCGACTTCAAAGCTGGATCGCGCCAGGGATACAAAAAGGACGGCAAAAATATATGCTCTTTTTGTCATAAAGGTAGACGCATAACTAAGCCTACCGATCCTGGGGATTACGAAGGGACGCCAGTTTAATGCTGAAGATCATAACATACACCATGTATTTTATAACAGTAACGGATATCGAAGATCCAAAACTAGAAGCGCATAGGCTAGTATTTGACAATCATGCTGAGTGTGTGGCGTTTGCAAAGCAGATAAATCAAATTAGAGATCCTATTGTCAGAAAGAAAAACTGCCGAAGCGTACATTCATTTTATTGGAATCTACCATGAGAGATAAGATAGATAGAATCAAAGAAGCATTGTTATGGTGGGCGTACCTGGAAACAAAAGATATGGATGAACGAAAAATTCCAAAAGAAGTTAAGCAGCGGAGGAAGTATCATCTAAAAGTATTAAACGACTTTGCCGAGATTACTTCCGTAATCGAAAGTAAAGGGGGGGAACAGCCAAAAAGGGCGAATTTGGAGGGGGTCAATGCCAAAAAAGGGCGGAAGTAGTACGTTACACAGCTTTATAAAAGCACGAAAGTACAGGAATTTGGGCGAAAGTAAGGTGGAAAGTAAACCCCTTATACCCCATAGTACTACTTCCGCTAAACGGAAAGTGTAGTACATATGGAGTCTAAGATATGAGGTCGAACAGCAATAGGTACAGCGATATAAGAAAAATGAATAATTTTAATAATAAGCTGGAATCTAAAAACAAGAGGTATGAGGTGCATGAAGCAATAGTCGCTACCCTGGAGGATGTGGCTCTTAGGTTAGTGCAACGATGGGGAAGAGGTAAGTTAGAAAGATTAGCATCTCCACAGTTAGCTGTTGCCTTTCAGCAAGCTAAACAGAACTATGAAAAAGCAACACTCGACAATGATGTGAAGTACATTGCCCAGAAAGCAAAGAATCTTATACAAGGTTGGCAAGCATTAGAGAAGTACGCCAAACAGCAAGGACATAAACCAGAACCATCTAAGGTATGGTATGCAATAGCTCCTATCGAGTGTGATGCCTTTACCTATGCTATTGTACGCGATCAATCGGATATGCAATTTGTTGACAAGGAATCAGCAGACCGAACCTATACCCTAGACGAGATCGCAAGGATTCTACACAAATTCGAAGATAATAATAAAGCAGCAACCGAGATAAAAGACCTGTTTGCTGGATCTGAAATAGTCGGTACTGGTTATTATGATAAATATGGACAAGAAATAATGAAAGAGGACAAGAAAAATGAAAAAGAAAAAGATAGATACGCAGACCTCGATGACGAAATTCCCTTCTGATCGAGCAAAGTTCCTTAAACAAGTAGAAGAATTAATTTGTAATGATCGTAACAAATCTTATGGAGAGCCACATAAGAATATGGATACTACAGCAAAAATTATGCAAGCGTACCTGGGCAAGCGTACAGGAGAATCTATAACGGCAAGCGATGTTGCGATTTTTGGAGTCATATTAAAATTAGGCAGATTGGCTAACGATCCACAACATTTGGATTCCTTGAAGGATGTAGCTGGATACATCGCTATTGCTTATGAATGTATTATGAAAAATATGGAGGAGGGATCTGGGATTGCCGGAGCGACCCCAGATCAATAAATTTAGAAGTAGTCTGTTGAAACTATTACTTTGCAAATGCTTGCGCTATATAAGTCATCACGTTTTAAATAATCGTTATATTGCACTCTAGCCGTTTCAATTTGTTCATGACTCGACCAAGTATCTTTTATTTTTTTACAATAGCCATGATGTACTGTTGGTGGTTTGTTTTTGTTTTTTACGAATGAAGCAACAACTATATAAAAGTTAGCATCTGGATACTCCATTTTATACAATAGCTGTTTTGCTTTTTCGTCCCCCCTTTCTTTCATCTCTTGTAAATAATCAATAATTGGTTGCATATCATACCTCCACTTCTGCTGTCGGAAGCTTGTTAAAATCTTCAACGTCCATATCAAGCCAGAAACTTCCTTTGCCGTAATTAACTTCGGCTCTTATCTCATGGTCGTTGTGTATGAAATGGAGTCCTATGGGATATTTTACGCCATGCTCTAAAACTTCTTTGTATGCCCTGGTATATATCGAGCGATTTTTTTTGAGTCTTATTGCTTTGTTATTTATGCGAACAATATCTTTTTTGGTCATGTAAGTTACTTTCATTTTTTCATCTCCGATATAAATAAAAATCCTCCACCATTTCCCTCTGGATCTTGTGAAACTTCAATCATAAGTTCCTCTCTTCCATTAGTAATTGCAAACTGTGGAAAGCCATCTCCATACTCTTCCTCTGACATACCTATAAACTTCTTGATGGTAAAACCCTCTAGTTGTTTATAGTGTTCGTCATATGATCCTCGATTGTTCATTCCATTAACTCCTCTATTCTTTTTATAGGCTTCGATCCTTTGCCATATAAAACATCAGTTAAAGAATATAGTTTATGCAGACCAAATTGCAGAGGTAACAGTTTAACATTTTCTTGGTCAACAGATAGATCCTCATATTGAGCACCGACAAACCACATACCACCAAAATGGAGATAAACAAACTCAATGCCAGATTTATCAGATAGATAAACATCAAGCATATTTTCTACCGAGTCATAAGGAATAGATGGAAACTCCCCATCTTTTATATCCTTGTAAAACTTGCTTGTGCCTATCGTAAACCCCAAGCTGGAAGCATCGCCATTTTGAATAAGCTCTTGAGCGTTCATAATGTCGGGATAGCTTCTAGCAAGCATCACGCCTACGCCTTTGGGGTATCCATCCCAATGGCAATAAATAGACTCTATTTTTTTAGATACTGTACTGGATACTGCAATTATGCTTCTAGTTGCCATGTGCCGCACCCTCCTCTTCTTCTGGGATCTGATCCGTCCAAATCCCATAATCTTCCATATCTGTTTCTTTTTCGATATTGGTGTTTCTTTTTAAAAAATTAAACGCTTCTTCATGCGTTTTAAATTTCATAATATCGCCATCGCCATCTAAAACCCATTCTCGACCATTTAACGATATTCCGCCTATTGCTCTATAGATGCCTATCATTTAGCTATCTCCTCTTGTTGCAGTGTGTTTACTTCACAAGTGTATAATTCCTCGTAGTAAACAGGATCACTGGATTGCCTTGTTTTATGTGGCGTTGTTTCATTCTCGGTAAACGTATCTGGAAGTAATGATTCCATTAACATTTTATCTAGAAATTTTCTTGATGGTTTTTTATCAAATATCTCGACATAATCTTCATCGTATGCCCTCCGATATTGAAAAACCCAAACTTGTTTTTTCATGTTTAATATCCTTTTGCTAAGTAGTAGGACATAAAGCAAAGCCCTATAATCCCACCTACTATTAATAAGTCTGCTATTATTTTCATTTCTGCTCCTATCAGACTAAAAGGGTTCTTCCCTCATCAGTTACCGATCACCATGATCGATAAGACCAGAGAGATCTGGAAGATCCCTCTGGTTTCGGATTTATTTAGTCGGAATATCCTCTTGATACTATTAGCCATGCAGATATTAACTGACTGGGCGTGTATAGATCTAAAAGGTTTTTAGCTGATTCAAGATCTGGATAGTTTGGCACTCTCTTGACTAATGTTTGTCTAACCATTGCATCGGTTATTGTTAGTGCTTCTCTCCAGTTCATACTAGGATCTATGAGGTTTGTAGTACTCATATCTGGGGAGTCCTTGGCAATCGATCTAAAACGCCTAACTGACCCATAACAGATAAACTGGCTCTGTCTCCGATCCATATTATCCGATCCATAACGCCCTTAGTTGTCCATAGGCAAGATGTACTGTTTCCCTCGTCATCTAAACCTAAAACTATTCCCTTACCGGCCAATACTTGCCCTGTGTGCTTATTAAACCAAAATCTTTGATCTTGCCTAAATAAACCCTCGTCATCCACATAAACGCTATGGATCACTTTTGACTGCTCCCCATCTCTGTTTACAGTTCTGGGGAAAAATTCAGCTACATCGAAAGTACTGGCATTTATATGCAGATAGATATCTGCATTGTACTGGGGACGTACTCTTACTTCTCTGATCTTCTGCGTGAATGGATCAATTAAGACTGCATTTACTGTTTTATTCATTATTTTAATCCTTTCTATAATAATGATAGTTGTCCAGACAAAGGCTGTTCGATCTCTGCTTTATCTGGTTCGGTTGGAAGCAATGGAATTTCTTTTGAATCTTTAACCATATCTAAAAGTCTAAGTACTGGCTTCCCTCCATGTCTCCTAAACATATCTGGCCTGTCCATATCTTTCAGATAATCATCCCATTGCCCTCGAGTCCATTTGGCTCTCTGGTTATATCCAGTTGCCAAATAGACCCATTTACGACCCACCAGGGCGAAGAATACGCGATGATCTCCGCCAAGTGGTTTAGGGCAATAGTTTGCGACATAGCACAAACTATTGACCCATTTGTTTCCTTCTGGTCGTGGCATTATCGACCTTTCATATCGTCAGCTACTATTGCTGACATAAAAGAAAACATAGTTAAGAAAAAACCAAGTAAACTCAAAAAATACGCGTGAGTTATGGTTTCCTCATCGAGTGCAAAAAACAAACTGCTACAAATACAAAAGATCCCAGACAATGCCAAAACGCTAGCAATACTGGTAGTTACATAATAAGCGATGTTAGATCGTGTCATCGTTCTGCTCCTATTAATGTTATTGTTAGATACAAGTATACTGCCAAAAGTTCCGTATTCAAGTAATAAAATTTATGTGCTATTTTAGATCCTAATTAACTGCCAATTCTGGCGCGAAAAAACGGGGTGCTGCTTCCATGTTAATCGAGCGCAAAAGATCCATAAGTGAACAACAGCAATCATTCATTGATTACTTGGTAAAAGATAATAAAAACCCTACCGAAAGTGCAAGATTAGCTGGATATGCACATCCAAAGCAATCGGCTTATGTATTGACTCGTAACCCTAATATTATCCATGCTATTCGGCTATCAAGACAAACACTCTACCAGACCGATCTGGCGAATCTGGCAGTAGAAACACTCAGATCGGTCATGCTCGATCCGGATTCCTCTGGATCTGCCAAAGTTTCTGCTTCTCGAACAGTATTGGAGCTATCTGGGGATCTGGCGAAGGATCGATCTGGAGATCTGGAGGGCAAAAACCTTGGAGAAATGACAACAGAGGAGCTTGCAAGAGTTATTGGCAAGCTCGAGGAAGAGAAAAGCAGTTTAGCCAGGGACATAACACCAGTTAAATAATAGGCGCATAATGTAGATTATGTTATTTTCTGCACAGTATTATTATTTATTGTTGCGATGATGGTCGTGATGGCGCGAAAATTACAACCACCCCCTCGGCCACACCCACAACGCTTGACTTGTACATCAACCCTAGCCATACAAATTTTTCGCAAAATTGAACTTTTGGGTCTTGGTTAGTTGATAGATGCAGTAAAGAGGTATATAATACCAGCAAATAACAAATCGAGGGTGGTATGGCACAACCGAGAACGTATACTAGGCAGTTTAATTTTAATGACTTCCAAACCACAAGCCCAGCAAATCCTTTGCCTGGAGTTCAAGTAGACACAGAGCTTAATACAGTAAAGCTTACGTTAGATGATCTGAACACAAATATTGCAAAGATTCAGCAAGACGATGGCAAGATAAAAAACCAATCAGTACACAAAGACAGTTTTGACGCTGGTGCGTTAGCACTAATGAAAACTGGCTCATATTCTATACAAGGAGATTGGACGGCAAGTAGAGCGTATGCAGTTGGTGATTTAGTAGACAACAATGGTGCTACATACGTTGCAACTGTTGCTCATACATCATCATCAGCTTTTGAAACAGACCTTACAGCAAACAACTGGATATTGATAGCAAACGCTGGGATAGCTAATACAGCATCAACAGTTGATAAGTTTGAGGGTACTGGATCGCAAACGGCATTTACGTTGAGTTCATCGTATACATCGAACACGGATGTTATGGTTTTTGTAAACGGAGCGTTAAAAAATCCAGGCGATGATTTTTCTATATCAACAAATACACTAACTTTTGTTACTGCTCCAAGTACGCCAGCCGTATCTGGAAACGAAAATGTTATAGTTTTTGGTACATCTGTTGTTGCCCAGGCAGCAAAAGAAGCAGCACAACTTGCTCAAACAAATGCTTCTGGTTTTGCAAACGAAGCAGATAATTGGGCAAGATTGACTACTGGACTTGTAGAGTCTACCGATTATTCGTCAAAAGCATATGCGATTGGGGGTACTGGGGTCGATAATGGATCTGGATCGGCAAAGGATTGGGCAACAAAAACTTCTGGAACTGTGGGAAATACTGGCGAATATTCGGCAAAATATTATGCAACTAACGCAAATGTCGGCACTGTGGCAACAAATATTGCTAGTGTAAACTCTTTAGCTGCCGTTGCGACAGAGATAGGTTTATTAGGTAATTCATCTAATATTACAGCTATGGGTCATTTAGGAACGTCAGCAAACGTAACGGCTATGGGTGTTCTGGGTACATCTACTAATGTTACGAATATGGCAAACCTTAATGCGTCTGGCGTGATAACCAACATTGCAAATCTTAACGCAAGTGGTGTTATTGCAAATATTGGTACAACGGCTGGCATTAGCACAGATGTAACGACAGTAGCAAATATCTCTACAGACGTTACAAGCCTGGCAAACTCTTTACAAAAAAGCTATGCAGTTACAGTTGCAAACCCTGGGTCTGGCAATGTTTTTGTATTAGGTGCTGAAGGTAATGCACCAGCAATAGAAGTGTTTAGAGGTAATAGTTACATATTCGATCAAAGTGACTCTACAAACGATGGTCATCCTCTTGTATTTAAGAACGGCAGTTCTGCGTATGAAACTGGTGTGAAGTATTTTCTAAACGGATCAGAAACTACGCAAGCAAACTATGTCAATGTTACAACATTTAATGCTGGTCGATCTTCTGGAGTTCGTAAGGTCGAGATAGAAGTTGACGCAACTGCGCCTAGTTCTGGTTTGCGATATTACTGTTATGTTCATGGAAATGGTATGGGCAATACAATTACAGTGAAAGACAGCAATATTTCTTTAGTTGCTGGGTCTATTGCCAATGTAAACAATACTGGAAATGATATAGCAAATGTAAATTTAGTTGGTGGATCTATAGCAAATGTAAATCTTGTTGGAACAAACATAACTGGAGTAAACAGTTTTGCCGACAGATACAGGGTTGGAGCAACAAATCCTACAAGTAACAATGACGCTGGAGATTTATTTTTTAATACGACTTCAAATGAACTTTTGGCGCATAATGGGTCTACGTTCCAGCCAACTGCTCCTTCTGCTGCAAATCAGACAAATATTAACATTGTTGCTGGAGAGATTACAGCGCAAGAGGATTTAGGATCTATAACAAGTGCTATTAACACGAGTTCTGGTAACAATATTAATACAGTGGCAAACGCAATAACTAACGTGACTACCCTGGGAACAACGGCAAATGTTGCGAATATGGCAACATTAAGTGCAAGTGGCGTTGTTGCAAACATTGCAAGCGTAGCTGGAGCAGTAAGTAACGTGAATACAGTAGCAACAAACCTTACTGGTATAAATAGCTTTGCTGAACGATATCGTGTGGCAAGTTCTGCACCAACTAGCTCTCTTGACGCTGGTGATTTATACTTCAATACGACAACTAATTCATTAAATTATTACAACGGATCTGCTTTTGTCGCTGTGGTCGCTGGAGCTATGACATCTTTGCTTGTTGATAGCACACCACAATTAGGTGGCAACTTAGATGTAAATGGTAACTCGATTGTATCTGCATCTAATGGAGATATTACAATCGCACCGAATGGATCTGGTGAGATTAACTTAAATGGTACTGTCAATACTGACAACTTAACAATAGACTTTGGGAGCATAGCATAATGGCAAAACTTTTAAAATTAAGGGGTGGCACAACTTCCCAACATAGTTCTTTTACTGGTGCTGAACGAGAAGTCACAGTAGATACAGATAAAGATACATTAGTTGTGCATGATGGGAGTACTGCTGGTGGTTTCCCATTAATGAGAAATACTGTAGAGGATACGACACCACAGCTTGGTGGTAATCTTGATGTAAATGGAAATGATATTGTATCAACATCAAATGCCAACATAGATATCATACCTAATGGTACTGGTAATGTAAATCTTGGTGCTGACACAGTTATGATTGGTGACAACAATTCTAATGCAACTTTAACCACACAAGGAACTGGAGATTTAACTCTTAGTACCAACTCAGGTACAAACTCAGGTACAGTTACTATTGCTGATGGTGCTAATGGAGATATATCGATTACACCAAATGGCTCTGGTAAAGTAATACTTGATGGATTATCGCATCCTACTGCTGATGGTTCTGCTAATCAGTTTCTTAAAACTGATGGTGGTGGAAATCTTTCGTTTGCAACTGTAAATACA